>Ga0126342_10006681_pt1 | contig 20500 bp, 19 predicted proteins | sample Cyp1metagenome_FD_92528 | JGI IMG/M metagenome (GOLD analysis project Ga0126342, IMG submission 92528) | Coral microbial communities from Lord Howe Island, Old Settlement Bay, Australia - Cyphastrea 1 metagenome | ecosystem: Host-associated > Invertebrates > Cnidaria > Coral ...
GATAAAATCATCTTAGACTGCGCAAAAACGTTTTTGGTGTATCATCTTAGGGGCGCAGCATTTTGACACCACTCCTCTCCCACTACACTACCTTTCGTCCGCCTCCGCCTGCTCTCAAGTTTAAAAGGCCACAAGGTACTCTCTTGAAACACCTAGAGTGTGGAAGATTTGTAGGATAGCACAACCTGGTGCAAGGGTAGAATCTGGATGATTCTGGATGGCCACCTGGTAGAACCAACTGTTCTACTTGTGACACCAGGTCGATATCAGCGAGGGTCTCATTTGCATTGACGGCTTGGAGCTGGGGAATCCGCCGGAACGTGAATGGCGATCGCCATATTTGCTGACGGCAAAGCGTGTCTTGTCACTGCTCTCTGGGGCTGGCGTTAGTACTGGCTGCTGGCTGATCACTGCAACCAATATGCTGACTCTAGTGATGATCAGGGAGATCAGGGCGATGGTGGTGATGATGATGATGATGAGGATGGCGACAAAATAGCGATAAGAATGAGAAGGTCTGAGAAGGTCTGAGAAGGTCCGGAGATTTGATCACTCCTGAGGAATTCGCTGCCACGTTCTGCTGCGCGACTTCCTCATGTCTCGCTGCCGTCAGCTTACAGTGCAGCAGCTCCATGTTGTGGGCATGGAGCTCATGTACGAAAAGACCTTCAATTCTTCGAGCCGCAGCAGCACATTGACTTTTTCTTTGGAAAAAACGCCCGAAACACGAGCGGCTGTCATCATGTCCCCATTAAAACCACCGCGGGTGGTCACTGGCATGGCTCAACAAGGAACGTCAACGATACTTTGACAAAGATCAGCGAGATCAAAGAGAACCTAAGGCCTCCTGAGATCCTTGTCACGCAACTAATCCCATTTCCAAAGTGATTTGTTTCCAACGATTGGCCAGTAAAAGGTTGGATCACTATGTCAGGGTTCATTTGAAGAGACGTGTGCAGATCCTGGATACCTCGTTAATTCTGAAGGATTGGACACCCACTTCCATTGGGCATTCCTCGGTTTGGCCAAGGAACAAGCCCCCCGAGCTGAAGTTGAGAGAGGTTCGGATTCAGGACCGCCATGAGAAGATGGGCTTTACCGGGGCTGGGTGAATGGATCAATATATCAATGGGGCAAACATATAATGTCTTGCCACAACAGGGGGTGATAGTGATACACTACCAGTATACCTGGTATTTGGGATTATGGGGGTTGATGTCTGGCATCCTTTTCAAGGACATCGCAGTGCGAGTGCAGGGTTTTGTTGGTGCCCGCGTCTGAACCTAAGCAATTTTGAGTGTGGAGGGACAGTTCGAGATAGGAGACTTGACGTCCTTACGCTCAGCTTGTGAGGAAGGCAACACGTGAGGATCACCCACTGGGATGCTTTGATGGTTTCAGTCTATTTCAGTCTATAATTTGGGCCTCACGGCCATTTATCTTCATCATTTCAAAGTTATTTCTATGGGGTATCGTGGGGGATCATCAGATAACCTCAGCGAGCCTCAGCCCTTTTTTTTGGAACCGACAGTGGTTTTTGGAGGCCAATATGGCGGTAGCAGACCTAACCTATGAGGCGTGCTGCCTTGCAGGGGCATTTTCATGGCCCCAAATACCCAGCCTGGTTCATGACAGATGTTTCCAGATCGTTTATGTAAATATATAAATGCACACACACACACGCAAATATATATATATATATATATATATATATATAAGATATATTTACTGCTATACATGTATAATATATTCATACCTATATAATTCTTACACGCACACACACACACATATATATACATACATACATATAGTTACTATACGCAATTACACACATATATATATATATATAGATATACATACATGCATGCATGCATGCATCCATCCATCCATCCATGCATGCATACATACATACATACATACATAGATACATAGATACATAGATACATAGATACATAGATACATACATATATATTTATATTTATATTTGCAAATAGATACATACATACATACATACGTACGTACGTACGTACGTACATACGTGCATGCATACATACATGCATGCATGCATACATACGTACGTACATACATACATACATACATACATTTACACACGTGTGTAATCATGCTTTGCGAACCATTTATATAATTGGATTGAGTTGAGTACGTCTAAGTCAGTCCTGCATTCGGATTTGACGCACGTCCGTTGGCTGCCTGTACGTTCTTGGCAACCTGTGGATTCTAAGCTGAAAGCTGCCGGTAGGATCCAATAAACAGGGACCGAACACTGAACCCCAAATTGATGGTGGAATAAATCATTTGTCGTTGACCTGTAGGTTGAATTTTTGATTGGTGATAAATCTGATTTTTCTACTTGTCTTCATTCTTTAGACTTCCGAATGTGTAAATAAAAGTGGTAAACTTCCACTGTTTCACTGTTGAAATGCACATTTTTTCAACTGGTAGGACTTTTCCTCAGAGGTGGGCCCGGTGAAGGCGGAATTCCTCCTAGTGGCTGAGCTTTGGATGTGTGGATGGTGGTTTCGATCTTGTTGGTTGAAAGCACATCAGCAGGGAGGTTAACGGTGTAAGTGGGGCCGGAACCCTCTTCAAAACTAGAGTTGCAACCTGTAACTTGGCTTTGACCTGAACGTTGCTTTAGGCTCTAAAGCCAGGAGCCGGGAATGGGGGCTACGGCCCAAGTTACCTACCCAGCTGACCCATGGAACCTGCTGAGGTTCTGCTCCTGAAGACTGTCCTGAAGTCCGCGGTGAGTTCCTTGCTGAAATCATTCAGTGAATAGACATACAGTACATAGACACACACACACACTAGAAAAGAACTGGATCATTAGAGTGATCCGTCGGGAACTGAATCAGGTGCACCACCAAAGCCCCGCAGGTACGTTTTCACGGGTCAGAAGAGGTGTCTCGTTTGTCACCGACCCCCCGGGACCCCGGTGACCCCCTGCTTTAATCAAAAATATATAAAAATGAGCCGCCAGCGAAGTTTTACGTCTGTTCAGACGTTCCACACACACATAGATAGATAGACAGACAGACAGAAAGGCAGGCAGGCATGCAGGCAGAGACCTATATATATATATATATGTGTAAATCTATCTCTATCTCTATCTCTATATCTATATCTATATCTATCTCTATCTCTATATCTATCTGTCTGTCTGTCTGTCTATCTGTCTATCTACCTATCTATCTATCTATCTATCTATCTATCTATATGCGTACGAACACACACACACACTATGTAAATGGAATTGGATGTCATAAGGGTGGAGATTTGTGGAGAGAGGCGCGCATACACATGTACACTTTTGGTTGGATGTGGGGGTGGGTTGAGCTCCAACTTAGGAAATTCCACGGGTTGGGAGTTGGGTCTTGGGGCAAAACCCAGGTAATGTCCTGGGCCTCAACACCTTCCGCAGTCTCTTTGGTTACGATGGTGGTGAGGTCTGATGGCTGTGGGAGCCATGTGTTGATTTCCTTCTTGGGCTCCCCCAAAAAAGGAAAGATCCCATACATCCGACTAGGGGTTCTGACGGGGTACTGCACATTAGAGTTTGCCCAACCATGGGGAACACGACGGTCAAGTAGGGGATTTTGGTACCCAATTTTCGGACAAGCGGAAAATCGGGGGAATGATTGGCCAATTTTTTCCACATTGCTCATGACTTACATAAACCAACAAATGGCTCAGTCCAGACGGACACACAGCGCAGCAGAGTTTGCTGGTGGTTGTTCCTTGGGTTAGGACATGGCTACATTGATGTGAACATTTTTTTGATTAGACAAAATGATGTGAACCATGGACATAGACTGCAACTCCCCCCAAAGTACTGTCAACATTATTGGAAGAATGCCATGTTCAAAAAACGCTGAACCTGCCCAGTGGACAGCTGCATCCGGGTTCATCTTGAAGATGTATCCAGTCTTGTTTTTTAGCGTTGGACATGTTGCCGGCTCACAAACATGTGGGCAAGTTTTTTCCTGCTTCAGCCTACCAGGAAGATATGACCATATACGACCGGTTCTTGGGTGTAGGGACGAATTTGAGACGTCCCCAATCATCACAAGTCACGCTTGCTTTGGTAGCTTCATGGCTTAATTTTGCCTCAGGGAAAATAGACTAACTGACCAGCAATGTTCGGAATGGTAGTTGTCCGAGAAAAGCCATGATATTTGACCTGGTCACATCACCTGTTTGGCTCGATGTGCAGACCGCAGATGTCCAGTCCAGTTTCAAATTGCAGATATTTCAGCGAGAAAGCTACGGCCAAGCGGGCGGGTTGCTGAGGATGGGGAGTATCCTTCTGTCGCTGAAACTCGGGGATTTCACATAGCATCAGTAGCAGTTTCTGTGCCAATCATTTTTAAACACTTTATCATTTTCATTCCCAATCAAAACATGAATTCAGCATCAAAAAGATGATCTCAGGGATGTTTGGATGCTTTGTTCTTCCATGTGATGGGACGTCCCCACGTTTGCTCACAGTCTCCGCGCAAACGCTTAGGTCTGTCATTGCGTGCATCACAGGCTCGCAGAGCTACTACTTGGATGTGCTGACAATCGTAGTCAGTTCCTACGTTTTTACATGGGATAAACGTCAGAAATTTATCGGTCATCAACCACTTATGATTCCTGAGATGCAAACCCAAGTGCTGCTTCAACTGTCCACGCCAGCACAATGTGAGTGGCCATGCACGCTTCTATGGACCACACGCGCTTTGAATAGTCGTGTTCTGATATGTTCAGGCGCAGTGCTAGTGCGGCGCCTCAAGATGTTTGTCACAAACTACAAGCACGAATGGTTTTACCAAAACCATCATCAAATGATCGGTCGATCGGTCGTTTTTTTCGAGCTACGCAGAATTGTTCCCCAAGAAACAGCGCTTCGGTTCTGCCGGGAAGCCTGAGGCGGTGCTTGCTGGGAGGGCATTTTGGCACCTCAGCTGGTGTGGGGTTTCACCACCATGTGCCAGTCGAAATGAGCCTGGCTTGTATACCGGGTATAGATCCATATAGATCCATACAGATCCATAGAGGCCAACATATACAACCATACAACCCCAAAAACACGTTCGAACTGTGACAAATCACAGTTTCTTGGGGTCTTAAAAGCTGGAGCTCTTGGTCACTTCCCATGGCTTGACATGAGAACTCCCAAATCATCGAATTGTGCCCGGAAATCCTTCACTGCAGAAGAACAATCCATTTGAGAGGGATTTCACAAAAGCAGAACAGGCAAGGAAAGGGAGACTGGGATTACGTAACATGGATGAAGCCGTCATAGGTTCAACCTCACTTCCTATATAATTATATAATTTAAATAATTATATATATATGTATATGTATATATATATATATTGTTTATGCAGGCTCAAGTATGACTCATGTCCAGGTGCTTAAGTTCCCAAGCATCATCCCTGCCCCTTTTTTCACGCTTCCGAGTCTCTCGACCTCGCCAAGTGTCCCGAAGGCGGCGCGGTCGTGGAACAAAAACGAGGGAGGGCCCACCCAACGCAGTCACAATTCGGCCTATCTAAGTTGGACAATCTTGGATGGCATCTATTATATATATACACCCTCTGGTAAACTAACATAGCTATGGAAAATCACCATTTTTAATGGGAAAATCTGCTATTAATGGCCATTTTCAATAGCTACGTTAAATTACCAGAGGGTATATATATATACATTATATGAGCTCATAATAACAATAACAATAATCGTGACTGTGTGACTCATGACAGTAATGATAATACCAAACATAATCACAACACACAATGCTAGTAATGATGCTACACACACAAACAAAACACAGGCTAAATGCTGAAGTTATAAGATATATATATATATATAGACTTATACACACAGATATATATATATATATTTATACACACACGCATATATATATATATATATCCTATATTTTCCATATGTATATCTATCACTTCATGTCCCCATCGGCAGGGCCGCCGCGGCATCTTGGGTGCCATTGCGGGCGCCGTGCTGGCGCCGAGGTGTGCAACAACAAAACTGGCATGTGGACCACGAAAACAAGCAACGTTTGAACCTACGCTATTGGATTTCATATGATTTATATATATGATATTCCAATGTTGATAATTCCTCCAGATGATTTTGAATAGGAAAAAAACCTGCTTTGTCTAGTCCATCAAATATTGGAGGAATGGGATACATAGTATCCCAATATAGTCTATCAAATATATGTATTATCATGGAATACTGGAATACATATTATCACCAAAATATGATACATGTTGGTGATATCATCCCATCCTCGGATTGCAGAGGTGGGCCTGGGCAGAGGAGAACCCTTTGCCTCCTCCTGTGGTGAAGGCCGAGAGTTTAACACCAGTTTCTGGTGTGTAATTGGACAATTATAGGATGCCATGGGGCCATTGGGTTGGAAAAGGATTCCATTTGAGACGTGATGGTGAGGCCTACAGCTTCCATTGAAATCTTTCAACGACAGGACTTGGAGCGCGCTGCCCCAAAGATCCAAGCAGGTGAGACCGTTTTTTGGAGCGGATCCATTTTTGCCCAGTGACGGCAACGGGCAAAGGTGTAGACTGGTTCTACTTCGAGCTGCTGCCCGGCATTGAGAAGGAGGACATGTGACGCACTAAACCAATGGCTACCCGTTTTTTCCACCCATTGGGAACCAGGCGAACCAGGTATGAACCAGGTGATGTCATGGGTCTGTTTGGATCCATTTACCATTGCTGTATGTCGCCCAGATGTGAAAACTCCCCACCTGCAGCCGCTGCATAGACTATGACACAACACGGCACAGCATCAATGGGAGAAGCATCCCATCCAGTCCATGGCCTGCAGGCCTGCCACAGCCATGGAAGCGAGGCCCTTACCCGTAAACATTGGAAGGTATTTCACAAGCCAATGTTGACCGGCTTCTGGCCATGTTTCGCCCCATTCAAACTCTTGTGGTTGGAGGGTTTATGGGAATTATATCTCGATATAGTAGCCAGTTGCAACTTAAGCTAAATCATATTTTGATAAAAACTGATTTGTAATAAACTGAATCAACATATATTAACTCAATTGCAACTTCATTAGAACTTCTGACAAATTACAACTAATGACAACTAATTATGCATCATAACATATCATAACCCATATTTTATAGTGAGTTATAACTCACATTTCTACCACGTTGCTGCGGGCACCTGCTGCACTTGGCTGCCATGGCATCGCTGCCAAGCGCCGATGAGTTCCGCTTGGAGCTGCAAGGTGCTGTACAGGCCCTCAGTGCCTTGACACCAGACATTTCAGTGATATGGTCAATGGATTGATTGAAGGGAAAATCGAAACCGGAAACCAGAGATTTTCCCATGAAGATCATGGGGCTTTCCGAAGTAAATTTTCCCTTAAACCAATCCATTGATATGGGGATAGGTCAACACCTTTTATTTCCATATGACTGGGGGAATAAACATCCAGCGATACCAGCTATGACGTAGCATCCAGCTATACCAGCTATGACTTGCAGCAGGAATTTCCCATAAGCATATTTTCATGGGATGTAAACAATGGCAATATCATGGGATACGAATGGGATACTTGATCAACCATATGATTACTGATTTGGGTGTATCTGATATTTGGGATACCGCAAAGTAACAATCAAATAGTGGGGAGAAGAATCATTTTTTCTGATACGCTAGGACTAAAATGAAGGATAAGTCGGACAAGAACTGACTTGATTACGTCCTGCTGGGTATGGAATTCAGCAGCTTCTGCTGATCCCATTTTAGCAACATTGGCACTGCTATCCACTTTACTGCCCAAAGAATGATGAGACCCAATACTTAACTTGGAGGTTCTGCGCGGTGTTGAATATTGGGAGGAAGTGAGCTATTTTTGCTGGTTATCGAATCATGGTTGTTGGATGCAAGCGATTTCTTTTAAGATGATGGCAGTCATGCAGGCTTGAATGCAAAATCCTGGCGTGCAGGTGAATAGCAATTCTCTGAGCGTGGTCGGAAAATAGGCTAAACATGGCTAAACATGGCTAAACCCAATTTCCATTTTCAGGGTGTCAATCAGCATTTTCCCATATTTTCCCATATTTTCCCATTTGATCAAGCCATTTGGGTATTTGTATTGTCCCACACCCCGTAGCATCATCGAATCATCGATCAATGGATCAGCCCATCCCCAAAGGGTCCCCAAGGTTTTGCGGAGCTGCTAAGCAGTGCTCAATGGGCTGCTGAGCTATTGGCAGCTTTGCCAGGTCCGGAAAATCCTCAGGATGCCCAGAGCAAAGAAGAATTTTACAACGGAGTGTAGCTGCAACTAGCTGCAGCTAGCTGCATTTTTCATCATTTTTCATCATTTTTCATCGTTTTTCATCATTTTTCATCGTTTTTCATCATTTTTCATCATTTGTTCATCATTCTTCATCATTTTTCATATTTTTTCATCATTTTTCATCATTTTTCATCATTTTCACAATGTTTCACATTTTTCAATGATTCAGCTTTCTCATGCTTTCTCCATTTACATAGAGGATTCATAGAGGCATTTCTATTTGATCTACCTTACCTCCGAATGTGCAGGCACCTTTTTTTGGTTCAATCCCACTCTATTTTGGTTTTGGTTCTATTTTATTGATGGAATTTCCATTGCTGGATGATTACATAATGGCAATTTCCCATAGCAAACTGCAGCAACTTTTCCAGAGGTTACCTCCAGTTTGCAATTCACATCGCATTAAACCTTGATCAAAATCGCATGTGAAACCCTTTTCCAATTGTTAAAATCATCAATTTCAAGTTAATCACCAGAGTCTACCATCACTGCATCCTCCAGGCAGTGAAGAGGCAGCGCCTGCGCCTCTACCGCTGCCGGCTGCTGATGCAAGGGCCTGGGGCGCGCTGATGCTCGCAAAGGTGGGAGCAATGTGCAACACGCAATTGGGCTTTGCAGCACCACAACACAATACAAGATACGCTGCCAAAATAGTGTCACTACAATTCGAACTCACATTATTAGCAATACTGCCATTGATTTAGATAAACATGTTCAATTGTATGGTGATATTAGAGAGAAAATGAGCCCTGTTATTTTTTTAAAGTTTGTATAATATGTACATGCAGATGTGCATACATGTATAATCACATATAATTATATATAGTCATACATCTATATAATCATATAAATCATATATATATATATATAGAGTTACACATGCAATAATATATAGTTATATGTATATATTTATATGTAATTATTTATAGGTATATATTTAACTACATTTTTGATTATATATATATTACTATCTATATAATTATATGCATGTATATATATAATATATATATATAATAAATAAATATATATATATATATATGCAGATGTATTGAAGAGGCATGCAACTCAAGAATCAGTCACCAGGCAGTGCTTTCTTTCTCCGCCCAGGCGCATATGGGTATGCGCGAGTATTCTCGCGCCGCTTCCGTCCTGGGTAAGGATCAGCAGTCTCCGGCAGCGGTGTTCTTTCGGCGCCTTAACGTTGGAAGGTGGAATGACAAGTGGGTGATAAAGGAAACAATTGTCATGGGAGATTTAAGGGAAGATTCAGAACTTGGGTGATTCCAGTGATTATCTAACAATATTTTGCGGGAAGCCAAGTATCCAGTAGCAAGATTGGTTTGTTTTTTTGGGGGGAGAAAATTGAAACAGGAAACCTTATCACTTGAGGATAAAACGCGTGGTTTCTTGTCAATTTTCCCTTAGACAAATCCTATGAAATCAAAGATCATGTTTCTCTCACCCGGAGGCTGTATTTGTATGTTATATATAAACATTGAATAATTCGCATTGATGTATGCATCTATTCAATATGCGAATATGAGAGGGTGAGATACATACATGCATGCATGCATGCATGCATGCATACATCCATCCATCCATCCATCCATGCATGCATGCATGCATACAGACAGACAGACAGACAGACGGACATACATACCTACCTACCTACCTACCTACATACATACATACATACATACAGACACACACACAAACAAACACACACACACATATATATATATATCTTATACATAGCACACATGTACTTACGCATATACATACGATATATCGACTTTGCATTGACTCATTTTGACGATTACAACAGATAATGGACACAAAAGTGAACGTAGACATGTCTATGGATACTGCAGCGGCTACATGGTACATTATTTAATGTTGTTACCCTTTTTGCATCGAGCACTGCAATTTGGTTGGTTTCTGGCAGTTTGGTTTGGCTACCGGAGTTTGGACCTGAAATTACGATGTTTTCGTGCCTGAGGTCCTACGCCCTCTACCTTGCTGGGGAGAAGAGGAAAGAGGAGGAAATTGCAGAGGTCCAAGATCCAGCGGCTTGGTTGCTTTGTGATCCTTGGACAAGATATCCTGAAAAAACATGGGGTAAGTTTCCTCGATGAAACCACGAAACATGGCAGTTTAAGGCACATTTTTGGCAACTTCGGTGACCAAGTCTCTGGTTTCTGGTTTTTATGTGAGGCACGGGCTTGGAACGACTGCTTTTACAGCAACCCGTTATGCTTGGATGCCGTTTGTTGGATGTTTTTGATGTTGGCCTTTGAATATCATGGGGAACCCTAGCTGCTGAAGAAATCTACAATCAATAAGCCCTGCTAATGGGTTTGATGTGAAGTGTCTCAGGTGGAGAAGGGTCAGGTGAAAAACCCTGAGCTGAGACTGGGCAGCAAGGGCAGCAACCAGTTCAAGTCCTATTTACTGTTAGAGTTAGAGGAACACCAACAAGTCTTGACCCCATATTTGGTATGTGATGACTTTGATTGGTTAGATTCCTACTTTTGTTGGATCAGTTCCCATTTGGTTGGTTAAATCCTCCTCTCAGGGAAGTAAGTTTGCAGTATTAATGATGCACTCAGGAGAACGCTGGAGGAAGAATTGTCAATGCTTCATCAGCAACGGCGACTAGATGGCTTAGGTGACGCTGGGAGGGTAACACTTGGATTGACTTCAGGATGTCTTGGGCTGATGCGTCTTGTGGGGCTTTGTCACTGAGTCAATCTAGCCAAGGGTTGTAGATAATCACAGACCAAGGAGGCTGTGTTGGGATACATTTCTTAAAGTCGAAAAGTTGCACAGGTCGAAAGTATCTCAATGGTGATCTCAAGGTTAATGATGCGAGGTATGTTATGTGGTCTGTTCGGTTCCTTAGCTCAGGGAGCCAAGCAGGTTTGGTGAGGACGGGGCCAGGGGGAAGACTTTCACAAGACTGCTGAATGCTCAAGGAATCTGAAAGACATCCACGCAAACCCACGTGCCAACAAAAAGAGCATTCCCGGTAATTATACGACATCCGAATTTAAATTTGCCAGAAGACGCACATTCTTTTCCGTTTACCTTTCGTTTGCATGTATTTTGTCACTTTTGTTGTACGGCGATTGCATAGGGCAGTGCTGCTCTGAGTAAGTGACTGAATGGCCATCACAGTCAATGAAACAGATCTACATCTGCCACCAGCATGCTGAAATGGAAACAGGTGCTGATCTTGGCATCCCTTGGTCTGTTGCTGCTGTTGCTCTTGCTGCATTTGATCGATCTTGACACTGCCGTGCACCCCGTTTCACGGGATTCACGGGATTCTTGGGATCTCAGCTTGGCACCGCTCCTTGACCCAGAGGTTCAACCCAAGGCGGAACTGGGCAGGTCCGGTGGATCTGCCAGCCGGCCTGCCGGGTGGCTCCCACCAGGTTTTCGGAGAGTGTGGTTCGATATTGGCACGGCTGGGAGGTCTGACTTTCGCCGGGATCTCAAAGAAGATCTCGATTTGTTCCTCATTTCCGTTGAGCCGACACCCTCCTTCGCTGATGAGGTGGAAGCGGTCATGGCACAAAATGAGACACGAAACCGATTCCACATGATACGCGCAGCATGTAGTGACGTGGCAGTGGCAAAACTCACATTTTATGTCCACCCCTTACAGGAATGCAATAGCCTGCGGCGAACTCGCCCAGGACATGGTAAGGTCTTTAATGGGGAATGTGTTGGTAAAGAACCTAAAAAGATTGAAGTGGATGCCGTGACTCTGGCTGACATCTTCGAACAGCTGCCAGACGAAGTGGAAATAGAATTGCTGAAAATCGATGTCCAAGGTCATGAATGGCCATGTTTGGAGGGTGCCGGCCCACACCTGCAGAGGGTGCAGAACATTTTCCTTGAAATCCAGGACCTACCTGAGAAAGAGGCCATGTACGAAGGTGCCCTGGACGTTGCCTCCATGGATCAAAGGCTGAGGGTCAGAAATTTCCATCGACAGTACTGCGAGATTAACAGCCCGGAGCTGCATGAGATCAATTGTTTGTACACACGCCAAGGGTCCAGCCCGCTGTGGGTCACGGGTCGTCCCCAAAAAAAGAAACGCCTGGTGCAGCTGGATCTCCAGAAGAAGCCGGGCTGGAAAGGAGTGGAGTATCTGGGTAAGCTGAGAACCAGTGAAGACAAGGGACAGATGCATGGGAGGCTCTGTGACCTTGGGTTGCTGAAGTCGAAGTACTGTGCTGAGTAGTGGATGTAGTGGTCACGGCACCCTGTGGCAGCTAATCCGCTGCCACAGTGTGGCCAACCAAATCCGACTGAGTGTCGGCCTGGCCAGAAATTAGATGAATCTCAGCGCCCTTGCTGCTTGTTACCCCTTGTTACTCTAGGGGTTTGTTTAGAATATGGTACTTCCAAAATCTCAGAACCTCATCATCATTTTCCCCATCAAGAATTCCCATAAAATGGTGTATATACTGTATAAAACAGCGTTTTCAAACAGACCCATACATCAATATACATGTTTTTTCGTTGCTCATTGTAGCCACGGAAATTTTCTCCGTGGTTGATACCCCAGTGACCCCCATGTCGGCTGTGAAGTCTGTGGAGGTTTGTACGTCTATGGCATCACTCTGAAGGGTCTAGAGCTGAAGGATGATGCCCGGCGCATCCTGCTGGAGTCGGTTCAGGCCTTTCCCTGCAACTGGTCAGCCTGGCTGGACATCATCAGCATCTTGGCTTCAAAGAATGTCAGGATGGATCAAAGAATATCAAAGCCACAGACTCATTCTTTAGTCTTTTGATGTGTTTTGGGATTAGATAATTAGACGAGATAATCATTTATCGCACTGGAAGTTATGCTAAGGGATCAAAAGACCACCAAGCTGAACCCCAATGGACAAATGATGGGTTTGACTTTGACGACTCCAAACAGTGGTCATTGGCACCTTAACTGGTTAAGCAGTCCAGGGCTTATTGATCCGGGGTTGACATTCTTCTTCATTGTAAGGACTGAGCTGGCAATTGTGCCTGAGTTACATCGGAATAGTGTAAACGTTGCAGGGCTTGCTGTGATTGGATGTGATGACTGACTGGGGGGCTTGCAGGGTGTTGAGATGATTGTCGTTCAAGGCATATCTTCCGACCTGAACGATGTGAATGATTGTCGTGTCGACTTGATGCTCGGACGATGCTTGGGAGGTGGATATGGTGCGCGACAGGGCCAATGGCGTGGTCAGAGGCATGTTCCAAATACATCCAAGTTTACGTCTAGTCGCGGATTTTGCTAGGTTTTTCCCCATCCCAGTCGCTGGTACCTTTTTTGGGATCATCTGGGTATTGAAGGCTACAAACTGTACAAGCAACTCTCCAAGCTGAACAGTTGCCGCATGTTGCCGCCTATGCGGCTTTCCAAGAAGATGAACACGTGGCTACATCACAAAAACTGGACAAGTCCCAAGCCCAAAGTAGATTTGCAACCACATTCGGGGGAAGCTTGAACCAGCCATCCAGCCATCCAGTCGCCAGCTTTCCAGGACGTTGCCCAACCACTGGATGAGTCACTTCTTTGAAGCGGCCTTTCAGTTGGAGCTTCAACGTCCCCTGGCGCGTGGATCATGCGACCAGGGAATGATGGATCAGACACAAGATCCATAGTGAATGCAAGGAAGCTCAACCCATCACAGGAAGATATCTATCCTATATATATATAGTGCTTGTTTTTTTTGCACGAATATAATTATCACACACACACATATAGAATATATATATATAGAATATATATATATATAGAATATATATATATATATATAGAATATATATATATAATATAATATATATATAGAATATATATAGAATATATATAGAATATATATATATAGTATATAATTTATATAAAAAACATATAATCAACAGTAGGCATCAACATATATGGGATACCCCAAGGGTCCCAGGTGGATGAACCTTTCGGAGCCTGAGGCAATGAGAGCGCCAAGAACCTCTATGCCATGCTGCGTGGGAGCTTTCCGGAGTCCTCCTATCTCACATCGCAGCTGGCCACCTGTTTCTACAACATGAGGATTCGGTTGGGCCTTAGAAACCAAAGTTGAGTGACCAACACTTTTCTCCAGGATTGGCAGATCGATCTTGATGATTTGCAGGTACAACGTATACCCTCCGGTAAACTAACATAGCTATGGAAAATCACCATGTTTAATGGGAAAACCCACTATTTCTATGGCAATTTTCAATAGCTATGTCAGCCATTACCAGGTTGGGTAAACAATCCCAGCTCTTCTTCGACATTTAGCGTCGCAGTCGTCCGACAGGAACTTCGACTCCTCCCAGGCGGCCTTTGAAGAAATGCGCAAGAAGGATCCCTATCGGCTCACGTCGCTGGATACCTATTCCAACATCCTCTTTGTCAAGGAGATGCAATTTTAAAGGGGCCAAGCAGGGAGCTGGCGAGCTGGGGGTTCAAGTAGAAGATAAGTAGAACTAGTATCGCAAGTACAACAGATACAGATAGAAAAAAACACCTAGAAACTTTATGACACTTTTGGACATCAGCTCAGGTTTTGTTGTTTCACAGTTTCACATCATTTCTTGCCGTCCCAAGCATGGGGCCAGGAGCGGTCTGCAGCCTTGAGCCACCTGGCGCGGCATGTGGTGAAGAATCTCAGCTGTTTCCATAACTGGCGCTACCCCAATGGCTGGATGGGTTGTTTCATGGAAAATCCCAAACAAAAATGGATGATTTGGGGGTACCCCCCATGACTTAGGAAACCTCCATATATTATACACATAGATGAACACATAGATTTTTGTAAAGATTGAATCTACTTGAAAGGACATCAAACAACCAGCATTTTTGTTTGTCATGATTATCCTATGAGCTATGCTTTATTTGTTGAGGAGCTCCGCTTTCACCTTGAAACCAATCAACCATTGGGCTGGTTCCATTGGGTTGGTTCCAGGATTCTGAGTGTAGAAGCTAAGGATCGACAAGTACACGCCAGAAGCTTGTAGCATCATCGGCAACTACTACAGCTTGAAAGGTGAGCACGAGAAAGCCGTGGTGTATTTCCAGATGCTTGGCCAGCAAACTTCATTGTGTACACTCTGGTGAACTAACATAGCTATGGAAAATCACCATTTTTAATGGGAAAATCCACTATAAATGGCCATTTTCAATTGCTATGTTAGTTCACCAGAGGGTACATAGTGCGGTTCATGTCCCGTGGCAACTCACGGGGTTCCCTTGAAAGCCTTGGATCCCTAGGAGAGCCTTGAGTCTTAATAGGCACTTCACTCCAGCCCCTTGGATGCAGCGGGCAAGCGTTCTGCTGGGATCATATGCACCAGTTGATTGTTTGGTTGTTTGCGGTTCTATCATAGGATGTTTGTTGGTAAATGTATATAATTAACAATAATATATATATATATATATGTGTGTGTATACTGAAATGCAGAGTATATATATATATATATGTTCTTTATACTCTTTTATACGTACATACACACACGTATATATATATATTTATATTATATCTGATCAAATATTATTGTCATATTTTTTGTTGGTTAACATATCTTGTGGCAACTCCCAACTAAACAGTCCCATCTTCCGGGTCATCACAGTTTGAGAAGTGGCTCCGAAATAAATTTAACTAACCAGTTTTAGCGGGGTGACAGCCCCATGCGGGGAAGCTTGTGTCTGAGGCATGGATTCTGATGGGTCATGAGTTCATGGAGATGAAGAACACCCCGGCAGCTGCTCGTTACGTCGTTGGAAGGTTCTTTGGGCCAGTCTGGTGGGACGAATCATGAATCATCACAAAAAAGGGATACGGTACCGATTTCTGGAGCCTGTTTGCACTATGCTGGTTATATCTGGTTATGGGAGTCGCCACCAGCCAAGGCCATTGACGCTTACCGCACAGCTGTGACGATCAATCAGCGTGACTACCGGGCTTGGTATGGCTTGGGGCAAACCTATGAGCTGTTGAGATCCTCGATTTGTGGCAGGGGGAGCCGGGTCAGCCTTTCCTGGGTGGACCTTAGTTGAGGTAACACATTTTTTTGTCCACCAAGTCCCACGAAGTGGGGGGATATGGACGGTAAAACATATGCTAACCACCGAGCTTGGCCATGACGGATATCATGTATCTATTTGAGTTGGAACGAGTTGATACCTAAGTCACAGCAGATGATGGCAAGGAAAGGAACCTCCCCCCACCAAGCACGTCACCTTTGCCAGATTCTCATGAACTTCAGCTTGTAGAAACCACAGTTGTTGGTGATACCCTTTGTACATCCCCAAGTACTGCATGTTTGTTGGATTAATCCCATCACCCTAATATTCAACACCCCAATTGCATGGTCCCGAATGATGTGGAAATTCCCGCTACATCCACCATGGTTTCGTTTAGGGGATGTTTTTTTTTATTTTTATTTTTTAGTAGGGGGAAGGGATGCCAATGGATACCCTCTGGTAATGGCTGACATAGCTATTGAAAATGGCCATAGAAATAGTGGATTTTCCCATTAAAAATGGTGATTTTCCATAGTTATGTAAACGTTTACCAGAGGGTACCAGTTATAGCTCCATGATATCCTCCAGGCCTGCACTACTACGCGCTCTTCTACTACCGCCGTGCCATGCTGCTCCGCCCGGAGGACGCACGGATGTGGTGCGCCATGGCGCAATGCTACGACCTCATGAGTCGCAAATCAGAGGCCACGATGCATGGGGCCAGGGTGAGAGGATACCCACAATTTATGGTGAATAGAAGGGAGCAAAACTACATCAATTGGATGGCCATGAGTCTATAACACATCCATTTTGGTGGCCGTAAGCTGAAACTTTGACCGGAGAATTGCTATTTGAAAATCTACACTGAACCATCCGACATGTCTTTTGGCTTCACGAATTTGTCAGCAACTTTTAGGTTCTAGCCTGTTTTTTTTTATCGAGAGGCATCTCGCCCATCCGTTTTTGGATGGTGTTCCTCTGGGAAAATGGGCTGTTTTCCAGTTCCAGATGAGTTTCCGAGATCATTCATGCCTTTGATCCGCAGAAATAGTAGCAAATTCGATGCATATGTTAACAGACAGTTAAATCGAACATATATTTTTTGAACATACAGACATACAGTTAAACTCATTCAACTATATATACAAATATTCGTAGAGGGGGGAAAACGCAGGAACCCTTTCTGATATCTCTTGGATTGCTTTGAGTGGGCATGGGTCAAAAGCCAATAGCCAGCAAAACTGTAACCATCTCATTTTTGGGCCTGAGTTTGAGCCCTCATGGGTATGGCCAAGAATGAACAGATGATCCAACTTTGTATTCTATTTGATCGAGGATGGGAGTTGCACATGGATCAATATATACTGTATATATGGATGCGCAGATAGATTTCACATCAAACATTCACAGTAACCATCAATATTAAACACCAATGCAATAGAATATAAGCATCAACAAGTCAAATCAAGTCAACATCATCCAGGATTTTCTCAATCTTGGAGAATCCTTTCTGAAACCAACATCTGTTTCATCTAGCCACGACATCTAGGCCCTGAGATGCTACGAGAAGGCGCACCGCTGTGGGGACCGGGAACGCATGGCGCTGCCACGTCTGGCGCGGCTGCATCGAGATCTCAACCAACGGAGGTGATGACGGGTCCGGGGGTCCGGGGAGTCTGGGGATTTTCACCATGATTTCAATCGGAATGTCATGGGGAAATATATATATATAAAAATATATATATGGAATATATATATATATGGAATATATATATATAGGTAGAATTTCACGGGGATTTTCATGGGATATAGCCAACTTTATGCGAGGTTCTGGTGATCTAAGCATCAAAAATAGTGACTTAGAATGAGTTAACAATCAAACAAGGGGATGCACATGGGGATGAACACGTCTCAGTTGTGTTCTTCATGAACTATCTAAGTTGCAAATAATTTTTCCCAGGGGAAAACTTGCGCACTTATAGAACTGGAAATTATGAGCCCCAAGATCACACACGTATTGTTTCGATTTATAGAGCAACGTGGAATTTCTTGTTCACTTGGCTGCAGCCACCACTGGAAAAACAGCACTTTTCCACCCTGGTGCTGTAGGCAAGCCGCAGCTTACTACAGTCAGATGCTGGAGCAGAACGGTCAACCAGATGGAGGCAAATCTGGGCGTTCTAACTGTGGGTTGTAACTGACCAACTGGGGTGGTAAATCTGGGAATTGTCCGTTTGATGGCATTTGGGCACTGGATTTGGTAACACAAAAGGGAGCAGGAGCCTTCTGTTTTACCAACTTGGTAGGCGCTATCTCTTCTCCTCTGGTCCTCTAGTCTGCTGAAAATTAGATAGAATTAGGCCTTCCAAACACCAAACACTTTGAAAGTCGCCCTAGAAATTCAAAGTCGCCACCCCGAGCGCCAGGACCCTTGCAACCCTTGGGCCTCTCCACGGAGGTCGTAGAATCTTGGCTCCACCTCTTGAAGCTTTGCCGCTTTGCCAGGCAGACCCCTTGAACAGATTTTTTCAGTGAAGTATCACCCGTATCACCCCTTCTCCATATAAAAGCCATATCAAAGGCTTTACAAACCTCCAAGACAGCCTATGGTACCCAGAATTGTCACACTTTACTGGATAAACCAACAAAAATGGGGATATCAACAGACAAATATTGGCAAGGGAACAACAAACAAATTGAACGTCAGACTTGGGTTTCTGCTATTGCTTTAACATCTTTTGATATTCCTTCACGGCCAACCAACCAATCACATGGAAAACATGGTATGGTAACAATGATTGCCGAATCAAACGGATGTTTTAAACAAGGAATACCAAATTTTGTGGGCCCCTTGGTGCCCCATCTGACTTCAGCAAGGGCCATTTGGACAAACATGTTAGAACAACTCGGAAACAACACCAATCTATTTGGATGAGACATGGCTTTAGCCCACATTTTTGACATCCCTTATGTTTGTGTTAAACAGTGAATAGTCAGAATAGTCCTCAATATTTCCACAAATGGGTGGTAAACATCTTAAACATCCCCAATTAATGTGGTAAAACGGTAAAACCATCCCAAGCGTCCCGAAATGGGTTTCTGGCATTGGGTTTCCCACATGAATCCCATCGCCGTAATATGAGAAATTCTCAGAAACCATGCTTTAGTAGGGGATGACATCCCATATAAATAAATAAACATGTGTATGTGTATATATATATATACATATGGAAGCATTCATTAAAACATCAAGGCTTGGGAGATGATTGATAACACTGTTGGTCATATTGCTAAAAGACTTGGTTTCCAAACATTAGATCCCCAAGTATAGTGTTGCCACATCAAATTTATTATTGGTTATATTAGCTAACAGTAACCAACATTAATCAACATTAACCAACATTAACCAACATTAACCAACATTAACCACTGTGAATCTCCATTTTTTCCGTGCTTTCTGTCTGTTTTTAGGAGGCGCTTCGTTTCCTCATGGCCTTTAGCGCGGAGGAGGGTCGCCTCGGGGAGGCAGAGGCACATGCCATGCGGCTGCTGGATACCTCGGGGCCGGAGAAGGTGGGGGAACTGGTGGTGATCAACGGGTCCCGAAACGGGTAAACACATGGTTAAAAACATGGTTAAACACATGGTAAAAACCATGGTAAAAACCATGGTAAAAACCATGGTACAAACCATTCATTTGAGGTCTTCAGTTTAAGGTTTCTCAACCTTAAGCTGCAATAAGCTGCATCATCCATGTTTTGTCTTTTTTGTTGGTGACAACCTTTGGTGGGTTTCATTGTCGGGTTTACCACGTTTGATTAGGATCAGATATCACTATGATCGTGAAAGCCGTGATGTGTATCCTCAACTGTCATCGTTACCATCATTAGCATCTTTACGTACCATATACACTGCGACGATGATGATGATGATGATGATGATGATGATGACGACGACGACGATGATGATGATTGTTAAGAATACACCTGCACATGTACATGAGCTATACAGTTGCTGATACAACATGTTGGTCTACTCTGAGTACATGTCATGGTACGATACATTTGGGCTCCATACAGGGCCCTTGAGTTAGCC
>Ga0126342_10006682_pt1 | contig 20498 bp, 18 predicted proteins | sample Cyp1metagenome_FD_92528 | JGI IMG/M metagenome (GOLD analysis project Ga0126342, IMG submission 92528) | Coral microbial communities from Lord Howe Island, Old Settlement Bay, Australia - Cyphastrea 1 metagenome | ecosystem: Host-associated > Invertebrates > Cnidaria > Coral ...
AGTTGGTGCTCACAATAGAGTACCATCCAAACAATTATATTATTGAGTAACTGAGCCACTCATGAGGTACCCCTTTGAAAAATTGTCTGGATGCTGTTTTTTTAATAAGGGTTTAATAAGGCACCTAAAATAAAATTAATCAAAGATAAACATAAATAGAAAAATAATTAAAAGAAAAGTAAAGTTAATTAAAGCATTTGGAAAAATATTTAAAAAAACTGGAAAAAAATATCACAATATGGCATGTGACTGAGTTAGGAGCAAGAAATTTCTCACAATAGGGTACCATCTCTTTAATCGGGTGCAAACATTACACAGCATACTTTGTCATGATTTGCTTCAAATCCGCGAACACCCCATTGTTTGTCAATGTTTGACATCATTTCTCCGACACAAAATCCGTATGAATATGATTTGTGAATATTTGTAGTTCTACACATGTTTTCGCCCGCTATATAAGTTGCAACTTTGGGGCATAATCCATTATTAGACAAACCCAAATGAACATAAATTGAATTAAATCGAACCATTAAGAATACCATGGTTGATGGGTTATGCTAGGGAGGTATGCCACCTAGGTTATTGGGGATTATGAATTGGCCCATAGACCTAGATATGATTTACATACTATGGGTATCTATGGGTCATTGTGAACTACCTATATGGATACCTACTATTGGTCGTAAATCATACCCATATATGGGGCTTCCTAAAATGGGGGTACCCCTAAATCATCCATCTTTGTTTGGAATTTTCCATTATCAACCAACTATTTTGGGATACAATCATCAATTTTATTTCGGATTTTCCAGTGTAAATCATCCATCTTGGGGTGTCCACCATTGATGGAAACACCCCATATTGCTATTGAAATCATAATCTCGTTGGTGGGTGGTTTCAAACATTTTTTATTTTCCATATATTGGGAATGTCATCATCCCAACTGACGAACTCATATTTTTCAGAGAGGGTAGGTCAACCACCAACCAGTAATCCACCCATTTTCAGACCCAAGGTCTACAAGACATGCACCGAGAGCGCTGGATGCACCGGGACGTCAAGGCGAGACGTTTTCTTCGGGACACGGCCGGTTTTTTTCAGGGCTATGTTTCAGGGGAGATCCATAGAAAATCTGGCCTTTTATGGTACAATACCTACAGTTTAGATATCTGAAGTGGCCATTTTGTCAAATATATCGAACACAATCTGATACAACTGATAGAAGCAACAATATCATATTATGGCTTGCCAAGATATGAAAATTTAGCTGTGGCCTGAGTTAATACAGAAATATTGAGGAGGGAAAATGATATTTGAAGCAGGTGGATTTGGGGGTATCCTATTCTGGAAAACCCTACTGTGAGTTGTTGTTTGGGAGTTCCATTTTTTTCAGCAACTCCGCACCATGTTGATGTTGAAATGCGATCCTTGACAGACTCAGCAGCGATCGTATGGAAAAATCCATGGAACTCAATGGAGGTTATAACGGGAAAATCATCCATAATTGTCACGCTTTTTTTTTTGAGGGCAAATACTATTTTGACACAGGAAAGTAATCCAAATCATCCAAATCATCCATAATCATCCAAATTCTATTTTGACACGGAACAAATCAAGGATGCCCATAGTCGACTGTCTAACATACAGTGAATGGCCGCTTCTGAGGCTGAGAATATTGGCCTCTCTTGCGAGCTTTCAGGATGGGGTTGACGCCTCGATCTGAACTTTGGTAGGATTTCTTTGGCTGCGTCCTACACATCCTTGTCTATCATTCTATAACATGCGCGCACACATAGAGTGTGTGTTGTACTAGTCTTTGGGCATAATTAATAAAAATGCTATTTGCTGTTTTGATTATTTGACATCTCACATGTGCCTCATCATCATCATCATCATCATCACCATCATCATCATCATCATCATCATCATCCTCATCCTCATCCTCATCATCATCATCATCATCATCATCCACATCATCATCCTCCTCCTCCTCATCCTCCTCCTCATCATCCTCCTCATCATCCTCATCCTCATCCTCATCCTCATCCTCATCCTCATCCTCATCATCCTCATCATCATCATAATCATCATCATCATCATCCTCCTCATCCTCATCCTCATCCTCATCATCATCCTCATCCTCATCATCCTCCTCCTCATCATCATCATCATCAGCAGCAGTTTCATCACTGCTATTATCAACTGTATGGTGCAATAGAGACAGAAGAGGAATGTCTCCGCCACTGCTCAGGTTATCGAGACTGCAGAGTGAAGGCACGACAGGGATGACCGTCAGATGGGTCATGGGAATCACTCGCTATGGGGATGGGATGTCATTGAAACATGCAAACCACTTGGGGTTTCCATAAATGGAGGTACCCCAATAGCTGGATGGCTTATAATGGACAATCCTATTAAAATTGATGATTTGGAGGTACCCTTATTTTAGGAAACCTCCACATAAGTGTGTCTGATCATGAGGTATACTTCCCAAAGGGCATGTGTTTAAATATAACACTTGATTATTAAACCGTGGCTTTTGAGGCACCTTATTTTTAGACAAACCCACATGAAAAAACTAAGCGTGACTTATTTCAACCCCGGATTAATGAACCCTGGTTGATTAATGAACCTTGTTGATCAAGTAGGAGTTACCCAATAATACTGGGGGTTTGCTTCATTTTCAGACATATCCACAAGCGTACTGGTGGTTCTTCCATTATCTCCCCACGAGTGTTGGTCACAATCATCTGGGGGTGTGTCTTTCCCCTTGTATTACTGAGAAACATCACCTGAGGATACCTGAGGTGGTTGGTTTCATCCAGTTTTTCTGCTTAAATCATCAGTTTTGTTGGTTTAATCAGTTTACCCTCTGGTAATTTAACATAGCTATTGAAAATCACCATTTTTAATGGGAAAATCCACTATTCATGGTCATTTTCAATAGCTACGTTAAATTACCAGAGGGTAATCCCATTTTTTGTTTGTTCGATTCCAAGTCTTGCATGTGTCGATTGTTTACCTTATGTCCATGGCCATGTTCCACCTCATGGCTGTGTGAGATTAGCATGGGGGATAAATCGCGTTATTTTTGTTTAGATTAAATCACCGTTCAATCATCAGTATATATACTCTATTCATCTCTATTCCGCAGCTAAATCCCTATTCTCGCTGCTTAACTCATATAAAATGGCCTCTGGAAAACTTAACATGGCAAACTGTCCCCAACTAAATACATAAAGGTTTAGTCCGCGAAAATCATCAAACTAAGGAGATTTTCCCACGCCACGTTTGACACACGCGGTCCAGTTGCTGGATTTCGATGTGGCGGTGGAGATTCCAAGCTGGGGACGCCTCACAGAGGACGGAAAACCTGGAGAAAGCTGGGAGTGAAGCAACGAAGCACAGCTGGGATCTAAGACCAACATGTTGATTGAGCAGTAAGGATGATGAGTTAACATGATTTAAACATATTCAAACAATGAACATTGGTATTTTACCGGTTTTACCCGTAGAAATGGCGATTTAAGCACGAAATCATGGCACTTTCAACAATAGCGATTGTGATTTGATGGGCAATTTGCCAAATGATCAAATACGAATTCGACCAAGAAACATTGGAGTTTAATCAATAAAAGGATAGGTTGAATCAACCTCTACTATGATTTTGGGTGTGTCTAGTCAACCAAGGAGTCCTTGAGGTATAACATGGTATAGCCGATTGTATGTAATTATATATACGTATAATCTGACATCCTTGCTTTAATGGTTGTTACTAGTTGCTACTGTACTTAGTCATGTAGGCCATCAAAAAAGGATGGTTTAACCAACAAGAACGGGGATTAAGCTTTAATTATCGAATTTACCTTCATAATAGTGGATTGACAATACACACTCTATAAATGAGATAGTGGGATGGAACTCACATAGAACTTACACAACTAGGAACATAAAAGCATAGACCATCAAGAAGGGAGGGTTTAACCAACAAATCCGGAATTTCACCAGCAAAAAAAACAAGAACATGGGACTCCATGAGATAAAGGGTGGACTTCAAGGCCAAGAGGGGGTGGCAATAGTTTGATAGTACCCATATGTACCAATAATGGTTGGCATCACCCATGAGCAAAGCCTATTGATACAGGACAGGTAGATGCTGTCAAAGTTGGAGTTCGCATTTGGAGAGTTGAAGACCTTTTGAGCTTTTACACAGTCAGACTGCAGCGCAATTGGATGATTACTCTCCAGTGTATTTATGGGAAACTCATCTACCGTTGAATGTGTCTTTTTGGATTCCAATGATCCGCAAAAATGCGATTCATGTTCAACGATCGATACTTGAAGTTATACTAAGTTATATATACTTGATGAAAACATATGAAAACTATCATTACCCATTTAATCCACTTACTGGAATTACCCCATGGTGATTTAACAGTTTGCTATGGAAAATCGTGTTTCAAAACGATAGCTAAATCATCGAACGAAGTGGGCCATGGCTTCCGTAAATATGTTCAATCTAGACCTATCATGACTCCAATGTTACTTCACCGGGACGTTTTGATGAACATCAAATCTATCTATCTATCTATCTATCTATCTACCTACCTATCTATCTATCTATCTATCTATCTCTATAAAAACGATGTTATACGATATTTTTCATTTCACGTTCAACGATTTCCAGGGGCTCTTGAGCCCATTCTTCGCGGCTGGATTTGAAACGACAGGTCATAGGCACCGTGGAAAACATGGCACCTGAGGCCGCCTGGGCTGCGAGGTAACCGTGGTTGGATGTTGGGCATTTCAGTGGGATTTGTTCAGTGAAATGGTGTACCCTCTGGTAAACATACAAAAAACTATGGGAAATCACAATTTTTAATGGGAACATCCACTATAAATGGTGATTTTCAATAGCTATGTTAAATTACCAGAGGGTATAGTGTACCATGGCCAAGAATCTATTTGAATGATGGATGATGGCCAATAATCTATTTTAATCATGGCCAATAATGTTTCGTCCTGATTAGTGTACGGCCCCCCCCCTCCCCAAACAATACCTATACCCTCTTGAAAGTTAGGCCCCAAAAATTCCGCACTTAAGTAAGGATTTCAATTGGCTACAATTGAAATCTAATTAAAACTTTTTTTTTGAAAAAAGAGTCTGCCTCAGTAATTACATGTTGTTGTTTTTTGCTAAAAAAAAATGGTCTCCCATGATTTCTTGCCACAATAGTGAACCTTCCAAACATTACATGGGTTCAGAATAATTTGGAAAATTCTTGCCACAATAGCGAACCTAGCCACTAATCAGAATGCAACATTAATCTATTTTAATGATTGTTTGATATCATCAATGGCCGTTTCAGGTACCAATAGAAATTGGAGGGACCGATTTCTCTTTTCGAAGGCCTATGATTCAGGGCTATCTTTGAGGAGACTATGCCCCCAAAATCTGGCTTTTACATGGTACAGTACCTCCATTTTAGGGTGCTGAATTTCCCATGGATATACTCGTAGATAGATAACTACAGATATATTTATAGCCAACCATACATATTGGATGGTTGTGATTGGATGTTGGATGTTGTTGGATGCTGCTTTTGGATTCACTCGAATCTTCAAGGCAGCTTTCCACAGGGAGTTGTTAGAACAGAAATGCCTTGAGGTCTTCAAAGGTGCCTACAATGAGTTGGCCGACATCTGGACTGCCTGCAGGGCACGGGGCAAGTAGCAAAACAAACAATCATTGGGACAGTTGGAGATGGGTGTATCTCAAAAAATGGAGAAGGGATAAAACAAAAGTCTCTCAGATCAGGACAGATTTTTAAGGCAATCACCAGAATCACCGATCCCGAAAAACAGAACATCATTGGCGTAGATTCAACCCCCATGTGTTTCCCCTATTTTGTTCAGTTTTTTAGTTGTTGACTACACACTTTTTGGTCCTCAAATCCCAGTACGTTGCCTACAGGTTTCACAAGCCAACTTTTCTCGAGGAGTGTTGGTGTCATCACTTACGAGGCTTTGTATGGATATCGACCATTCAACGATGCAGGGTGCCTGGGGGGGCAGCCCCTGTTAGATGAGGTAGTGAAGGACGTGGTTGTCTCAGGTGAAAGGTATCGGACTTGTTTTGTGGAAAACCCCGTTTGCTACCATTTTCTTTAGGCAACTTACAAATTCATCCGGGTCTGTCTGAAAATAATAGATAATCGGGTATGCACGATTAAATTGCTCAATCATTCTTAGTCTTATCCCTTTTTATCCCTATTGAATGGTCATATTGGCGATATACCCCATTTTCAGAGACACAAGATCATATTGTCTGTTGGTTAATGTTGATTATATATCCCATCATATTCCCTATAATCCCATTTTTTGGGCTAAATCCTCTATTTTCAGACAGACCCATTTGCTACCAATTTCTTTCAGAAAAAGCAAAAATTCGTCACGGTTCGCCAGCTGTCCTGAGGCCAATGTGGATCGTGTAGAAGAGATGGTCCGGAACTGGCAGAGGCATGGCATCAATGGCACAAGGTTGAGTTGGCTTCCAGGAAAATTAGAAGATCTCCTGGTTTTTGCCGCGAAGTCATCTTAACTCTTGGAGTTTCTTGTACAGGTTACCCATGATACAGTTCTGGTGAACAGAAGTTCGGATCTGTGTTTGGTCAATTGGGCTTTCTATGCATTTGTTTCTACCGAAACATGGGAAGGTGTCAAAATCTGTATTGGAATGGGGGGATGCACATCCACAACAGCTACATACTGTAGCTATTTGGGTGTTCAGCAGGATTTTGATGTTACATACCCATGATATCCCATGGCCGCCATAATATCTCAGTGATGTTTGGGGTTGTAGCTGACATAGTCACGAAATCCATGGGCCTCTGGGCTTATTGTTGGTCTCTCAGAGGCAGGTCATTTTGGCAACTGATCCGGCAGTAGTCAATCGCCACATCCCTGTTTTGATTGGTGATGTTCCCATATATCCGGATACATGAACAAAGATGAATTATGATGAATCCATATGAATTCTGAATCCATATGAATCCATATGAATCCATATGAATCCATATGAATCCATATGAATCCATATGAAGCATCATTTCATTCGTGATGTTTCTCATTTCATTAAATCACCACTGTAGTTACTTCAGTAACAGCGACGCACGCATCCTGCCTGGTAGGTACTTGCTCTTCCCCTTCGACGCAGCCGAGCTGTCAGATGCTCAGCTGTGCTGCGCTAACCCGGAGGGATCCGGAGGGCCATGGAGGATGCTGGATACCCTCCTGCAAATGTGTCTGGATGGGAAATCCCCTAAGAATGGGGGTTTATAGCTGGGAAAATCTTTGTAAGTTTATATATGATTATATATAATTATATATTATATATAATATCATTCAGATTGTTTATGGTATTTCAATATATTTGGTCTTTGTATATTATACATGATACATTTTATTGTCAGAATTTCGTATACATCATCTCTGCATAGCGCCAGGCCCAGCAACTTCATCCGCCTCATGTTGGCGGACCCAGAGGTGCGAAGCTTTCGAAAAGGGCGGAGTTTCGATATGTTGAATTACCAGAGGGCACTGTATTTTTTTTTTTGAAGTTACAAATGAATCGAAAAAAGTGAGTCAGACAATGTGAGACACATAAAGATGATCAAGATGATAAAGATGATCAAGTCCAGCAGCGATTTGCGGCATTTCAGCAAGCGGAGAGGAGCGAGGGAGTGCGAGTACGATTCGAAGCCACCGATGGCTAAGACCCGGTGACCAGCCTGGGTGGAAAAACACGAATCGCTTGGGATTTTCCTGATCGGGGGGATGACATCACATATCCCATAGGATCCATGTATGATCATGTATGGTATATATGCTAACATTTGGGGTATATTGATGGCAAATGTTACCATATATAGCATACATGGATCCTATGGGATATGACTGGGAGTTTAGTTATAGACCGTGTTTCGAAGAGGGGGATGCCTTCATGATGGGATTTTTGTAGAAGACTGTGGGATGATGACATGATTATATCATATTAGAGATTGGCATGGATGATGACTATGGGATGATGACTAATATTGACGAATCCCTTCCCCCGTTCACAGTAAACACACCCCCAGAAACCATGGTCGATGTAGGGGCTGAAACCAGATATTTGGCACCCAGATATAGTAAGGCTGTGTTTGATATTGGGGGAATGATACAGCAACTGCATTCCAACGAATGATGGATTATTGGGGATTTAATGGATAGTTGGGTTTAAGGGATTTTTGTTTCGGGAAAACCAGTTTTTCTAACTGCCTGAAAGAGGGGCATTCCTGTAGATTTGGTGCCAGTTGTGGAGGGTTGGCAGATTTGAAGTGAACCAGCAACAATACACATGGCAATTAATGGGCCCTGTGGAGGATGCATTTATGTGGGACTTCACCAAGAATTGGAATGGAGCCAATAGCCTGTAACGAGCCAGGGAATATACACATGGATCTTAATGGATCAATGGATATACCCTCCTCTGGTGGCTGGGACATCCACATTCTTGACATCAACATCGTTTACACATGTTGTGTTTTGTTCCCAGCAAGCAATGGCTTGAAAGCCTGCCAGAGGGCTTACCGGATCAGAGCCATTGGAATCATCAAATGGTCGGATGGTCACATGGTATCCTGCAACTCGTATCAACCTACTATATATAGTTTGAAGATGTTTGAAGATATTGTATTTTTATTATTGATTGTTTGCCTATTGGGTCGGACAAGATACAGCACTTCAACATTTGGTCTGCCCTGAGGTCATATTGAAAGCCCGCTGCCTGCCACGGGCTCTGTCTGTCGCTGAGCTGGGCTGAATTGAGAGTTACCGATAATCCTCGACCGGCTTTCACATTCTTCGGATTGGATGAACCCTCCCCCGGCAGGAATTGTGAGGCAATTTTTCATCTTGGGAAAGTGCTGGCACTCGGTCCAGTTTTTGTTGGATTGAACCACCGATTCTGCACTTCTTCTGTCATGGAAGGGATATGGAAGTTTCCTACAATGGGGATACCCCAAAATGGATGGTTTACAATGGAACATCCTATGAAAACGGATGATTTGGGGGTACTCCCATTTTAGGAAACCTCCATATGTGGATGGGTGATGAGTGAATTTTTCTGGACCCGTGAACCAAATTGAGACCCGGCTCTTCAGCACTTCCAGCACCTGAGCTCCAGGGCTTCCCCACGAGCTCGTATCGACATCATGCAACCAGCAAGTCGGTGTGCCTGGCTGGCTTGGCAGAGTCCGGATCCTAAAATGGAGCACTTGGAGATATTTGGGGAAATTGGAACCAAGTTTGCTCTGTACTTCTTGCATCTTCTTGCATCTTCTTGCATCTTCTTGCATCTTTTGGAAGGTTGAGGGTCACGCTCCTGAATCAGCCACCGTATTGTGTCGTGTGCATACAGGAATGGATTGTTGAACGGGATAGTGTAACAGACCTGAGTGTACAGACATGTTGGAAAAGATGAAGTTTGTTTAGTCATATGTAGTCATGCTATCGTTGCGTTTGTTGTTCATACCACGGTGCTCGAAAAATGTCAGCAACCACAAATGGAGACTCTGTGGTGCTCTGTGGAGGGTGGCACTTGAGTTTGTCCTGGGGACATGAGCCCTCATGAGACTTGAGGCCTCATGTATATACATTACAGATCATTATATATAGTTATAATATATATATATATACCCGTATATACACATAATGTTGCTGTTATATATATATATATAAATGTATTGCGAGAAATTTTTGTGCAAACATGGTCATGTTGCATGCAAAAGCGCAAATGCCAACCAAGCCTTCGAAAGAAGTGGCACGATACACTCCGACCATGGTTGCGGTTGTGGCCAGGATGGAACAAAATTCGACAAACATGAGGCGATGCTGCAGTGCTAATGCTTGGGAAACCACACCCATCAATAGGTTGAGGTTTCAGGAGTACAACTTAGGTCAAAGTTCTGTCTTTTCTATTGCACTCTATTTTGTCTTGCATGTCAATATTGATTGTCTCCAGAAATACGACAGTGTCCTATAGTCTTATAGTCGTGTAAGTTTTGGGATAACCTCCGGATTTATCAAAGCTAGAAAGGGATTTATATAATATTTGTGGAAATCTTTAGAATATGAAAAGAAATGGGGCATACTTCCCCCTTCCCTGGATTTCTTTTCGGTTCCAAAGACCGCGGATTCACATCTTTGCCCAGGCTGCTTGCCGATCGAGATCGGTGAAGGCCACGTAGTCATGCGGTCCAATTGTCTATGGTATTTTCAACGTTGCATGCTCCAGTTTCAATAGTTTCAAGATTGGCTTAAGACTTGAGACTAAAAACAGCAGGTGTCTCCAGTGAAACTACTTGGAGAGGCAGAGGCTCGGATATGGATTGGGTCCTTTGGGTCATCGAGGGTGGCATATCCGGCACATCCCTACTAAACTAAGGAGTTGGAGAGTCCAGGTTTGGAAATAGTTGCTGGTGTCGTCCCATACGGCCTGTCTGGTAGCTCTGTCCAAACCTTGGGGACATGCAAGCCGTGGGTTGGAATGACGACCTGTAACCTATTTTTTAGGTACGGAAAAATCCCATGGAATGTTTGTATGAAGACAACCTCCTCACTGTTCTAGGTCTCTTGTTTGCAGTCTAACTGAGAAACCAATCAAAATACCCTTTGGTAAACTAACATAGCTATTGAAAATGGCCATTTATAGTGAGTTTTCCCATTAAAAATGGTGATTTTCCATAGTTATGTTAAATTACCAGACGGTAGTTCAATAATGTTCAATCTGATCTTTGTCTTTTTGAGTCTTGGAGCATCCCATGATACCACCAAGATACTACGTCCATTTCCATGCCACATCCAGGATGAGGTTGAAACATCCTTTGGTTGGGAGCAGGCAGCACCGGGCCTGTGGGGTGGAGTTTTTTCGAGCCTGATTCAGATATGGTTTCTGTGAAAAGTAGTAGCTATATGTAGCTATGACGAGGCACAAACCATTGAAGTCAGGATTTCGACATTTAAAAATTTCGGTGACCAACTGACGGTTCAAAATGTGACCCTCTGGTAAACATACACAAAACTATGGAAAGATCCACCATTTTCGAGCTGGGAAAATCCACTATTTCTATGGTCATTTTCCATAGCTATGTTAGTCATTACCAGAGGGTATATCATATTAATATCCCATTAAATCAGCTATTGAACATGGCCATTTATAGTGAGTTTTCCCATTAAAAATGGTGATTTTCCATAGTTTTTTTGTATGTTTACCAGAGGGTATATCATATTAATATCCCATTAAATCACTATAAAATCCCATTAAATCACCATAAAATCCCATTAAATGGAACAAATTACCAGAGGGTAAAAAGGTGACCATAGCTGCCATCGCTGCCATAGCACTGGATGGTTTGCCAGGTGGATTCCCCCAGCGGCCAAGATGTGGAGACGCTTTCTCGACTGAGGCGCTACCTCGGGACATGGCGGAAAATTAAGGATCTCTTGTGGCTTTCCTTCGCAAGATGTATAGTACAATGAGATAAACATGTAAAATCACCCATATAAATTTATGTAAAATGTAGACAAACCCTTAAATCACCCATATAAATTTATGTAAAATATTGTAAAATCATATCAATACGGTTTAATTGCACCCATTTTATCACCATTTAATGGTAGAGTTTATAGCCCACAAATCATATAATTGTCTTATAGCCCACAAATCATATAATTGTCCATTCGTCCCACGACGAAGCTGCGGACCGGCTTTTTTTTGGCAGGCAAGGCTTGTCAATGTGGACAAACAGCCCAGATCTCAGCGGGTTTCCAGATCCAAAGATGGCATAAGATGGCCATGTACCCTCTGGAAAACAGCCACATAACTATGGAAAGATCCACCATTTTTAATGGAACAATCACTATTTCTATGGGCAATTTTCCATAGCTATGTTAGTTTACCAGAGGGTAATTATTCTCATCCGCACAATGCTATACAATGCTGTATTAATATAGATGCATATGCTGTATTCCCCAAGAAAAGACAACGATTTCAGATCCCTTCCCAGAATAACCTAAAGTTAGGGGTAAACACTAGGGTTGAAAAGGTACTGGTAGTGTGTAAACATGTTCCTTAAATTCCCCCCAATCAATCCATTCAAGCTCCAAAAACAGCACCGAAAAAAACTCCAGGCCGCTTTTCGCTGATGGATCCTCCAGCTCCTCCAGTTCCACCCCCTCCTGACAAAGGTCAGGAAAAAGGTCAGGAAGGCGCGACATCGTGGGGTGAAGGCTACACGATTTTTAGATGTTTTTTGTTTTTTAATTGGTGGTTCATGGGGATTGCAGCACACAGCATTCTTGAAGAATTCATGGGATTTTTGGGCCAACTAGAACAACCTCAACACGATGAGCTCATTTCAAGTCTGTGAATGAATATGGGTATGGGTCAATACCTATAGATACATTTTTAGTGGGATGAACATCCATTTACCAGCTATTTTGATGTTCACCAGGGGTACCAGGGTTTTGACCCATCCCCATATAAAGTTCAGCCAGAATTCATGGATTCCTCATAGATCACCATCGGCATCCTTTGAGCATCCAAAAAACCGGTCGTTTCAAGCTGCAGGTGCTGCCATACGACTTGGTCGTTTCATTCCTGTGGGGTCGGAGTTCCCAATGCCAAAACTCTGGAAGACCAGAGGTTGGACCGGTTGGACCTCTTGATACAGACATTTTTAAATCAGTTTAAATAATGTTAATACATTTGACCGTAAGTTTCTATTGCAATGATCCAGTAATGACTGAAACACAGGTTTTGACTGGCATTTTAGTAATGACTCTTCAAAGCTATTTTTGCCGATATCAGACTGAACAAAGAAATAGACTGCTTGTTGTTTGCAGCCTATCGTATTGCTCCCGGAGAAGGTAGTGGCTGAAAGATCATTATTTCACATCATTTCCTCAGCTAAGCAATGCAATCGAGAAGCAATCCAAAGACAGGAAACCCCAAGAAGCCACCAAGTGCGCTTTGCACTAGCTATCTCCCAGGAATGCAGCATCAAAAGAAGAACGCTGGTCGGTAAGATGCAGTTAGGACCAGTTAGGATATGATACGCTAGCATACGTTTCGAAAGTCTTTGCTGCTTAGTTGCTGTGTCTCTTCTCGATTCGGCAGACTTTGGGTGTACTGTCTGGGACGGAACCACTTCGGGATATCTAAGAGAGTACCTGTGATATGCCACAGGCATAGCAATGATTAAAACTGGTCTTGGATTTTGTTCATTACATCATGTCTGCGGGGTTTGTTGGTGTCATGCCAATGTCTTGCTCAAAATATATACACCCTTCCCCAATTTGCATTGGTTACCCTCTGGTAAACTAACATAACTATGGAAAATCACCATTTTTAATGGGAAAATCCACTATTTTTATGGCCATTTTCAATAGCTATGTTAGTCATTACCAGAGGGTAATCGATGTAATATCCCTTATCGCAGAAACATATGTCCTTATCGCATGTAGGTTCGATGTGATAAATCCTCATCCTATTCCAGGTTTCATAGAATTGGATGATGGGAAAATGCTCAGGAAACCCCTAGATTTGATGGTAGAAATATGTCACAATCATGGGTTCATGCAGATTTTCCATCATTTTCCCTTACCCTCTGGTAATTTAACATAGCTATTGAAAATGACCATTTATAGTGGATTTACCCAGCTAGAAAATGGTGATTTTCCATAGCTATGTTAGTTTACCAGAGGGTAAACCAATCCATTGAAGGTTGTATCATATCCGCACAATGTCTTGACCAGCTGCCTTAAAAAGGTCTCCTCTGTCCGGTACGGAGATTAGGCGGGGGCGTAAAGGGGGATGGTCGACCCATTGGTATGTCATCCAAGCACGATGGGATGCAGCAAAAAATCCATGGTGTGAGTGCCAGGTTTTTGAAATTTGACGCATACCATATCATTACATTATATTACCCTATATTTTATTGATTTTTATTACACTCTATTGTGTTATATCATACTGTACCCCATATCATAACATAACATGCTCGGACTTGTAGACCAGCAATCACATGGCCTCCGCTTTTTGTCACGTGTTTCACTTGGTGCGCTTTGGTCATCGATCGGGCCCACTGATGGTAGTGGGTTGTTATGGGTTGTTCGCTAGAACTGTCTGTGAATTTGGGCGATTTGCATAGATACCCATAGGATCCATGTATGGTATATATGCAAACATTTGGGGTATATTGATGGCAAATGTTACCATATATAGCATACATGGATCCTATGGGATATACAAGATTGCTTGCTAAAGCCAGAAGCACGACCTTTGTTGCCGATTGAGAAGTGATGATTCGAAAGTGAAGGTCACTCCAGTTGTCATCATCCCGATCCTGTAGATGAAGTTTGATGTAGCTCGAACATCCCCCAATTTCATATGTTCTTCTACGCCAATATGTATATAGCATTATATAGCACCCCCCAAAACATTCCAAAAGACAAGTAGTTCATCAAATTTCATCACTGAATTTTACTTTTCAATTTTCTATCTTTGTTGGTGGTTATTACCCTCTGGTAAACTAACGTAACTATGGAAAGATCCACCATTTTCTAGCTGGGTAAATCCACTATTTCTATATGGCCATTTTAAATAGCTTTTTGTATGTTTACCAGAGGGTATATCATATTAATATCCCCTCAAATCCCATTAAACCACCATAAAATCCCATTAAATCATCATCTTGGGTAATTATGGGGATTTAATGGGACATCCCCTATAAATGGAGGTTTATAGCTGGGAAAATCATGAATATAAATGGAGGTTTATAAATGGAGGTTTATATCATATTGCGTCATACAGACAATCGAAACTCTTCACGGTGCCGTCAGGATGCCAGATCGATCGAAGGTTGCAGGCAGCCGGATTTTTTTTTTTGCGTCCGTTGAAGTTGGGCCAGGGTATCAACCATAGGTTTATGTGAGGATATCAACCATGGTATGGTGATTTATGATATTAGGGATATAATATGATATAATGCTGGGATAAAAATTATAACCATATTTATATATTTTGGGTGTGTTCAGAAGTAGGGTATTCCCCCTCATTGTTTGTTTCTTTGTCTGTTTTGATACGAAAGGGAACATGACGATCATGGGTTACAGTAGATTTAGGAGGAGAGTAGCCAATTTCGGACAAAGCCATGCAAGCATTCGTTTGTTTTGTTTGTGATTCTTGTGCCTCGAATGTGCTTACGAATGCTGAATCGATGTTTGGTCGGAGCGTTTTGGACCATTTCAGGGCATCGAATTTATAGCATCCAATTGCAATCTGTTTCAGAGATTGGCTTCAATGAAGCAATGGCACCTTGCAGATGTGGGGGGCCTTGTTTTCAGGTGCTGATTTTTTCATGGGTCATCTATATATAATCTGCATGAACACTGGGTTTTGGAGGCTTACCTCTGTGAGTAGCCCGTAATTTTACAAATTTATAGTTTTCCCAACATTGCACTGTCCTTCAGCTTGGATAGATACAGTACTTTTCGGATCCTTTTTGAAACATCTTGAAAAAGGAGCACACTCTGATTCATTGGTTGCATTGGTTCACCTGAGAAGGACCATCAAACTGAGCCATTTCATGCTGTGCATCGTTGTCCAGGAGAGCGCGCGAGGACGCTAACTCTGGATTCCCTAGAAGAGGTTGACATCACTGCATCTTTGGAGGAGATTTGGGTTGGTGACCATGTTTCCTGGCGAGGTCCCACAAATGGTCAAATGGTCAAGCCTGGGTCTTGTGGTCCCCGACAGTCCTTGGGCCTTCGAGTTCTTCAAGTTTTGTCCCTTCGTGCTAGGACCCTAGGAGGACAGATCCTTGTATTGGACACTGATGAAGACAAACTCTAAAAGACAGAAGGATCTTCAAGGAATCCCACCATCTCCCGCCAGAGAAGGCGCACCAAGGAGCAGATATATTTTGCCAGAAGCATGTCCCCAGTAAGGAGATGGATCAATACCAGTTAAACTTCCAAACGCATAGATGTCTACTGTCTTCACATGACAAGGGATCCCAGGTTTCACCGGACCCCCATATCCCCATCGATACATCCCAGGAGGCAGCTAAAGCTGAAAAGGCAGATAAGTGTGGAGCCTGACTCCGATGGTGGAGATTCAGGGGAGCTGACACCCCCAAAGCAGTTGGACCTGGGGCATTCTATGGGGTATAAAACCAACCATTCTAATCCATTCTATGGGGATATGTGGATATAATCAATGGGGATATAGTGGGGAGGTAAAGATTTTATGGGAATATTGGGAGTGTGGGTTTCTCCTGAACTGGGATACCTCGAAGGGAAATGATGCTAAACCATTGTTTTTTCTTAGTACCATTCTCGGTCTGGCTCAAACTTGGGGACCCACAGCCCCAACTGATTTCAATATTCTGAGGTACCCAATTTTCAGACAATCACTGGATTGGTTTTAGGGTAAATTTACAGGAAACCATGGTTTTTACCATCAAATATAGGGCTTTCCTGTAAATTTTCCCATCATCCAAACCAATCTTCTCAATATGTCTCAATTCCATGCAGACTGCACTAATGGACGTTGTGAGCTTCTGCCAGACAGTGACACACGTGATTCCTCCTAATCCCAGGACTACAGCCTTGTAACAGACAGGCACGAAAGTCTGCCACTCATTACCCTCTGGTAATTTAACATAGCTATTGAAAATGGCCCAGTCGAAATCTAGTTGATTTTCCCATGAAACATTGCCATTTTCATGTCAGCTATGTCAGCTATGTTAAATGACCAGAGGGTAAAAAATGGATGATGAAGTGGGTCAGTTGATAGTTGCTCACCATTGGGTGGGACCTACGGGATGATATGGGATGGACCAACGCAGAGCGCTGTCACCCAGGTGGCATCAAAGCTATCTCCAACGTGTCAGGGACCGCTGGGAGCTGCGGTTGTTTTTTCTATGAGTTATTTACGGGTTGGTGGTTTGGAACATTTTTTTGGGATTTTTCCATATTTTGGGAATAATCATCATCCCAACTGACTTTCGTATTTTTCAGAGGGGTTGAAACCACCAACCAGTTTATGATTCGTCAATGTTTACAGGAAGCAGAAAACAATAGGACAGCAGCTTAAAGATCAACTGAGTCCTTCCAAATACATAACCACGCGGCAGATCGCACCAACCACAGTGTCCTTTTATTATCCTTTGATCTGCGGGGCAACCTCCTCCCGGTAGCCATCTTCAACTCATCTGGCGACATGCTGCGATGCTCGCCCTGGGAGCCCCGGGAGTATGGCAGCACACTTCGTCGTTGCCGTCCTTGGCCGTGAAAAGACCTGCCAGCGCAAGATTGGATCCCCCAAGATCATCTGGCGGGTGTGTCTTGTGTGCCGCCTTTCTTGGTCTCGTCCCATTTGCTGAAGGCGATTTGAAAATTTGGAGTGTTTCACTATCCCATAAATTGGCCCAAAGTCAGCTAGTCTAGATTCCTCAGAGACTGTATCTAAATGGAGTGGTTTAAGGGAAAATCTTAACCGGAAACCATAGATTTTCCCATTCAATATGGGGTTTTCCTGTAAAATTTCCCTGAAAAAACCAATCCATTGAGTATCAGGCCTTGAAAGTTTCTGATGGTTTCTGTCTGATTCTGGGCAGTGCCAGGTCTCCGCTGGCGCGGTGGTCAAAGATCCGTCAGGCGATCGTCAGTAAGGTCTGGTACCACTGGGCCCAATGTGGCGCAACTACTGGCAGGGCTGGATCACTCGGCATTGGTGGAGCTTGGGTGCTGATTTCACATTTTTTTTTCAAGTTGTTCCACCCTTGAAGTGGGATGAGGATTCCAATTCATATCAATTGTCTACAAGATATCTGCTGGATTCTTTGGGTACACTACCCTCTGGTTATTTAACATAGCCATGGAAAATGTCCCATTTATAGATGGTTTACCTATTGAAAATGGTGATTTTCCATGGCTATGTTAGTCATAACCAGATGGTAGATTTTTTGACTCAAAATCCCAGTCCCAAGTCCAGCAGCTCACCCAAGGACCTGACTCCTGAAGCTTCGGCACTTGAGCCCCGACGCTCACGTGCTGTCAAGGCTGGGCATTACGTGCCCATCTTGCCTGAGCCACTGCCTGACCCAGAACTGGTGGCCATCTCCGATTCCATGTGCCGCGACCTTGGCGTTGACTCGGAGGCCATGCGATCTGAGGAGATGCTGAAGATGCTGACAGGTGAGGTGGAGAACACCAATTTGAAACCCTGGGCTACACCCTATGGAACCTCAGTGAATGGATGTTTTTCAGCCGATTCGCCCTTTGGTCCTTGGGGCTATGGAGATGGACGTGCCATTTCTTTGGGCGTTTTCAAGTTGAAGGAGCCATGGGAGTTGCAGCTGAAGGGCGCCGGACGTACCCCGTTCTCTCGGAACTTTGATGGCCGCGCCGTGCTACGCTCCTGCGTCCGCGAATTCTTGGCGAGCGAGGCCATGCACCATCTAGGAGCTGGGTGACCGGGTAAGCATTGGTAAACCATGGTCAACCCAATTCTGAACCCTCTAAGAGGGGGTGGGGCATGGGTTTCTCAAAGATTCTTAAAGAATCTTAAGGATTGAATTGGGAAAATTGGGGTTGGTTCAGTATTGGGTTTACATGGGTTTACTAGTTTACCACATCAAGTATGATTGGAATGCTTGAATGTAACTGGTTCGCTGAAAAAACATTTAGGCCAGACAAACATGCAAATATTTGGAGCAGGGTTGGGATCCCTCACATTAAACACACCCTAGATGATGAAAAACATGTGTACACACCTATTGAACCATGGTTTCTGGGGGCAATTTATGTAATATTGAAGGGACTACGGGGATAACTCTGAATTCCGGTGAGGGTCACTGGTTCAGGAGTTCCAACCGCCCGAGCTTTGTCGGTGGTTACCTCCAGCGAACGTGTGACACGACCATGGTACATGCATCCTTCCCAAGAAATGTCGCGCGAAAGGTTCAGTCCTCCCAGGTGCAGGGCTACTTTCATCACCTGGAGCGGCTCATGATCCACTGATGTTCGAATAATTGGGGTTACATCGGTTACATGTCAAGCCCCTTGAGGTGCGACCAGGATGAAGCCGCTGCGGTCCTGTGTCGTTGTGCCAGATCCTTTTGGAGAGTGGGTCATGTGGAGCTCTTCGCACGGAGGTCCTCCTCGACAGAGCTGATGGACTTTCTGTGGCACGTCTTTCGGAGAGATTTTCCAGAGCTGGTGGCAGTGCATCGGCGCTTAGATGATTTGATCATGGCGTTCTTTCAGGAATTTGTACAACAGCAAGCTGAACTGGTCGCGGAGTGGCTGCGAGTGGGATATGTCCATGGGAACATGAATTCTGACAATTGCCTTTTGTGTGGCCAGACTTTGGACTATGGCCCATTTGCCTTTATGGAAGGGTATCTGGTTGCTGGTTTAAGTTTCAAATATGTTTTACTATTACTTTCCATCTCTCAACAAACTGCAGGATGGTCTAACTTCCAATTTGTTTGGGCTGGCTCAACATACCAGGTATGATCCCAGCTACCAGCCATTTACTTCGGACAAGACTGGACACTATGCCTTTGACCAACAACCTGCTGCGACGCTCGCGACAGTGCGAGTTCTAGCGGAGAACATTGTCCACGCCCTTCCTGCGAAAGAACAGGGTGGCTGTGCCGAGCACTTGAAGAAGATCACTGCAGCTTGATTTATTGAAAAAGTTCGACGGAAACATCTGCGGAAGAATCCATGAACATCATGGTTCTTGCCTGTGGAACATGGGGGGTTCACCAATGCAACAATTGATGGATCCATTTTGTGGGATTTCAGAGACAGAAACTGGGAGTTTCATGAATCAGAACTTGGGATGTAAGCAGCAAAATAGAACTTCAACATACTTCAATAACATTTTGAACTTTTGAAGATTTTGATGAAACAAAATAGAACTTGTTTTGTCATGTCATCAGAAAGTGGGAATCACTGTGGGATGGGATCCAGCGACCGGTTCTTCTTGTGGGCACCGGCATGAAATGGCGAATTGCATGTAATCTACAGTAATATATACTAATAGAAAAGTAACATGTAATATAGGTATAGTAGATGCTATAGTAATATGATTCTGATAGTGAGTAGTAATATTATATATATAATATAATATATATATATAATATATATAATATATATATTAGTATATATAATTATATATATATTGTATATATATATAGTGATTTATATACTAATAATGTTGTCTAGCCAATAATGATACCTTGTCAATAGTAGAAACTTTTTTCCCAACTCCAGTTTTATCTCCAATACTAAAAGTCAATTAGCTTAATTTGATTTTAGTATTGCCAAAAAACTCATGTTCTGACCTTGTCCAGAGGGCATGGCCAATAGTGGACCCAACA
>Ga0126342_10006683_pt1 | contig 20496 bp, 17 predicted proteins | sample Cyp1metagenome_FD_92528 | JGI IMG/M metagenome (GOLD analysis project Ga0126342, IMG submission 92528) | Coral microbial communities from Lord Howe Island, Old Settlement Bay, Australia - Cyphastrea 1 metagenome | ecosystem: Host-associated > Invertebrates > Cnidaria > Coral ...
CAAGTGGTGCGATGACATGTCCGATTTCGACCAGTGCTGGGTACTCACAAAATGCATGGATTCAGTCTTCAGTCATGACGGGAGGTATTGTAGATGGGGAACATGTGCCATGGATATCCATGGATCGACGTACGTCCTGCCCCAGTTCTGCTGAAACAGATGACTCCGCTGAAGGGTACAGAAGAACTGGAAGCGCTTCCAGTTTTTTAAAAAGTCCTGCGGGATGGCCCAAACGGTCCCTAGATCTTCGCAGCTTTAAGTCTTGGGACTTGCGCCCCGCTGGTGTACAGTTCCGCTGATTGAGCATACCTGTCATGGTGGAGTATCATCTCGAAGTTGAGCAATGGAATGGATTACAACCTCGATAACCTGCCGACAAACAAGCAATCATCAGTTCAATTCAATTACAATAGAGATTCGTAATGTCTACATTTCAAAGCTTTTGAGGAAGATGCTCTGACCAATTGGCAGGGATGGGTTTGGCGCGTGAGATAGAAAAGCATCCAGCTGTGCACGACCAGGGCTGTGGACATTCGTGCAGCTGTTTAAGACTACTTGTGGATGGGCTAAGCTTTAAGGGTGAGCGGGTCAAACTTAACCAGAGATGCAGGTGGTCGTAGATTTTGCAGCCAAATTTGGCCCAGACCTAGAACTAGTGGAAGGGAAACGACGTACAGGATCACCCAAAGACATCCAAAGACAAGCTTTCGGAAGAACCTATGGTTTCCACCAACAATTTTCCCGCCTGAACCAAACCCGTTGAAAAATCGAATCCACACATCATCTTGGTGCTTATATAAAGACAAATCATTTTCCAGGCCCATTAAATCCCGGGTGTTCGTTCGGTGCGGCTGTTTCAGGTGGTGAGTGGCATCCTTGTGAACTTGGTCAACCCGGCCACGGGCAGCCAATCGCCGCATTTCTTTCAGGTCGCCGTCGGGACCTGACGACCAAGGAGACATCGGGGAGATTATTATGGGAGGGGCGATGTTTTTGGTGGCAGAAAGTCAAGACATCTGGGGTGAAAAAAGCATGTGTTTTCAGCATGTAAAAGAATTAAAAGATGTATTTCTGCACGAAATGATAATTTCAATGCGAAATATGACAACCAAAGCACCGGATGTTGGCCTCTGTGCCATGAGTCTTCAAAGCGCAAGCCATTTCCAGCTGGTCGCTGGCCATCCCTGGGATTCGCAGAGAGCTGGTTCAGGTCGCTAGGCGCTGGTTCATCGAATTCGGGGTCCATAGACCCTGGTAGATAGGGGTTGGAAGATTAGTTTCCTCCAAACAATGGTGATTTTCAGGGTCTATGTTAATTTACCAGAGGGTATAACCCCAGATATTTACGGGACCAAGCCTACTGAAGCCTACTTAGGTCACTGGGCTTGTATATCCCACTTCCGATTCATGGGGTGAACCACCGCATATTTGGCATCATGGACCCAGCAGGGTTGAAACTTGAAACCACCAGCTAGATGAAAGTCTCCGTAAGTTTCATCCCAAAAAACCATTGTTTTCTTGCACGACAACTCCCCAAAAAAGCTCGGATAATTTTCCCACCCCACAGATCAAAAAATATCCACCGCTCTTGGATTTCACCGCGAAGTGATCCCATTACCAAAATGGAAGTAATTTTTAAAACATGTCAAAACGATGAATCTACCAGCAAGCTGCGAGTCGATTTTTTCACTTTTTTTTCGCAACATGTTACAATCAATTTACAATCAATTGATCAGCCATTTCCATCCATGTCCAATTTCCAAGCGATTCTTTTGTTGGTACCTCCCTTAAGCCCAAAAAACCAGTGCCGTTGCCGCCGTTGCCGTCGTCGTGAGCGGAGCGCGGTCGCAGATGGATCGGCATCTCACGGTCTTTTCGCTGAAGCCCAAGGATGGAGCCACTGCGGTTGCGGTCCAGGTGCTGGGGGCGATGCTGGGGGGATGGCTTTAGTGATCAATGGGTCAATACCTATAGATACAGTTTATTAGGGGATGAACATCCATGAATCCCAGCTATGACTTGGGGTGAACAAAAGGTACCAGGGTTTTGACCCATCTCAGGACTTGGGGATTCACCAGTTGGTGGGTCCAGGGTCCAGTGGAACAAAGAGGTGATTTTTGCCAACTTTTTGCATGCTATTTGTATGTATCTAGATGGGCTGAATCACTGAATCAGCAAGACACAGGATTTACCAACTTTGGGTTTTTTCAATCGGATCAAGTTGGAGGAGCTTTTGACAATTTCTCGAGGAAAAAAGAGGCTAAAGAACATGGAACAAAAAGCTGAAGACATGAAGAAATACGGGAATGAGGAAGAAATGGATGGAAATAAATACTCATGAAACACGGAGGGAATCAAATGGATGGAAATAGATGGACATGGAAGGGACACAGGTGGTGGTTTGGTTTTCATTTTGTCGCTGGTTTCCCAGCAACAGAATCTATAATTACTCTTCATTGCATCCATCACACAGTTGACTGGTTGGTGGTTTCAAACATTTTTTATTTTCCATAATATATGGGATAATCCTTCCCATTGACTACAGTAATATTTTTCAGAGGGGTGGCTCAACCACCAACCAGTTGATTTCTTCAATGTTTGAGGCAGTCCGTGAACAGCTGGGGGAACATGGCAAGTTCCATGGTCGTGGCTTAAAAATGCGGCACTCACGGGAGCACCATGCACCCACAGCATCAGTCAATTTTAGTGCAAAACCATCAATTTACGGGGTTGATACCTTTGTGAGCCATACCCCAAGTAGCATCACAGAGCCATAATTGTAGGGATAATACCATTCCAGCTGCCAATTTTGAGCCATAGATAGGGGCCTATCCCAACTTCCAGGGGTGAAACGTCCCATAGTTCTACCATTTTTTTGTCACCCCAACTTCCAAGTGCCATGAAAATTTGCAGCCGTGGTTTGTCAACCTTGTAGGATTACAGTGTGAAAGACCTCACGAAGATTTACAAGGGTCCAGAGGTCCTAATGAACTGTCCCAGCCTTGGTGCGAGACCCAGGGACAGCACGTACTGGACGAGTGATTGGGGGCAGGATACAGGATTTTGCTGGAGTGTTAGCTGCTTTGGAATGGATCATTGGGTTGAGTTGAGGGAAAGTCTTCAGTGGAACACCAGGGTTTGGACCCGCCAAATTGATTGGGGGTTCGTGTCAATTTTCCAATGAGGTGCAGCATGAAAATTAATCAACATTCAATGGCTGTGGGGTTGGCTGGCAGGTGTCACTTTCATCACTTGTCAAAGACTTTCGGAATTGACAGCCTGTGGCCTGTGTATTATATGTTCCGACAAGGGCAACACTTCACCAAGAAGAGAAGATTGAACGTGCTTTTAGTAGTTGCAGGTACCGTCTGGTAATCAAACCTTCTATGGAAAATCCACTACTAATGGTGTGGCAAGGGTTTTGGTTTGAACATGTCCAAAAGATGGAATTCCAGTGAATTCCTAGTCGTATCCCCCATTGAAGAGAATTTATCCAGAATTGAATTGGAACACTTTACAATGCAACCCCAGATTTTATAAAAAGGCATGCTCTCCTATAGATTTTCCCTTAAAACAACCTATATAACCCATTAACAGAAAAACACATAGAATCTTGCTGATATTATACATCACCATTTATATCTCGTTGGTATCCCCATAAAGTGGTTGCTATTCCCTTAAAAAAACAGGGTCCATTTTTCAAGTCACAGGTGTCTTGGCGCAGCATTGTGTGGCCTTCGACACCAACCGGGTGACCGGTCAAAGCGGTGGTACCCTGGGGTAAACACACAAAAAGATGTGTCAATGGATTGGTTTCAGGGAAAATTTACAGGAAACCCCCATATATCATGGGAAAATCCAGGATTTCCTGTAGATTTTCCCAACAAAACCAATCCATTGAATGTGGAAAAGCCATAGGGAACCCCCTTCGGAACATGATCTTGAACATAGTGGCTTCTCCACATGTAAGGGGATGGCTTGTTATTGGGTTATGGGGACACAAACGGAATATACAGGAGGGTACTTAATTATAAAACTTAAGGGTGAACAAAGCCATGACCTCACTTGTCGACGAAAACTACAGATCGACGAGAACTACAGATGATGATTCGGACAAGGGTAACTCATGGTAAGTCCCCAAAATATCAATATTTCGGCTTGATAAATTATGGTCATTCAGCCAGCCCCAAACAGTGGATTCTGTCTACCTAAAGATCCTGTCGATGGTAGAATGGTCAGAAGCATTTAAGTGGCTTAACCTTGTTTAAGCCATAAAAAAAAACTTTTCTTACCTTTTCTGCAGGTTTTTCTGCAGGTCCGAGGTCTAATATATTGACCTCCAAACCATATTAGCATGGTAGATATGGGCTGGGAGGCTCTGAGGGTTGTCTGGATTTCCAGCCATAGTATTTCAGGGGTCACGATATGGGTGTGTATTGTCATGTATTGTCAAGATTTTTGACTGATGCTCCACGAGTAGGCCTGAAGGATTTGATATGAACATTATGTATATATATGTATTATATACATACATAATTATATATATATATATGCATATGCCATAGCCAAAGCTGGTGGATGACCATAGCCCGTTGATCCCATGTTGGGAAAAAACATCCCGATGACGCCTCCCCGGGTAAACCCTTTGGTAAACCAACGTAGCTATAAAAAAATGGCCCATTCATAGATGATTTACCTATTAACAATGGTGATTTTCCTTAGTGATGTTAGTAAAAACTGGAGGGTATATCTAAATGATGATATCCCCATAATGTTGTTGGTGAAAACAGCCCAAAACATCAAGCTTTCCCGAGCTTTCCCGCAGGCGGACCGTCGCCTCATCTTTGTCTTCGACGAGTCTTGGTCAAGTTCCATGGTTTGTTTCCCCATAAGCGGGATGGTCATGAAGCCAATACCTCAAACAAATCCAAAAAATGCATTGTGGATGTTAGACAATAACCTTTTCATACCTTTTCCAATCTGTGGCTCTCCGACTTGGGCACTTGGGCACATGTTGACTTGACGCAAATCTATGCTATATTGAGGACCCCAAACTAGGGATCCAGTTTCAGAAGACCCTTGTCAGAGCCGTTCTTCAGCCATGGCTGCGGCATGCTGCGGCACATTTTTTTAACGACCATGCCCTGTTCGCGCCAAAGGAAGCTTTGGAGCGAGACAAGTTCTACACTTGTCTGAAGATCCTGCGAATGTCTGCGGGGAGACCCGGGGACTTCAGTACATTTCGAAACAGAATCGATGGGTTGCTGCTGCAATCTGTGATCCTAATTCTGTTCATCCCTTGCTTGATCAAATAATATAAATATAGCACAATATAAGATAGTACAATGACATTATACAACTGGTTGGTGGTTTCAAGCATTTTCTATTTCCCATAATATATGGGATAATCCTTCCCATTGACTACTGTAATATTTTTCAAGATGGTTAAAACCACCAACCAGACAATATATAGTATCGCTTTATATCATTATACTTCATCATATCATATGATGCAATGCACTATAGTATCATAGAATATTACACACTATTTAATACACACAGTGATGTTCTATGATACCATCCGGATCATGTGTATTATAATATTAATAGCCACTATTTAATACACACATGGCCATCCGGAAATCAAACATGGTGCGCGCCGGAGAATTCCCCCAAAAAGGGATCCATTTAGTTCGCTGATGTTCCCAGCTGACCTCCATTGAAAAAAACGTTCGGGATTATTCGCAGCTTCCCACGTTTGATTCCGAGGGTACACATGTATGACTGCATATATATATAGATATGCATAGGTATATATATATACACACTGTATATCGATATATAGATATAGACAGATATAGATATATATATATATAGATTGTATAACGATTATATTGAAACATATTGAGCTATAAAACCGAGCGATTCTGATGGATACTTCCCCAGATGCATCTCACTAGCGCCGCGATGGCTGAAGGTGGATATCACTCAGCCCAGGCTCTGCGTTAAGTGTCTAAAAATGAGGGATTAAGCCCCAGATTTATGGCTATTTCAATGGGAAAAATGAGAATTCACCGGAGGATTTTGGTGATTTGCAACTTGGGGAGTGAAGGAATCAGGGAATTTGAATTGTTGGGCATGATGCACACCGACGCCTGGAAGTTTGGGTTTTGGCCTCTGTCAAGTCATCTACCACCCTTTTACCAGTCAATTACCACCGATTTGGGTTTGTCTGAAGATAGAGTACATACCCCAAAATTTGATCGTTGATCATCATTTTCCCTATAGAAATGTTTATTTTAAGGGTATACCACATTTTCAGACAGGCCCATTTACCAAGAGAATTGCCAGCTTCAATGGGCCACTTCGCTATGGGCTCCGCTTTGGCCAGGTGAATCAACGGGCGTCGCACGTTTCACCGCTGAGTCTGGGGCGATGTGTTTCCGTGGCAGCTCCGAACGCTGCGGATGTGCACGGCACTTGTATCCATGTCCAACGCCATATAGTATACATAGCAGAACCTACAGCTATACGTATAGATGTCTATGTATATACGTAGTATTTATTTATTGTTATATATACATATCTATGGTATGGTATGGCATGGCATGGCATGGTATGGGTATGTCTGTGTGTGTGTGTCTATGGGTGAAACATGGTGAAACTAACGTCTTGTCTACTGGCATGCACATAGTAACTTAGTAGACACAGGGGTCAAACTCTGTGGTCCTGACCGGTCTCAAAGCTTGATTACCCATAGTATCTCATAGTGAACAAAGGTGTGACCAAAGGTGTGACCAGAGGGGGTTCCAAGATTTTGCAATGAAATTGGAAGGTTGGGCTTGGTTGGACCTCATGGTTTCTTGACCAAACTGGTTCTTTTGAAGTAGAAGTTCCACGGTTCCAAGCCCTCGCACGCAGCGAAATTGACCTTGGCAGCCGCTGGGTCGCCCTTCGAAAGAAGCAAGAAGAGCTTTGATTCGAAGGAGAAGCGGTTGGCGGTTTCATCAATTTTTTTGGTGACCAACATATAGTAGAAACTTTAACCGTTATGAAACAGATGGGGATATTGACGATTGACAAATGATGGTTTTGAAGATTTTTGCTGCTCCATCCCCCAAAAACATCCATAAAAAGAGGGAATAGTTTACTTGACAAGCAGAGTTTTTGGCTGAAACAACCAACCGTTTGTCAAGTAGTGCTTTTTCGATTTGAGTTGACCAAAATGATCCAATGTGGCGCAAACTTCAGTTTGTTGGCCCTTTCCAAGTCCCCTCGGAACGCCTTTTTGGTGACCTATGGTGCATGGGGCCCCACCACAGATGTTTCTTCAGATCTTGTGGGACTCGGATCAGCGTCCAATCTGCGGATCACGGCACTTTTTTGCCCCCCAGACTTTTCGACCCCAAAGGGTTTCTGCCAGTGTGGCGTTGCGAGGACAAATGCTGGAGGGGCCTGCGGGATGGCATTTGCTTAAGCTGAAAAACATCTCAGAACTCGGTTCCCAGTGATGTGGTTCCTTTCTGTACACGTGCACAGATTGATTCCTTGCCCGAATCCCCGGGTCGATGCTTTCAATGGGGCCCGGCTTGGCCGGTCTCAGGTGTCTTGGGATGTCTTGGCCGAAAAGTTCGGCTTCCGCAATCCCAAATTTTTGCATGTTTACGATATGATGCCTTTTTGAAACCGCAAATTCTTCCTATTTCCACGTCGACTTCCCTCCTGTGGTTCCTCTCAGGGCAGATTTTCGATGTCGCGCAGTTCGTCCAACGTTTTGAATACGAACGTGGCTGATCAACCGATCCTCACTCATTGACATATCATGAAATATCCTCTGGGGCAAATGTCCGCACAATGAATGTTCATACTCCCATTGCGGTTGTTTCAAACATCCAGGCTGGTGGATGTTTCACAATTAATCCAGCACCTAGCCAAAATTGGAAGGCCCTCCAGTTCTGTTTGTTGGTTTTGAACAACCCCATCAACATCCATCAACTAGTTTGATATATCTATCAAAAAGCTTAGTTAGTCTACTGAACTAAACTAAGCGGAAGGTGGGTCACAACATCCCAAGATAGTGATTCACAAATACATGCAGTCTCATGCAGTGACAATTTCCTGATGGGCTTAACACCCGATGGATTTCACATCTCGGCTCAGGAGCTACCTGAGGATTTCGGGCTTGTTTTAAGAGGTGAAGCTCCAGGAAAGGTGGAGATGCAAGTTGCACACAAATCATCATCTATGACATTCTATGGCAAATAGGATTCCAAAGTGAGATGAGTTGTTTCATATGACCAGATCGATTTCACTCCATCATTGAGACAGGCTCTGGGTTCATGAAGCTCTAACCACCTCCTCAAATGCTTCCGAAGTCTGGAGTCATTTTGTAATTCATCATCAGACCTGTTCAACCACGCTGTTTTCCAACGCTTCTTGTGAAAGGCATCTCGCAATCTAGATTTGGTCAGGCAACTTTCACCCTGTTTCACATCAAGACCCATCCCTGCGGAAGGCAGCACTTCAACCAACACGGCTCGACAGTCCATCATTTCAATTCATTTTACATCATGTCAAATTCTATAGATCATGATTGAGCAAAAACATCTGATTTTTCCCCTTTGACATGCGCTTTGGATTTTTGTAAAATCTCATCGCAGCCTGGAGAATTTCCCCCAAGATGCACTTGGCACCCAGCCATGGTTCCTGCCTGGCAGCTCTTCGCAGCCCCTCCGCGCCCTCAGCGACTCCACGACGGCAGCGCACGCCTCCGCGCGTGGCCACGCGTGCGGCGGGTCTCTGCGCGCTGGTGGTGGGCGGCACAGGGCGGGTGGGCGGAAGCAGCACCCGATGGCTCAAGAAATTGGCCAAGGAGAACCAGATGGAGTTGGAGCTGAGTGTTGGAGGTATGGGATGACATGGGGATATGATGGATATCTGGTTGGCTTTTGGAACAGTTTTTACATAATATATGGGATAATCCTTCCCATTGACTACTATTGTTCAGAGGGGTTGAAACCACCAACATCCACCAACCAGATATGTGGTTGATGTAATTATGGCGTATTAGTAGGATAATTATAGTATAATTCATAATCCGCCATGAAAAGGAATCAGATCGCCGGGGAATATGTTGCTTGGCAGATCTATGTTGGTTTACCCCAGAGTTGAACATCGGGATTCGCTGGTGAAAAAAATGGAGGTGGAAATAAATTGGGCGCCCAAAAGTGTGATTGTTGTTCAATGTACCAAGCCAAATCAGACACCAATTTGTAGATGATTGAGGGGTATTTCCCACTGGGTCAAAGTGCTTTTGGGTAGTGAACATTCACGTTGATAGAGTCTGATAGCATGCACAAATGGAACCCGCGTTGGGCATTTTGGTGAAGGTTCATAAAGGTGGGTAGATGATTGCAAGTGATACAAGCTATTACAAGGAATTTGGGTGTCGAAACGGGAACGGCATTACATCCCAAGGTATTTTCCCGGCCCAGCCCAACAGTCGTTTTCCAAAATTTTGCTGGCGCTGTCCTCGATCATCCTATTAATGTAAGCGTCTTTGGTTCTTCACGCGGTCTGACGGTCATCCCGATAATGAATGATATCCAATGATACAATATAAATAAATAAATAAATAAAGAAATAAATAAATACATAGAGAAACATATATATATATATATATAAATGGATAAACAAGAATCATCCCAAACACTAGTTCTTGGTTCTTGACTATTGAGTGACTCTTGGCTTTCGCGACCCGTGTCACCCGTGTCACATCCACCTTTGGAGGTCGACGGCGGGAGAACTACGAGAGCTTCAAGGAGCGCTGGACGGAAGGCGCCGACGTGCCCAACTTCGTGGAGATTGACCACAGCAACGAGTGCCTTTGAGCGGATGATGTCCTCATGGCGGAAGGGCGGAAGATCATATCCCATATTAGTTTTTTTGTCATTTGAATGGGGAAAAGGATCATGAACCAGCCTGATGATTTGGGATTTACCGTCCAAGACACCACTATTATATCTATTCTATATATGATATATATATATATATAGATAATATTATATATAATATATAAATGGCAGTTGTGACCAGTTAGACGTTGATTGTTGTTGGTGGATCTTCCCCTTCTTAGTGGTTCTCTCCATGAATTGCATTCCATTGATCCAATTTTCAACAACAATATCTCCATGATGTTTCATCAGCAGTAAAGGACCTTGTCTTAATATCCTCCTATTATACTCATCTGTTGCATCTGTTGCATCTAGCATATTGTAGTTTAATAGATTCCATATGATTCCATACATGATTCACCATAGATTAATCAGATTCCAATGGATCTATTACCCATAGGATATTTTTTTTAAACCATAGCTGTGCACTACCCCTATATCCATTATATCCCCCATGTTAACATCACCCGAGTCCCAGGGCTTCCATCAACAGGGCCCTGACGATGAAGCCTTGGAATCTCATTCTTCACACCGCTGGACCTTTCCAACGGGTCAAGGCGCCCTTGGCTCGGTGGAGCAAAAAAACAAACCTCCTACCCTGGGGATTTAGGAGAAAAATGCGGTTGCACCCCCGGGGAAAAACCATATATATATTATATATAATTATATATATATAATTATATATATATATAATTATATATATAATTATATATATACGACCGACATGAATAATTTCCTGATGTGTCTATACAAAAAAATCTCCTTTTTTTTAGGTAGTAAGATCCATAGTAAACTCCTATACTTGATGGGAAAAACCCTGTGGTTTCTGAAGCGAATAAACTCAGCGAGCTTTGGAGCCTTGAAATTGGACGAGAACGTGCCCTTCTAGCAATGCATTACACTGGATGAATTACAATGACCTCATTGTCACTGGAATGAATGTATATATATAATATATATATATAATGTGAATCATCCCCAAAATGGCCGCGAGTTTCCAGCTATTTTCAGGCTTCCAGGTATTTTTTTTTAAAATATAATTCAGCCAGTAATTACAGTATCTTCATGACTTGTCCAGAAGTAACATCCTCTTTTCCAGATGCCATCTTTGCCAACGGGAAACCCCCTGACGAACTCAGGAGCCCAGAATCCTCAAGGAAGCGCTACGCTTGAGACTGCCATATGTGGATGTGTGTAACTGAGACAAAATGGATGGTTTGTAATGGAAAATCTCATTCAACTGGATGATTTGGGGGTACCCGGGGTACCCCGTTTTAGGAAACCTCCTTAAATGGTCTGGAATGACTTGGCTGCTTTTTTTCCTCTCTTTGGTGCTGTCTTTGGTCCCCAACTTCCTCTCCTTCTCTTCTTTCTCGCCAGCTGCGGATGCGGTGGAGTGTGCCTCGACCTGAGTGTCATATCGCGAGATCAGGAGGCTGTGGAGTGTGCCTCCAGATGGTATGTCCGAAACTATGTCAGAATGGTGTTTGTATCACTGTGCGTGAGGGTGATCGTGAGCGTGTATGCAGCATTGCAGCTGCTGTTGCTGGTTCCGTTGTTGATGCATTACGATCACGATGATGGTGATGATGATGATGACGACGACGCCGACGACGACGATGGTGACGATGGTGATGATGATGACGATGGTGATGATGATGATGATGATGATCATGACGACCCGGGACCCGCATTATTGCTAATGATTAAGGATATCAATCTCAAAGAATATTATTGATGTGGTTTTAGATTCAAAAAAAGGTTTCCTGGCACGCGCGCGCGCAGTGTCTTGGTGAATTCTGCTGGTGATGAGAGTTCAGCGGCGTGATGTGTAGTGAGTGCTTTTCATAGGGCGTCTGCCACAGAAGTCAGGTGCCTTTTGCGGCCGGAAACCATTACAACTATTAACTAAATTAGTGTACCTACAAGTCATGTGATATTGATGTTGCTATTGTTGCACTTGTTATATCTTGTTATTGTTATCGTCAATTCCTGCAATTATATAATAATCAGTACTATCAGCACCACTGTCATATATCGCTATATTACCAGTATCAAGCTATTACCACCAATGTTCCTGTATTGCTATCATACTACTACGAATATTCCTGTCATCAATCATCGAACTATATATTGTTATTGATGTTACATAAATTGAAATAGTTGTAGAGTAATGATCATCATATCCCATGGCTTGGAGGTTTCCAAGCCATGGGCGTACCAAATCATACAAGTCATGGTGACGTCGGGGAGCCCGCAGTTCAAGACACCTTCATGTTCTTGGGTTGTCAATCATTAAACTATATATTTGGAAATAAGTACTGTATTAGTTATATAAACAGCTACTATAATAGTAGATGGAATAGTTGTAGACACATAGTAGTATGCCAATTTGTATACCTGTGGAATAATTGGATATAACCTCCACTTTGAATTTCCGGTTTTTCTTTGGTAAATCCCATATTGTTGCTCTTATCATTAAGCTGCCATATATTAACAATTAGTAATAAAAACAACTACTATAATAGTAGATGTAATAGCTATACACACACATCGATCATCGTACTATGCCAAATTGGGATATAATATCCAGTTTGTATTTTCCTATGGTAAATCCCCCATGTTTTGTTGCTATTATCATTAAGCTGCTATATGCTCTTTTAGTACATAGTATAAACAGCTACTACAATCGTTGCTTGGTTGGTTCAAAGTCCGAAGGAGCCAAAACGGGGGACCCTTACCTCGGTGCCCAAACAGCTAAGAATAGTAGTTATACCAGTATTAAACCTATAGTCATGAAACTTTGTATACTATAATAGTTATACCGTTATAGTATGTTATAGTTAAAATAGGCATAAACCAGGAGTTATACCAGATTATACCAGTATAATAGTAGTATACCAGTTATGATCGCCAATTTTCTTACTATCATGCAACTGCTGCAGTTGAGGCGATGACACCGACCTCTGCAAAGTGGCCAAATGCCTGGCTGAGTCAGCGGCTTCCGATGGAGTGCCAGCAGTGGTCTCTGCTGGGATCTGGCCGGGGGTTCCGTGTCGAAAGGGGCGTGGGAACCATGTTGGATTTACCAACATGGGGCGAAATTTTGGAGATAGGAGATTTAGAATGTGATTGATGTTAGCAAAATTGGTTTATTTCACTAACATCACGATTGGATGATAAATGCCGTGCAAATAGCATGTTTTTTTGATGTACAGTTCATGGGAATGATTGACCAACAACATGAATTTGGTGGGCACCTTGTTTTTTGTTGCGAGGGTTGACCAGTTGAGGGAAAATCAACATGCACTTTTCGCGAGTCAATTTCGTATCAATTTGAGGGTGAAACTTTAGATCAATTTCAATTACATTGTGTAATTGTATGTAGCCTTCATTTCATGATGAATTTTTGATGATTTTAAAGGCGCGGTCCCTTTTTTCGGAGAAACCTGGACTTCAAAGCCTGGTGTTTTTTTTGGGATGTGGTTGTTGGAAGACCAATCAGGCCCGTCCCACCTTGGGCGATGCATTGAGCCGTGTCCCAGCTTGTTTGAAACCATGGTGATGGCAAATGGCCAATCAACTGGGATTTATCATGATTTATCATGATTTATCATGATTTATCATGATTTATTTATCACGTTCCATATTTTTATCCCATTTCAAACGGTCGCAAACGTACACTTTCGCAGCTACACTTACGGGGATGGTCATTTGCAGAAGGACCCAATGGATCCAAATGAGTGTTCCCAAAGATGGATAAAGATGGGACAAACAATCTTCATGACTCATCATGATAGGGGGACCATGCGCAATCATGCCCCCATTGTCACTCTCCGAAATGTGCTTGGGCATTACAGTCAAATGGTTCATTGAGGGAATAACAACATTGGTTCCAGTTGGTCTAGTAGTCAGTTTTTCGCCATCCTAACAAAATGATACACAATGAAAACTAACAACAGTTTTATCATCAAGATGTTAGTTTGTCGGTTTGGTTATTATTCCACTTAGGTCTATGTTCGTATTTTGTTGTTCGCCAGGAATAGAACTAGGCCAATGGTTTTGAACCGCAAGATCCCAAGCTGCAAGTGGGCATGGGTATGGAATTTTAGACTTTAGGGATCTAGGCACCACATGTTTCAGATGATGCTTTGATGTTTGCGTTATTTCATATTCACCATTCTTTCATCACCCCATTTTTTGGTGTCCCCTAAAAATTTGGCGCATTCCCAACGACAGCCCGGATCATAATAGATGACCCACCACAACTCCCAGGTTTCAGCACTCATGGCTTGCGAAGCCCATGAACGTCTTGGTGACATCGAGGAGTGTTGGGTGATGTTGGGTGTCATTTGATGGAAGGTGCCGGTGACTTGGAAACTGCTTCCAGTGGTTGATGCTTAATTTCTTTGATGCCTGGGGCCCCGGGGCTAGCGGACTGGGTCGATGAAATTGGACTTTCGTAGGTAACCTAGTATAGGCCCACAATTGATTTCCCGTTTCATTGGATTAGGACTATTTCGTTTTGTGGTGATTGATGGGCTGACCAGTGCATTGTTCATTTGTTTTCGCAGCTAGCACTGGCATGAGTTGAAATCAACCAGTAGTCTTTGCTCAAATCAGCTGGGGATGGAAATCTGACACATGGAAGGGATTAAACGACAGGAACATACAGCATTTTTTCCCGAAAGTACCTGAGGTTTGCCATCCATACTATCTGAGCTCACCGTGATTTATTTAAATTTGGTGAACTGGGGTTTGGCCACCGATAGGATCTGACCATGTCCTTCTACACCTCTGGAACCGGCGGTGCTGGACCAACCATCGTTGCTCAGCGTCACTGATTGGGGTTACAAGTCTGTAGCTTGGTCGGAATTGATGGTAATTTTCTGGTTTTTCTTTCCGTGAGCCACCACAACAACTCCGGCAATCGGAAACATGTTTCTGGGACGGTTACCTGGTTTTTCAGAAATTGGGACCTTGCCTGACCTCGCGATACCTCGCATCTTTGAAGGTTATGTCATAGCGTCAGACTGCACATGTTAATAACTGCTTGGTGGTGACTGGAACATGGCTTAAAACAAAATCCATGGGGAATGCCATGATCCCAATTGACGAACTCATATTTTTCAGAGGGGTAGGTCAACCACCAACCAGATAACTTTACTTTAAGCATCTTTAAGCTATACTACCGCCAAATTTGCCATACATCATTTTTGTACAAATGCGTGGTAAGCGATGGGAGCTTCCCGTATTACCCTCTGGTAATCAAGCATGGCAATGGAGAATCTCCCATTTATAAATAGATGATTTTCCCATTTAAACCTCCATTTAGTGAGCCAGAAACGTTTGATTTACCGTAGGGTAGACCCCCAAAACGGATGGTTCTCTACTTAAAATTACCAATTCTGTGGGTTTGTGGCGATCACATCTTCGAGCCATAGCTGGAGCCTGGTGGGTCTGTTTGGAGACCGAGATTCGGCTGGAGTGAACATCCTTTTTCGGTGATTAAGATGGGCGCTTATAAGCGCCCCCATTTTGGTGATGTTAAAGAGGACACATACAAAAACTGGTTGGTGGTGACTGGAACATGGCGCCATTATGTTTCCATACATTGGGAATGTCATCATCCCAACTGACGAACCCATATTTTTCAGAGGGGTAGGTCAACCACCAACCAGAAAAGGATGCATTTTTACATTGCAACTTCCAAACAGAGAGATTTGTTGGACTGGAATTGATGGAGGAAACATCATCCTGGCCTAAACATCCTGGCCACATCAATCGGCACTGAGGTCAGTGCCACATTTTTGCTTCTGGCAGAGCCTCCTTTGAATTACAAGGTACGGGGATATGGTCCTGGTTTTTCACCGGGGATTTCTAGTCATTAAGAGGATCATCATGGGATCATCTTCATCACATAGTGCCCATTTTGAACATTTGGGCAGAGATCAAAATGTTTGGTTCCACAAAATTGGTTGGATAGTAGTGCAAGGTGCCAATTTGGTGTTCATTGCCTAGCAATTCATTTTTTCAGAAACCCAAATTGTTCAAAATGCTTAGACGTGGTTTGCCAAAGTCTTAGGTAGTGAGCGCTTTTACCACAGGGAGTTGCAGGACCCATGACGAGAGTTTTATCCTTTGAGACGCGCGAACGACAGGTTTCCTAAACGAAGCACCATTAAGGTTGGTTTACAGATGTACAGTTATGCGGTAAGCCCAACAACAAAGACATACATACTATTTGGGTATGAATTGAGTCGCAGCTATGTATTTTGTCATTTTGGTATGGTCTGTTCTTGGACTTTCCACATTACTAATGATCAGGAGCAACTCAAGTGCATCAACTGCCTCAACGGGCCAGGATGGCCATGCGGTGCGCGCTGAAGCCTGGGGAAATCGACGCAAGGTGTGGATTGGGTTTCCCGGGTGGGGATGCAACTGGCCCACACATCAAATGTCATAGTTTTCCATCGGGCAAGTTTGGATAGATTTGGGGTGTAGTCTATGTTTATGAATGTTTGGACAGCAACCAACTCTTTCAACTCTTTTAGAGCTCCAGACATCGCGTTGTTTCTGTGGGGTTCCAGATGGTTCTATGAGTTCTATATGGGTTTGTCTGAACATAATGTACCCCCCATCCGCAAATTGGAAAACATCTCATGTTCCCCATCAAAATAGATCCATTTCGGAGAGATATACCCCATTTCGAGATCATGCGCCCGATGCGAATTTTCAGAGGAATTCCCCAATTCCCAAGGTCCAGTAGGATCCAAGGAAAGGGGAGCTCAGGTGGACTTTGGGGCTGGGGTTGGAGAGCAGCCGGTGCATTTGCTAGATGAGCCGGAGGCAGGAGATGGATGGGAGATAGGCCAGTTATCGATTCTGTGGAAGTATATAATATGATTAATATGTATATAATGATATATCTAATATCCAAATATATCCAGTATATATATATAGTATCTATATATTATCTATATATCTATGTATATTTTTATGTGCACGTTTATATGTATAAAACATATTAATTTAAATATAAATAAGTATACAGTACGTATAAAATACACATATTTATGACTGGTAATGGTCCTGTGTTTGCTGACAAGAGTGTAGACCCAATGAACAACCCATCATGTCCCATTGTGATATTGATCAACTCCTGATGGGACTTGGGCTTCGGTGCAGGTCTATACCTGCCACGAGCACCTTCAAATTCCCAACGCCTTTTGGCATGAAACTTGGGGCAGTTTGGATGCCAGTGTTGCCTCTAGACGTTGATTTTTAATTACTGACGCCTAGTGTTCCCTTTGCAGGAGTGAATCGTGACTCTGAAAACTAAGGCAGCCCCGGTGGTATCGATCAAGCCACTCTTTGATGTTGAGCTGAGACACATTTTTTTCAGCGCGTATATAGTTTTACATCGGAGTTCTTTGTAAACAGCGTAAGAACTACTGCGTCATGGCAGCTTTTGGAATCGATATGTCTTGAACTTGGCATAGTCCCTGAATTTTCCATTAAATCGACCATGTTATTTTAGTGGATCTCTCAGGAACAAGTGGCTTCCCCATTTGAAGCAGCCACTTGGGAGCATGACTAGAGCAGCTAGAGCCAGTGGCTGCCACAGTCTTGAGGGTCATCCATTCACACCGCGGACCTCGTGTTTCTCACAACATATCCCCTTCGTTAAGATGCTGTCATACTGTTCAATTTCTGCTTGACCCCTGGGCTCACCCACCATGCTCCACCTTGCTTAGTTCACCACTTCATATCATCCACGTTTCTCCATGGTCCATGCTGGTCTATCTCAGAGCTGCTGAACCCACAAAGCAGGGACTGGGGCGATCACCACGGTAGTATATTCCCATTTGATTGCCATATTACTCTGGTAATTAACCACTTTCTAAGTTGCTTTATAACATTTTATAACTCACATTAGGGAGTTCGACATATCTACCATAAATATCCATGAATCCGAATGTGACACGTTTGTGAAAGAAACCAACTTAACCAACTAAATCCCATGAAAATCCATCAAATCCTATTCAAATCCATTAAATCCCATTAAAGTCCAACCAAATTCACAAAAAAGAATCCAGTCAATTTCCCAGAAACTCAATGAATTACCATTTTTGCCGCAACATTTGGCTAGATCCTCCCCAAACCCCCAAACAGCCGGATCCCAAGGTCTCGAGCAGCTTCGGCACCGCGCCGGACATCTGGAACTGGATGTTTGCCGCCTGTGCCAAGGCCCTCCCTGCGGAGATCCTGGCGTGGCTGGGACAGGATTTTTCGGGAAATGGGGGAACTATTAGTGGTTAATGTGGGTTAATGATGGTTAATAGTGGTTAATAGTGGGTAATAGTGGTTAATAGTGGTTAATCATCACCATTAACCAAAAAATAGTGAGTTCATGTGGCTAAAACAATGCCATAAACGCACCATCCCCCAGTAAAAGTACCATTTTTTATAGGTGGGATGGTTAACATTCCCAGTCATGGGTGGTTTATGATATTGTTTTACCCACATTAGTAAAAATACCGTGATTGATGAGTTATCATAGGGACTTAAAGCATCTTGAAACTATGGAGGGTACCCCCAAATATCCCAAAATTATTTAACCTAAACACTTATTAAAGGTTTCTGTGAAGCACTTAAAACACGTTTTTTTCTGTGAGTCAGCGTTTTGTTTAGTAGGAAGATGCGCTTTTACACAGCGTAAACCAGGGTTTGAATTTAAACCGAAGCAGCGTGTGAACCAAGGTTTTTGGAAAAGGCCAAACATAGAAAGGTTGCGCGTGTAAATGGTGTTTGCACAAAAGCAAGTGGATTGACAGGCCACCTGTGTGAGGTATAGGAACGTAGAAGGTGTAAGAATGACAGAGCAAACCGATCGCGAGCACCACAGTGGAAATGGGAGCAGAAAAAAGAACATGCGCATGTTGCGCGAGGCGTGGTCAGAGTCGAACCCAGCGCATTGCAACGAAAGACGCAGAGGAAAAACACGAAGAGGAGACACAAAACGTGGGTTTTGCGTAAACCGGGGTTTGAGTTGAAACCGAATCATGTATGTAAACAAAGGTTGAAACAAAAGATGAAAAGCGTGACGCGGATGATGAAGGGGGAGAGGGGAGGGGGGGGGAGTTAGACGAGGCAAAAATCCGCGCCAAGGGGAAAGTCTAGACAAAGACCAAAGACAAAACAAACAGTACAACTACGAACAAGCAAGATCCACAAGACACGCCGGCAGGCCGGCGGATTCAATGGTCTAATAGCATCCATACCTAATATATTTTCCCCAATTAGTGTAGAAGTAATTGGGGAAATATATGAGCTATGGATAGCTATGGTTCTTATTTTACCCTATAGGGACTTTTCTCGGTGACTATTTTTGTTGGGAAAATGGGGAAACTAATTATAGGGACTATTTTTGGGGGAACATAGCCATTAAAAAGACCCTGGCTGTTGGGGGTTATTATGGTGACTTATGCTAGCTAATATATTGAGGATGATGATAATCCATAGTACTGAAACCGATCAACCAACTAGTATATATAATGAGATGGGATAGGGGTACTTTAAATGAGGGTTTGTATATTCATTTTCAGGATTCCTATTTTACGGATGGGCCGTAGACCATACACTGTGTTTTGACCCTAACACAATTTTGAGCACATGGGAAAATGCCATGGATGGGAGAGATTTTTCTTTAGGGATATCATTGATATCTGATGTTCGTAGATGATTTTTGATTGCCAAATTTGAGGACTGGAGGTTAGGGGAGGGGGACCGCACTCCTGAGGATCCCGAGAATGGAGATGCCATGAAAAGTGAACTTGGAATCTATGGGAAACCCGCAATTTTAACAGTCGGTGTCTGTAAATGCAAACAAGGCAATTTTAACAGTCTGGTTTGCCGAGGAATCGGTCGCTGATGCAGAATGCCAGATGGCCCAGTGAAGTGGAAAGGGACTGTCAGCCGAAACCGGCCATGGCTTTGAGAGCTTTTGGTTATAGTACAGCGGCATGTATTGTCCTGAAGAAATTTATTTATGGCACTTATATATATATTAAAGGGGACGGACATCCATCTGTCAGTAGGGATTGTAGAATGACCATTTCTCAATATTTTAGATCCCACGAAATCAAATGACATGGTCACTGGGTTGTGGATGAAGTCCCCATCATTGTTGACACTATGTCCATAATTGTTGGTTCAATTCGATTTCTTCAATTGCATTTTCTTGGCTTAGGATTAAGCATTAAACCGTTTAAACATCAGCCATTTTAAACACCTTTGAAGCTCGGGTCCATATGTTTAAACAGTTTGGACATGGCAATGAAGCAGTCGGATCTTGTGACATTGCTTTGACGTTTAAACATGTTGTCCGCAAACTTAACGTTCGCCCAGACTCATCATTGTGACATAACAGAGACAATTCTGTGTTGATGGGAAGTTGCGAATCCAAGCAAGGCCAAGGGGGAAAATTAGGCCACGGTGGCATGTGAAAGATACCTTGAATACAGTTATCTTCATGATCAAA
>Ga0126342_10006684_pt1 | contig 20493 bp, 18 predicted proteins | sample Cyp1metagenome_FD_92528 | JGI IMG/M metagenome (GOLD analysis project Ga0126342, IMG submission 92528) | Coral microbial communities from Lord Howe Island, Old Settlement Bay, Australia - Cyphastrea 1 metagenome | ecosystem: Host-associated > Invertebrates > Cnidaria > Coral ...
CAACATCAGAAAAAATTGGATTGAGAAGATTGGGCCTCTCAAATTGTTTGTGGTTTTGGTCCCTGGGTTGTTGTGCAATTTTGGCTGGGAAGTTACAATTAAAATCCATTATTCCACTGTTAGCGGGCGGGGGGTCACTCCAAGGTAAATCCACTATAAATCACCCTTTTCAGTGGGTAAATCCACTATAAATCACTATTTTTTGATGGGTAAATCCACTATTTTTGTGCCATTTTCAATCGCGAAAAATGACCAAAGGCTAATCCCATGGGATTCCAATCCGGAGCGGATTGGAATCACCTATGATTCAGAGGACCTCCCCAATATTTCCTACAACTATGATTAACTTAGTTCATGGAGTATGATAATCCCGAATATGTTGGATCCCCACGTCATCATCAAGCAACAGGGAGTTTGAACACTTCTCAGTTGTGTGGAAATGTATACTTGAGACATGTTATAAATAGGTACCACTGAGATGTCTGGCAACTAATATGTACATATATGTACCCTCTAGTAAACTAACATAGCTATGGAAAATCAACATGTCTAATGGGAATTCAGCTATAAATGGCAGTTTTCAATAGCTATGTTAAATTACCAGAGGGTACTTTTGCTGGAGAAGATAGAGAAAAAGATTTCTATAGCTTAACAGATGGATAGACAAATGGAGACACAGATAAGACAGAAATCAAGAAAGAAATAAAGATACTGTGGATGGAAGAAATCCTGAACCACTGATATTTCTTCAATCCATTCATGGCCACCCCTTGATATCCTTGAAAAAGTTCGTGCATCAACCCACTAAACCCATCTTGATCCCAGAAAAGCGGCCATTGAAGGGGAACATTCTCCTAATCCATTCGCCATTCCAGTGACGGCACGACCTGAGGTCATTATTATTCATCCATATATATATATATACATACATACATACATACATACATAACATTACATTACATTACATTACATTACCTTACATTACATTACCTTACATTACATTACATTACATACTCCCTATCAATCCCTATTGCTGGTGAGTACAACAGCCACACAAGGCATAACTCCATGACATGGGGCGGGCTGCGTCGCTGCCATCCAAGCAACTGACCTGAGAGATGCGCTGGACTGACTGAGTCAGGAGAGAAACTGGTGGTGGGTCCCGTGGGTTATAAGTTATAACTTATAACATAAAAAAAACATGGAATATACCCAGTTCTAAAATGCTGTAAAATGGATATGATATTCATGGTTTATATGAATGTTTATATAATATAATTGCAAACCAATAAATTAAGTCTATGGCCCATCTAAGTAATGTTGACCCGTGGTTTGTTTGATTGAGGGCGTCCATTTTCTGTTTCCACCGATGAGAAGGATCAGACCTGGGCCAATGTAGACACCAGGCTCCCTATCATTGGTTATTTCAATCCATTTTTTTTTGAAAATTCAGCATGTCTATTATTTCGTTCAGGAAAAAAGGACGCTTGAATTCCTTCTGTGCTTGCATCCACAAATTTGTCACTGAAATCCACAGGTGTCCGCTGGTCCAATTCCCCACTTTGCTTCGTCAAATCTGTTTGAATGAAATGATAATCTGGTTGGTGGTTTCAACCCCTCTTAAAAAAAATATGAAAGTCAGTTGGGATTATTATTCCAAACTGAATGGAAAAGTCATAAAATTCCATGGTTCCAGTCACCACCAACCAGATTAACTAGCATACATACCAAAAAACATATACAATTAGATCCCAGTAATACAATATACAACAGTAATGTGTCTTCGCACATTTTTTCCATGTTTGGTTGGTGAAATCACGATTTCTTCATGGTTAAATGATGGTAAACTCTCCAGTATGCATGATATCCATGGTGAAATCCCGCAAAGGGTGCCCCAGTTCACGCTAAGTTGATTTATAACTCCAATAAATCTTGGGCTTATGGTAGATGTAGATATATATATAATTAGATATATAGTTAGATATATTATATTATATATTTAATTATATATTCAAATATATATGTATATATATAATTATATATATATCTAATTATATATAATTATTATATATTTCAATATTTTTAATTATGTATATATATATAACTAAAATATATTATATGGGGCTTAGAAACCAACTACTGTGACATCTCCCAAAACCGCCAGGCGAATCTGGGTTTGCCACTCTCCGGAGGCCGGCAGGGGCTGTGGGCCTGGTTTTCATCAGCGCCAGTGAAAATCCGGTCATTCGATATGGGATATAATTAATAGTGGTTAATAGTGGTTAATGATGATGGTTAATGATGGTTAATGACGGTTAATAGTGATTAATAGTGATAAATAGTGGTTAATAGTGGTTAATAGTAGTGAAATCTATCGCAAATAGTGGTTAATAGTGGTTAATGGATGGTTAATGGATGGTTGATGGATGGTTAATGATGATTAAGAATGGTTGATATAGTAGTGGTTAATGATGGTGAACAATGGATAATGATGGTGAACAGAGTTGTTACTTGGTGCAGAACTACCCAGGAATTTCCGAATCCGTTTAGTAGCTTATAGATAAAAGCCTAGTGATAAAACCCACTCGTTATATATGAGTGGATTAAGCCTACGGAAATCCCACGAACAAAACCAGGGATATAACCTACAAAGCGGGATGAGCCATATCTGATAAATCTAATCTTTTTGATGTGGTAGTAGCAATTTATCTATCACTTATCTCCGAAACCTGGAAATATGTGGGAAATATCATCGAACTACCATCTTGGTTTCAAACTTTTCGGCATCGTGTTTGGGGGTTACTATAGTGATTTATCCAAGCAAAAATGATATGATGATCATTGATGATCTAGCACGACGATTTGAGCGTGTCTGAAAATGAGGTAATTACCCAGAACTACCATTTGTTTGAATGCAAAAATGATGATGGACCATGGGATTTTGGTCTAATTGCCTGATTTTTAGACAAACCCATTTTGCGAGTAGAAAATTCTAATTTCACTGATGCGTCCAAAAAAACTGGAGTTATCATGTGATATAAGCCAAGAATGATGGTTGATAGTTCAAAATTCTGATTGGCAAGAGGTCAAAACAAGAGCAGCAATGGAATATTGCTTGAAACTTGGAAGTGAAACACAGTGAGATATGAATGTAACTGCAGTAATGTCGACTTTGGATTCATAACCCTTGGTTTGTGTCATTGCTTTGGCGCTATTCTATATCTCAATCTGAGTATGTCAAAGTCCATGATATGTTATCATTTATAGATGATTTATAGATGGTGTATAGATGATTTATAGATGATCATCTAATCTCCATTTCTATGGTGTTTTTCCCCACATTTTCAGACCTGGTCCAGCGTGGGAAACGTGCGAGACGTGGGTCACGTGAGTTGACGACTGGCCTTTTTTTTCGAAATGGGCCAGGCATGGGAAGTGGCCCGATGGGAGAATGGTGGGAATGGTGCATGGAGACTGCGCCAACCACATAATTTAAGCATGTGAAATGTTGATCTTGATGGAAATTATCATAATTTAAGCATGTGAAATGTTGATCTTGATGGATGTGCGGCACAATATAACTATATAACCAATAAAATGTTGAGAATTCCACCAAAATATGGGAATCAACAAGCAACGATTCAGGTGCAATCGGCAGCAAGCAGTTCACCGATTGAATATGGACTTAAGCAAAAATATAGTGGGTAATAATATGGTTAATAATGTGTTAATATGGTTAATAAATGGTTAATGTTATGCTTAATATGATGGTTAATATGATGGTTAATATTGTGGTTAATATTATGGTTAACAGTGATGAATAATGATTATAAATCCCAAGATAATAATACCCACCTTTTGGTGAAAGTGTTTGATTTGTGGTTGAGCCACGCATTTGAACATATAGTGGGTATCATCATCCGATTTCAGTTTCTACGGTTGAACATAGAACAGATTTGAAACAATCAACCAAATTATGAATGATAAATTGTAAAAAGAAAAATATCACGGCCAATCTTCGATACCCTGCATTTTTTTAGCTGGTGAACGTAGATATTCCTATTCATACCAAAAGATTATTCAGGATTAGTTTCTACATGTTTCTACCCATCCAGTTGGTTGACCTGTATATTATGAATGGATCATTTTTTCATGGGGCATCTAGGGGTCAATGATGGTCAATGCCTAATGTCATGTCAATCATTACCCGCTACCCATGACCCATGACGTGAACATTTCATCAATGGAGGATGCTCCATTGCCCATGTTACCCAAGAGTTTATCTGGGTATCTTGGGGTTCTCTCAAAACTAGGAAGCCTGGAAATCCATGGTTTAAACATGGCACTAAAATTGTGCGTATTCCCCATTTTTGAGGCAAAGCCCAAAGCTATTTTGACCTCGCAGCATATGTGAACTATTCTTCTGCTTCGTGTCGATTTCCATAGGGTTTCCATGGCCAGGAATCCAATCGAAAAGAAACCAACAATGGGTTAATGGGCATTCAATGGAGATTTCATGGAATATGAATGGATTAATCAATGGGAATTGAGTGAAATATACAACCAACAGCAAGAGCCAACTATAAAATTTTCATGCGGTTGGGAAACTCCTAGCTCCCTGGCTCCCCATTCTTCATCGAGCATCTGGATACAACCATAGCTCCGAACTGCTGCCAGTGGAGCGGGATTTAAATTTAAACACTCAGGTCTAAATTCAAAAAAAGACTTCAAAACAGCAGCTACAGCTTTGTGCATGTTGAACTGCACAGGCTTCCTCTTGGTACATCCCAAAGTTGTCAACTATCAAAATGAACGAACCGGTTTCCGAAATCATCTGTGCAACTACTAGTATGTCTGAAAATCGGGTATATCCCTAAATGACATTAAATGACCACATTGTAATCAATAGAGAAAACTGTTTAAATGAGTTTTTTTATTTAAATGATGATAACTTATGATAACTTCAATGATCACCCATCCTGTTTTGGTGTACATCATTTTCAGACAGCGGCCTCCACCAACTGTGTGGGAGATATGGACTTGATGGACTGGCCCTTGCTGACCTGTCGATGAGTCGAATACCCGCGTTGGTAGCTGGGAAATTCCAATGAATTGTCTATCAATTCCAACATATTTCAATGATTTTCCAGACAAAATTCGACATATTTCAATGAGAAACATCATGGAAAATCAATGAAAATCATCTATAAATGGAGGTTTTAATCTGTTTTAATGGGAAAATATGGAAAAATCACCCCAAATATGGAGGTTTCTAGCTGGGAAGGTCATCGAAGTAAATGGGGAATTGGATGGAATTCTCCAGTTCGCCACCTTTGAATCTTTGATGACGCCGGAGGGTACCCTAACATGAATTAATTCGGGAACTCGGTGCTGAAATCTGTCCTGAATTGTTCTGAGACAAATCTGGCCAGAACTACCTTCTTTATTTCTTCCCATACTTATCCGAGTGTTTGCATGCCTTCCAGAGCAATGTTGCACACAAAGATTAAGACTAAACTTGTCTGTCTTGTCGTCTCAGGCGCTTGATATTCATTCATCCATTAAAGTGGTCTCTTAGTCTCCGGTGAGTCTGAGGCCCTAGGCGAATTGTCTACATTGCGACAAGTTTGGTTTGAAAGGTTACCCTCTGGTGAACTAACATAGCAATGGAAAATCACCATTTTTAATGGGAAAATCCACTATTTCTATGGCCATTTTCCATTGCTATGTTAGTCATTACCAGAGGGTAAGCAGATGTTTTAACAAGATGGAACTGCTCCAAGCTCAACACATGGAGCATGCGATTTGAGGAACTCTGTTGATTGGTCGTTGTCCTGCAACACACACCGCCCAAGAGCACAGTGCAGCCTTGTCCAGCTTGCGCTTGTCCTGACAGGAAAAGTCTGTTCCGGCTTGTCACTGGACGTGGCCATGACTTGCTCCAAAATCTATGTCTTGCTTGCTGTCTTTCACAACTAAACTTAGATGTCACATGATGTCACTACCTTCTTTCATGTTTTTCCATAGTTCTCCGGATGTTGAGCCAGCACACAAAGAACATAACATCAATCTAAAACTTATCCGTCTTGCCATCTGAAAAGCTAATTGGTATTTAATAGTCATTCATCCATTAAAGTGGTCTCTTAGTCTCCGGTGAGTGTTAGGCCACTTGTCTACATTGTGACAAGTTTGGTTTGACAGTTTAAGCAAATGTGCAACAAGATCGGACTGCTCCAAACTCAACGCAAGGGCCTTGCGCTCCAGAGTTCCAAAAGGAGTTGTGGACGCTTTGTGCATTCTGACCTGTTTTGCTGAACACAAAGGGGTCAGCAAAATAAACAACCCTAGAATTCATCTGTGCAAATGCTGATGGAGCATGTTATGTGAGGAACTCTGTTGCTTGGTCTTGATGATTCTCTAACAATTGCGTATGTTTCGTAAGAGAAGATACTTAGTACTTGTTAGTTTGAATCTTGAAAACCCATTTTCAACCACAATTTTTGATCATATTTAGGGCCTGATGTTTTTTGTCGGTAGCAGAGGTTGACACCTACATATCAAACCTGAAAGATTACGTCTACTTAAAAGGACGTTAATATCTCACAGAATATCACCCCCGTTTGAACATGTTTGTAGAAAGTACAATGTGGTGCCGTCCAGTTATAAGTTGCTTTATAAACCCCATTAACTATAGTTATTTGCGTATAATAAACCACAGTTATTGGACTTACTAACCAACTTAGCGAATTCGAAAACGGGGGGGCCACTTTGTAGAAAGTATGAAATACATAGAGAACTCATCGTTTCCCAGCAGGAAACGCTCGACTTTCCAGCGGGAAGTTGTCAGCCTTGCGTTCCTGAGTTCCAGAAGCTTGGAGAGCCTCACAGCAAGGTTGATCATGGCCGTAGGATGTCACTAGGCTATAAGATGGTAAACAAAAAACTACCCTTTTTCGTTAAGATATGTATGGGAAAAAAAACAGCACGAAAGTAGATCATGCTCATGTCCTGGAAACCTCAGACGCGTTTTTCCATATTAAGTGTTTCTTTCTGAAAAATTGTGAAGAATTACTGGAGGGTATTAACATGTATTAACCACCATCAAGCCCTATTATTCTTGGGTACCTAAAGTACCTAGCTTTAGGACGCCGTTGCGGGATTCGAAAAACCGTCCATTGGTCGCCTGGGATGGTACCCTTAGTAGTTTCATCTCCCTTCGATGAGATATCAATGTGAATTTATCTGGTACGATAGATATGAATCAGTAATTATATAGCATATATGGATAGTACTACAATGCATATAAGATATAGAGATATGAAATATACATGTATTCGTATATCAAGTATGCATTTGTATATTATATATACATACATACAGTGTATTAGGCATGTATTGTAGTCTTACAGTATATTAATGCACCCCCCAAATAGATGCCGAAAAGTGGGAAACCCTGGCTTTGTTTTCAGGGGAAAACATCATCGAACATCCCCATACAAGATGGATCCACAACTTTCGGCATCTTGAAATGGTGGCTGCTAAAAAAACTTCGGATGAACATACAAAATAATACAGTACAATGTGGGCCCCCCGTGAAATCGAAATCGCTAAGTTGATTTATAACTTCAATAACTATGGCTTATTATACGCATATAACTATAGTTAATGGGGTTTATAAACCAACTTATAACTGGAGAGCACCACCTTGTACCCTCTGGCGATCCAACATTGCTATTGAAAATAGCCTTGTTGATAGGTAAATCATCTATTTTTATTGGCCATCTATACCGCGGCTATCTTAGCTTACCCGAGGGTAATATCCCATCATATCCCACTATATTATAGCTCTATATTGCATCCCACTATATCCTTTAAATATCCCATGCTTCAATATATATATATATAATATATATATATATATGTTACTCCAAAAAAGATACAGAAAATGTTCAATTTATAACTATTTAAGAAGGATTTGACCAACTTCTATCTTTTTGAGGCTTGCTATATACAAATATACACATGTAGATAGATATATATATATATAATACATTATTGGATTTGCTTGAGGACCCAAAAAGAAACTTATTCCTTTTGATTCCAGATAGTTTCCCCATGTATGTATGTATGTATGTATGTATGTATGTATGCATCTATGTATGCATCTATGCATGCATCTATGCATGCATCTATCTATCTATCTATCTATCTATCTATCTATGTATCTATGTATCTATGTATCTATATGTATATATATATGAGGGTTGCTATGTTTCTCTAAATATTATATATACACTATATATATATATATCGTGTGTATATATATATATATACTATATACATACTATATATGTAATATATCGCATTCTCCCATTGCCATGTAAAACCTGAAACCCACCGGCTGGCCACCAGGCCCGCCTTGCGGCGCTTGCGGCGCTTGCGGCGCTTGTGGGTTCGGTGGGTTCGGCAACAGGGCCTCGTGGGGCAACCGAGTTAGTGCCCCCCCAGTGATGTTTGTTGGTTCATAAGCATGAAGATCCATTCACTAGTTCCGTATATCTACTAGGCTTTCCATACATGGGGGAGCACCTAAATCATCCATTCTTGTTTGGGATTTTCAATTATAAACCATCCAGCTATTGGAGTACCAGGAAACCCCCAAATACATGGCTATACCGTGGTATAAAATCACAGAATTTCAGGGAAAATGAGGATCGACCATGAAATTGTGGGGTAACGGGGTACACTTTTTGAATTGGAACCATTTTGGTAGACAAAAAAGTAGGACTTTTATTACCTACTGGTACTGGATTATTTTATAGAACCATACTTGGAACCCCGTTTTTTCACTAGCCAGTATAGTAAGATTATACCCAAAAAGAAAGACATTGTTCTCATGGGCCAAGAAAGTAATCTCAGCGAAAACATGGTTTTTGTTTGGCTGTTTAGTATACAGTAAATCCCCTATCAAAGATGGCAAATCGCACTGGTCAAATCATCTCAAAGTACAATGCTATCCATCCAATCGACCCAGAAAGTTGTTACAATGTGGTGCCCCCCCAGATATAAGTTGGTTTATAAACCCCATTATATAACTATAGTTAAAAGTATAATAAACTACTATAGTTATTGGATTTATAAACCAACTTAGCTATCTAGGGGGCCCCACATTGCAATGATCATCTGCTTATCAGGTGGCCAGTCAGTCATCAACTTTTTTTACCCGGTCATCAAACGTGGCAATAGCAATTGGCCAATTGATACACTCGTTTGCCATTATAAAATCTCCACTTAAAGCAAATTGTCCATTGCCATGTTTGACTACCAAAGGATATTCCCAGCTGTTCGCATCTCCCGGATTGCTTCTCACAGCCCCACTTCTCTATGAATCAAAACCTTGGGACTCGGATGGTACCCTAACATAGCTGGATGATGCTGGATGTGAATAAACCCCTAGCATATGGTAATTTCATAGGTAACAAACGACCCATCCCGGTATGGTTCCAACATCTTCCAAGATTCTTAACCAAGACGTGAAAAGCCCAGGTTGTACTGTCATGTACTGTCGGTGGTACCCCCCCCATGAAGGAGTTCGATATATCCACATCATGAGTGGTGCCGAACTAATTCCACATCCACAATATACGATAGTTCTTGATTTAATTCCTCAAAAAAAGCCCCATTCAACTCCATTACAGCAAGCTCCATGAAACATTGAGCCATTGATGGTTCAAACCACCTTGGTTCAGTTCCCATCGCCAGTTCCCAGAGATTTTTTCTGTTTTTCAGGTCCCATGGATTTTCCTGTTGATATTCCCACAGTTTCCTGATGATTTCCATAATATTGCATAACCCATATGCTCCATGTATGGTATATTTACCTACATGTGTGCCATTTGTATGGTAAATGTAGCTGAATACTCCATAATATTCCATAACTGGTTGGTGGTATACCTACCCCTCTGAAAAATATGACAGTCAGTTGGATTATGAAATTCCAAATCTCTATGGAAAAATAACATTCATGTTCCAAACCACCAGCCAGATAAATGAATCATGATTTCCTAATGACTGGGGGTACAATACCATATTCACCATTAGTTTCTGTGTTCCCAAATGGTCATTTCCTAATTTGATATGCCCACTGTAAATACAATCTCCCACAGATATTCCACAGACCCCGCCACCCGGGGAGTTACGTTCACATGTTTTAACCGTTGAATCAAATCAATGGGGTAGGAGTTACCCTACCCCATTGACTAACCTAAATGTGGAAAACATGGAACGCCCAAACCATTGCTTTTCAACATCTTTTGGTATCTTTACCCTAGGGTACTAAGGAGGTTTCATGGGGCTATCCCCAGTTATCATCCATTTCTGGTTGGGATTTTCCGTGAAATGAACCATCCAAAAAGCGAGCCCAAGCGCGCTACCACCATGATGGAAACCATTGCTTGGCCGCCCAACCGACCCCGAGGCGGTGGACGCCGCGGGCGCCTTAGCTTTGCGACTTTTTTTGGCCCCCAAGGGGGGACTTAATCCGGATCACCAGTTGAAAACGGTGGTTGATCCCATAAAAAAAAAGGGTTTCAACCATCTGTTGGTGCAGGATTTCGATGAACCCACCGTAAACCCATAATGACCATGATATGATAATGATAATGATGGTTATGATGATAATGGTTATCATATTTGATGATGACAGGTGATCCCAAAAACGTTTTTTCATGATGATGAAATATCAGAAAGCTATCATTTACTATCTATCAGAAGATTGAGATGGTAACCAGAATACTATCAATAGTTGATCCCTTTTATAGCATAGGGTAAATTGATCCCATGTACTATAGCTAGTTTTTTGTTAACCATAATGATCATCAGAAAATTTGAAAAATTGGATGATGAAATCATCCCACTTTGATCAGTGAAGATCAAAACGTGTTTGCTGATTTTCTCATATTCATGACTATTAAAATCACAGCAAAATCAGAAAATTCGTTGATGATGATTCCTACTTTTTGGGGGATAGCTTTATTAGTATATGTAGCTATATGTACGTTCATACATGTACCATCTGGTTATGACTAACAGTTTGCCATGGAAAGATCCAGCCATTTTTAATAACGATAAACCATCTATTTCGATTAGGGCCATCGAAAAACCATGGCGAACTGTTAGTCATAACCAGATGGTTAGTCATAGATGATTTATAGATGGTTCTCCCATTTATAGATTCTTTTCCCATCGAACGAAACCTCCATGTATGGTTGGGATTTTCCATGGCTATGTTAGTCATAACCAAATGATAATTGGTTGGTGGGGATTTTTATAAGCCATTCATAAGCCATTCATGAGCCATTCATAAGCCATGAACTATTCACCACTAGTAATATCTATATAGATATGAAATTGCAAGAGTGGGAAGTCCAAGGAACCGCACCGCAGGAACCAACTTTTCCAAAGCATACGTTCCATGGCTTTAATTTAGGGGAATGTAAACCAAGAACAATAGATAGTCAATGATTATATGAAATTGTTAATGTTACATTGTTAAACCATAAAGCCATATGTTCCTAAACAATGTAATTATACAACATCAATAGGTAGTCAATAGTTCATGATGAAAGGAGGAGTCTATTTGACAGCATAGTTCAAACAGGTGCCCGTCGTTAGTGATGAGATATGTCGCCTTACCATAAAACTTACATAGCAAACAATTGGCCAACGGTTCGTTTACCGGGTATAAGTCTGACGGGCTTCTTTTGGACCATCGTCTTCGATGAAATCCAGCCAGCGCCGAGAAATCGGCGTTGGATCATTGTAATTTCGCTGGATCATAGGGAACATATATATATAATATTTATGAATATTAATTAGTGGATATCAATCTATTTTGCACCACTTGCTGGATATAGATATTACATGATATTCATATATCCCTTTGCTGAACCATGATTTTTCCCCATGTTGATCATTTATATCCATTTATTGTGTTTTTCCCATCTACAGAAACGGTCAAGACTGGTGCAAAGCTAGTGCCAGGCTGCGACAACATGCGAGTTTCCGAAATTGGGGATCCGAAAACCAGTTTGTTCAATACTACCCGGCCTGGTAAACGTTTAAGTTTACATAACAAACTGGAAAATCAGCATCTTTAATGGGTAAATCAACTATTTCTATGGCCATTTTCTATGTCGCAAACTGTTAGTTTACCAAAGAGTAATGAAATATGGTCAAATGACTGGATGATTTGGGGTATACTTTCGAAAACGCTCCTTTTTTTTTAATGTTTTTCACTAGAAGCATCGACTGGTAACTATCATTTGAATATATGTTGTTTATTTGGATTGGGCGAGCAATTCGACTGAATTCTATTTTGGGATACTTGCCCCAATCCGAATAATCCAATACCCATCATTGATACATCCCATTGGGATGAGGTTGTCTGCCCCATCTGAGCAGTGGCTAAAGCCTTTGTGATAATCCGCCAGCACATTGGGTAGTATAAGCCCATATACTTATCAACCAACTGTCACTTAACCATTTCATTCATGTATACATATATATATATATGTATATCTGTATATGTATATACATATATACATATCCTCACGTACTTCACGATTAAACCCATGTTAATATGTTAATGGTAGTTATTGGATACTTCGTTGTTCATCCCATTTACTATGTAGATTACATCTCTGGATAGTGGTACAAGTAGGGTGAATCCACTTATAACTAGGGTTTGATCTAACCTACTAAACGGAATCGTGGCTAGTTGCAAGTCACCAACAATAGATGTATATATATAATATGAGGATTATTCATGGCTAATATTGGTTCATATTGGTGAAATAGCCCTCAACAATCCCGATTGCTTGATATATATATATAGAGAGAGAGAGAGAAAAAGATTGTTAACGTATAATAGCCTCAAGATATATATATATATAATATTAATAATATATATATATTCACCATATTCACCTATTAAATAGCCCTTCACCTATAGCCAATGGTGAATTCTCACCCCAAACTTCTCCAAGGAACCGAGGGCGCTCCCCAGGAGAAGGCGGGTTTGGCAGCCCTGGCAGCAAGGACAGCGGTGACGTGACGTTTTGAAAAAGCGCAGAATGCCAAGTCTATGGTGACTGAAAACGAAAATATGGCTGATCTGGCTGATCTTGGATGGAGAATAAGAATGGTCAATAGTGGTTCATAGCGGTGAATGGATGGTGAATAATGGATAAGAATGGTTTTAACAATGGTTATTGATGGTTACCCTCTGGTAAACGTTTACACAACTATGGAAATCCAAATCTTTGAAAGGAAAATCAACGAACTAAATGGCCGTGTTCAATAGCTATGTTGAATTGCCAGAGGGTACAACACGCTTCCACCTCTTTATCTTGCCATATCTTCCCCAAAAGAAGAGTCAAGTTTCAGCTGGATATCATACAATCAAGCACCTATATATCCGATAGAAACCCAGAAAAAACTATAGTATTACAACCAACATCAACCAACTAATATTCTCTATGAACCAAAGAAACCGAGTCTTTGCCAAGCGTCAGGCAAATCTTGCAGTGTGCTATGAAAGTTCACCATGTAAAAAACACGGTAGGAGGCTCGAACGAAATGGACCATATATATAATATACATATATACCCTCTGGTAAACTAACATAACTATGAAAAATCACCATTTTCAATGGGAAAATCCACTATAAATGGCAATTTTCAATAGCTACGTTAAATTACCAGCGGGTATATATATATATACATATACCATAGCAATGTTAGAGTTTACCGGAGAGTAACATCTGGGACCAGTTTCATTCTTTGACCCGGGTTTTCTGTCAAAACATGCAGGATACCAAAAATGCCCCTTAAATGATCTGTACTGTGGCAGAACCAATGCCAAGCTCGGATACCCCAAGCTTCAAAGGTATGTTTTAGCAGGAAAAGCCCAAGATTTATCCCTGAAAATTGCATATATATAAATAACTATATATATACATATAATTATACATATATATATAATTATATATATATACATATATATCCATATGTATACATAACCATTCACCAGACAGAACAAACCATCTGCTAGTCCAACATAGCAAACTGGAAAATCACATCGTTCAAGAGTTAAATCATCTATCAATGGGGCCATGAATTCCATGTAGCAAACTGTTCAATTACCAAAGGATCCGATTATGCCAATGGGGTATTGACCAATGAAAACCCACCAGTCATAAACTGCTGTGCCAGGTTGTCGATTAATCCCCCTATATCTTCTGCCTAACCATCAAATACATATACATATACATATATATATATGGTATATAATGGTATATATATACATATGTATAGACATACAAAATCTATACCATCTGGTTATTTAACATAGCCATGGAAAATCGCCATTTTGAATAGGTAAACCTCTATAGCCACGGGCCATTTCCCATGGCGAACTGTTAGTCATAACCAGATTGTATATAGATGATTTATAGATGATTTTCCCATTTATAGATGATTTTCCCAGCTAGAAACCTCCATTAAAGTTGTATATATATATACATATGTATAGACATACAAAGTCTATACATATTACATATTAATTTACATTTGACATATTACAGATGTCTATGATTTGAACATACCTTCGGAGCATACCCCAAGTCCTTTTAATTTCACCATCTGCAAGTGGCCTGCGGCATGGGGTCATTTTTGAATCTCTTAGAATATTACATGCTACATATTACTACTACCACATTCAAAAGAAGAGATTTACCACAAAAAAAAAGATTGTATTTGGTGGCTAATCCCACTTACTGAGTAGGGATTATACCATAAGTAGGGTTATATAATCCATTTATAACTAGGGTGAACTAACCTACATTAACGGATTTGTGGCTAGTTCGGCACCAAGATATACACATCAAGATATCAAGATATCAAGATCTCGACTGCACGATCCCTAAAAAGTCGCCGCGTCACCCCCAATGGAAAGTTCCACCAGGCGGTTGTAAAGGATCCACCTGGCCGTTGAAGTAACAACTGGTCATGATGATAATTGGGATAGGATCCCTTTGCTGACTGGTGCTAAACGTAGGGAATGGATGGGTTGCTGAGGGTTGCTGGGATTATTATTGATAGTTATTGTGGATCATTCCCTTCTTCCCTACTACCCTTTGGTAATTTAACAGTTCGCTATTGAAAATGAAATAGTGGATTTACCCATTGAAAATGGTGGATCTTTCCAGTTCGTTACGTAAACGTTTACCAGAGGGTAAGCATCATTAACCATTATTATAACCATATTTTTCCATTGTTCACCATCACTATTAACCACTATTAACCACTATTAACTATGGAAAAACCCCATTCGGAAAAACCATGAAAACCATGTCACTCGGGGATGACCCAAAAAAATTGGCGAAGTTCGCGAAACTGGAACATCTTTCCATCTTCAGGTACGAATCGTCGCTATATGGGCCAATATGATTCAATATATGGTTATCTATGGTTACCTATGGTTATCTATGGTTATCTAAGATTCAACATGGCTAATCCATGGTTAATGATGGTATATGATGATTGGTGATTTTTATCTGCTTGGTGGGAAAGAGCCCTGCCCCTCTGAAAAATATGAAATAGTTCGTCAGTTAGGATGATTTTCCATTCCCAATATGATGGGAAAGTCATAAAAGTCATGTTCCAAACCATCAACCAGATATTATAGAACATATATACCATATATACCATCCATTAACCATCCAGTGACCATCCAGTAAATATGGGCCATGGCGCCATGCAAACTGTGAAGCTTCCGATTGTGCAGAGCTATGACAGGCAGGCCGAATCGGAAATGTGGAAAGCGTGCTACTCTAGCGCTGATTTGAAGAGAAAACAACAATCTACTGGTACAGTAGTGGATGGTTTCACTCGCCTGAACAAAATCTGTCACTTGAGCAATCTCGGAAACTCAAGGATCGCGAAAAGGACATCAACAAATTTGGGAAGGTCCCATTGCTTGCCACACGTTTGCACAAAAATGATGTTTAGCAAATTTGGAAGTATCGCTTGGGAACATGATGAACACAGGTGTGACATAACCTTCAAAGGGGGTATCGCTGTTTGGTCCATCCCTTACATCTTTCCTACTGCCGGAGTTTTTGTGGTGGCTCATCATTCTAGGTCTTTGAAACCGCCAACCAGACATTGTGATTGCTTATACTCAGAAAATTCATGATCATATCCATGAAATGACAATAGACACCTCCATGTTTCCTGAAATGACGCAAACAAACATGGTGGTTGCTTGTTGATGATGGTTTATCCCTACAAGGTGGTGTCCCCCCAGGGATGTGAACGTTGGTTTATAACCCCCATGAAGTAGTTCGGTATATCTACCATACACCCAAGCGAACTTGGAGTTATGTGAACCCCAACTTAGCTCACAAACTGGGGTACTACCTTGAATCAACAATGGGAGACATTGGGATTTAACAGGATTGAACATGATTTAACATGATTTAATATGATTTAACATTATTTAACCATCAAAATGGGGAATGGTTGTTGATGCAATGTGGGCCCCCCTACATAGCTAAGTTGGTTTATAACTCCAATAACTTGGGTTTATGGTAGATATACCGAACTACTTAAAGGGGGTTATAAACAAACGTTCACATCACTGGGGGGGCACCACCTTGTGATTGTTTATCCCTATGATTTCATTGACGCCTCTATCCCTATCTCAAAAATTGACCCTCTGGTGGCTGGCGCTCAGAGGATCCCCAGCGCCGTGAAAAAAAAATCCCATCGGATGCGTCCCCGAAAAATTGGCGCCTTTCCCATTCAGAAATCATTATCCTCTGGTAAACGTTTACATAAATATGGAAAATCACCATGTTCTATATGTAAATCAACCAATTATGAATGCTCATTTTTAATGGCAAACTACTAGTTTACCAGAGGGTATATCATAAATGGGTTGTTCTCGTCCACTTACCATTTACGATCCGCGTACTCCCTGCCCGGCGGCACAGAGATGCAAGGCTGTAAAATTGTGAAGAGCAGCAGTTGCCTCCAGGGTGACGGTATTGAAAAACCAATTGGTGGCTCATCCCACTTAGTAAGTAGGTGATATCCCTGCTTATAAATGAGATAAGTAGGGTTAATCCACTTATAACTAGTTGAAAGTTATAACCTACTTAGTAAGTGGGATGAGCCACCAAGTAGACATTTTAATCCAGATATCATGGGGGTATGTTGACTATGTCCGAATATGTTAATATGATATGGGTTTGGAATGGCATCTGAGATTGAACCGCCCAACATTTTGATAGATGGATTTCACGAACAGAATGTGTATGAAATCCACTGGAAGAATCAACCAGAATGGTGTCTATTGATTCGATACAACCAACAATATGGGTCCAGAAATATTGGGTGGTTATCGTGATTGCGGCATTGATACAAGGTGGTGCCCCGTTTTCTTCGCGAAGTTGGGGCTCACATATCTCCAAGAAATCACGCTTGGGTTTATAGTAGATATATACTGAATGGGGTGAAAGGGGGGTATATAAACCAACTTATAACTAACGGCCACCTTTGTGGGGAAAAGATCTATTGATTGGAACTGGTTTATGGAGGATCATTATGACTCATACTAGCAATATCTACTTACCAAGCATTACAATGGAATGGGATACAGGTATTGTTCATTGTGGTCATCCCAGCATCATCAAGGAGTCCTTTTTGTGGCTACAATGGCTATATAAATCCCTATTGAAGCAGGGATGACCATCGCCCAAAAACTGGGAGTTTGTTATACAACGTGACGAGTTGGAAAAGCAGAAGATCATCGTAGTTTGCTGCATTCAAAATTAAACACTGTGATAATTTGTTGAACAAAAGTATTTTGGGATATAAACTGAACTTTTGTCGCATATAAAGTGGGTATATAATGGTATATATCTATGCTTAGGATTACTTCAGTGGAGGTTTGCAACAAACATGGGGGGTACCCCAAACAATCATCCATTTATAGTATAGTACTGGATTCTCCATGAAAAAACATCATTTTACGAAACCTCCAAGGTGGGTTCTGGGTTCAAAAACCCAGAAGCTTGAACTTGGTACCGGCGCTGATAGCGGACCCGGTGTTTTTAAAGATGTTTATTTCAACCATTCTTCATTGATTTGTTGAAAACTGTGGCGCCGTTTCGCCTTGAATTTGAAATGGTGTTTTCATCCCACGTTACGCTAGGAATTTATTCATTGATCATTCAAGTCTATTGGGCTAAATAATTTGCAAATGTGGATTTGGAAAATGGAATGAAAGACGGCGTTTTTTCCTCTTCTTTTTCTCTCTTCATGGGTTCAGTGTAGCATCAAAAAGCGTGTGGCAAGTGACCACAGACATGTTACAGCGTAGCATCAAAAGCGTGTGGCAAGTGACCAGAGACATGTTACAGCGTAGCATCAAAAGCGTGTGGCAAGTGACCAGAGACATGTTACAGCGTAGCATCAAAAGCGTGTGGCAAGTGACCAGAGACATGTTACAGCGTAGCATCAAGAGCATGTGGCAAATGACAAATGTATCTCAGCGTAGCATCAAGAGTGTGTGGCAAGTGACAAGAGACGTGTTACAGCGTAGCATCAAGAGCCTGTAGGAAGTGACCAGAGACATGTTACAGCGTAGCATCAAAAGCGTGTGGCAAGTGACCAGAGACATGTTGCAGCGTAGCATCAAGAGCGTGTGGCAAGTGACAAGAGACATGTTACAGCGTAGCATCAAGAGCGTGTGGCAAGTGACAAGAGACATGTTAACTGACGTGCGCAACTTCTAACTGACTTGCACAACTTGTAACTAACGGGCACAACTTCTAACCGACGGGCACAACTTCTAACTGACGCGCAATGCGACAGCAAAAAACAGCAAAACCTGCGTGTCCGTTAACAGCGCCGGTAGCTTAAATTTGGCCCCCCCCGAAGGAAGGGCCTTGCCATTTTCGCAGGCAAAGGGCTGTTCGGCAGCTTCTCCTGGCTCGTCATCCACTAAAAACGAAGATAGCTACAAACAATGTGGGGCCAAAGGATAGCTCAGTTGGTGGAAAAAACTCCAAGAGCTACAGTTTATGAGTTCATTACACTTATAATTATAGCTAATGGGGTTTATAAACCAACTTAAAACTTGGGTTCCACATTGTATGGAAAATCACCATTTTTAATAGGTAAATCGTCTTGAAATGGTCCATCTATACCATAGCTACATTGAATCACCAGAGGCTATCCACTAGATCTCATCACACCAAGCATTTCTTCATATTCCTTTCTTCAAACTGCCATTTTTGACACAGTATTCAAATCACCTTTCCGGCCAAATTTCCTATTCTGACCTAACTCAAGCTTCGGCTTCGCTGTTCTTTTCTCATCCCAATGAACCTAACCGGCCTTAGAACTACTACAACTTGGGGGTTAACTGGGCAAGGGTTTTCACTTTCAACACACTTGTGTCTGGGAAGAGTTCCTCCCAAAACCTCAGATACCAAGAGAAAAATGAAGAAAAGAGCTCAAACCTGGCCCACCTGGCAATCATTTTCTTTGGGGCGTTGCCGTGTTGTTTGGGGCACATCTTTACACCCACCCCAGCCATGTTTTGTCTGAAAATGTAGTATACCCCCAAGTTGCGGCCATGTTAAACGAGAAATAACGCTAGAAATGTTGGTGTGTTTCCCCTACGATAACCCCATTTCCAGGTGCAGAAAAACATTAAAAACAAGGATGCTCCGGCTCATGGTTTTCCACATCAAAAAAACCTAGCTGTCCGCCTTTGCGGCAGATTGGTTTAAGGGAAAATCTACAGGATGTTCCCCTCATCTTTGCTGGGAAAAACCATGGTTTCCGGTTAAGATTTTCCCTTAAACCAAGCCATTGAATAATCTATGCCAGGAAGACTATTGCCGCTGGGTACCCATCAGCTTTCATGGGTTTCCCGTCAGCCCGTGAGCTGCTGAAAGATGGCTGCGGGGACCAAGCTAAGCATTATAGACCATGATAGTCACTATACACTATTGGATACATATGTGATACATGTATAACTACATACATATGTATATATATATATACACATATCCTTGTATATATATATACATATACATATATATATATATGATATGTGCATATGTACGTATCAGGATGCGATTCACTATATCACTGATCTTCCTTCTGCCAAATAGGTTTATAGATATACCCTTCAGTAATTTAAGAGTTTGCTATTGAAAATGGTGATAGAAATCGATGATCCTATTGAGTTTGCTATTGAGCCTAAAATCTATATATATATATATAACATAGGCCCGGGCAAGCCGGCGGCGGAAGTTTCCCAAACATAAATGACCTATAGTTCAAAGACACCCTGTCCCGACCGTGTCCTTCCCTCGACAACCGTTTGATTTTTTTCAGCGAGAGACGAAGCAAA
>Ga0126342_10006685_pt1 | contig 20491 bp, 20 predicted proteins | sample Cyp1metagenome_FD_92528 | JGI IMG/M metagenome (GOLD analysis project Ga0126342, IMG submission 92528) | Coral microbial communities from Lord Howe Island, Old Settlement Bay, Australia - Cyphastrea 1 metagenome | ecosystem: Host-associated > Invertebrates > Cnidaria > Coral ...
ATGTTCCCCCCTCCCCCCCTTGTTCAGGTAAGTGCGCAAGTGAGTGAAATTTTGTGGTGAAGTGCGCAAGTGAGGGTAAGTGCGCAAGTGAGTGAAATCCTAAGTGCGCAAGTGAGGGGTTTGCCTGGCAGGGATGTTTGTGGATGTTTTTTCTTTTTGAATCGCATCCTGCAGTCACTTGTCGTACCAACCGAGTCATGCATGTTCAAGATACAGACCCAAGTCCCAAGTGTGCCAATACTTTCTTTTGGTCCAGTTCGAATGGTCTCTGGTTAACGGTTTACTGGGTCAACCGATTTTGTAGTTTGAGCCAACTTGATGTGTTGCTATCAATGGATGATGGATGATATGTGATTATATAATATGTATATACAATTATATACACTTATAATATATATATATAATAATAATAGTAATAATAATAACACAAATTTTAATAATAATAATAATAACAATAAATAATAAACAGCAATAAACAAAAAATGCAATACTAATAAATAATATATATATATATATATCACCTTTTTGGTTCCAGGTGCCCATCTTAAATCGCCATGTGTAAAAACTCCTGGTCCAAGTCCACATCGATCACACGTGACCCCCGTCGGCCTGAGCCGATCCAGTCTGATGGTAGGCTGTTTGTTAGTTGCAGATTTGGATTTAGAAAACACTGCCATGATAATTGTTTAATTTCATGGGATAATAATGGGATAATCATGGGACAATTCACTATTTCAATGGTGATTTGAACCATAGTTATGTAACAAATTACCAGAGGGATAGGGTACATACAATGTGGGGCCCCCAAGATAGCTAAGTTGGTGAACATAACTCCAATTTCACTATGGTTTATGGTACGCAAATAACTATGGTTAATGGGGTTTATAAGTTACAACTTATAACTGGGGGGGCCCACATTGTATGTATATTGTTGTCTCATACCTTTTTTATTGAATTGTCAACCATGAAATGGTGAATTTGCAATGTTGAATTCAAAAATATGATGGTGGTTTGGATCATTTTTATTTTCCATAGATTGGGAAGAATAATCCCAACTGACTTTCATATTTTTCAGAGGGGTTGAAACCACCAACAGGTATATATATATATATACATGGATTTTGGGGGATATGGTGACTAGAACTATAGACTAGGTCAATCTTAGATGGACAGAAACTAATCCTAACTAGTCTGACTTGATATCAATGGGAATATCAACCTTCACCAGCAAAGAATTTGTCATTGTTTGCAGGGTATCTAAGATTGGCAATGATAACCCTATGGATCCAAACACTTCCTGAGAAGATACTTAACCCCCCAAATCATACCCCAAACACTTCCTAAGAAGGTACTTGGATCCATAGGGTACATATATATATATATATATGGTTGGTGGAACATGATTTTTTGATTTCCATTTCACATATGGGATATTCCTTCCCGTTGACTTTCATATTTTTCAAGATGGTTAAAACCACCAACCAGTTATAAATACGTATATATATATATATATTTTTTATATGTGGATTTGGGGTCTATTGGGGGATTATTGAACTATCCATGATAGGGGACTCCAGTTCATAACCAAACAGTAGGTAGGAAATCATCCCCACGGCTATGCGCACGCGAAATCGGGAGGTTTGTGCCCCTGGGGCTTCCCAGCTATAGGGTGATTCCCTAGACAAAAAGACACTCCATTGACACATCAAAACATGAGTAGTTTACTCTATCTGGTTGGTTGTTAATGATGGTTAATGGTGGTTAGTAGTGGTGGTTAGTAATGGTTAATGGTTGGTGGTTTCAATCATTGTTTATTTTCCATTTCATAAAAAAGGGATGTCATCCGAAACCCATTGACGAACTCCATCATTTTTCAAGATGGTTATTATTTGCACCACCAACCAGATATATATTAAGCATCATAAACCATATAATAACCATTAATATTAACCATATGTTAATAATGTTAACCATGTTTTTCATGGGTGCTTTGAGTGTCTCGGCTGATTTTCTGTGATCGATGCGCTGGGACAGCCCCAAGAGGTCGGCTCCCCCTGGAGCGGATGGTGATACAAGCAACATGCGGATACAAGCTACAGTCGTTTTGTTTTTAGGATGATTCTTCTATAGATAATCTTTAAGGAAGTAGACATAGTTGTGAAGCGCGACAAAATTTTCTGAGGTAGAAAATATGTCCCAACTTTTTCAGCTGGGGCTGGAGACATTGGACTGAAATCTTCCCTCCGACTGTTTGGGAATCCTCAATGGAACCACGAACCACTCCCGCTTAAGATATTTGACCTTAACATGGAACATCATGGAACCTATTTTTTTATTTTTTTTTGAGATGTTTGTAAATATGTTCTTTTGCACACCGTTTGTTTTCAGGATGGTATTTCAATGTATTTCATGATTCCTTCGTTGAATCCACCCTGAAGTTGAATCGCCATCATCCCAGTCTCGTACAGAGACCTGCCGCTCTGAATGTCCTGCTGGTAGTGAGATTGCGCAGCCAACAAAATGCTTAAGTGGAAAAACATGTATATAATTTAATGGTCCATCTAATGGGAAATAATGAGAAATAATGGGAATATCATGTAGAAAATCAAAGATTTGGATACCTTTGGTGTTTTCAGGATAAGACACACACACACAGATTTTGTGGGATTTGGTTATCCACCTGCGAGTATTCAGTTTTGAAGCCGGAGGTTTAAGCAACGAGGTTTTCCCAGATCCTCAGATTATGGGGTAAACCGAGTGTCCAGCGATGAGGTTTTACATTATTTTATGTTTTTTGTTTGCCAACAAATACTGGGTACATACATGTATAGATTGTATAGTTCGTTGCATATAAATTAGATAATTAGCATGCCACGATCGCGAGGAAAATGGTCCCAAGCAGAGATGGTCATGATTATCTTCAGGGATGCAGGTGACAGACTGGTCGAGTGTGTTTTTCCTGGTATCATAATGGGCATGGTGTATTTGCATTTGAAGAAAAAACACATTCATGAAATGAACGCTTCATATTTTCGTAGAATTTGCTGCCAATGCAGGAGTTGATCACACCGAAACCCAAGCGTTCAGTACAGTTCCGGGTTGCGGGCAGGGTGCACGACTGTTGCACACAAGTCACACCCATTGCCTGCAGTGGAGGTAGCTCCGAACTCCGCAATTTTTTGACCCAAGTGAAGAATGGGATCAGAGTTTGCAACGGAGTTTTGTAATGTTCTGGGTATGCCCAAAAACTTGTGGGGAGCTTGAAGTGTTGCAGCCCCATGGGAGATACCCTGTATAGTCTTTACTGGCGAGTCTGGAGATAAACCAGTCTGTCAGCGTCTCTAGCCCGACGCCTGATGCGTCACTGTCTGCAAAACAACGCTGGAGAGTGTATTCTGCTGAATCACTTCTGCCATGAAGATCATGATGGATCATCGAGAGCGAAAGGCTTCTATATATTAGCAGACTCTAAGTTGGATTCTGATGTGAAGTACCACGGTGTGCAACTCTGGGTACGGTATTTGCATGGATAGTGAAGGCCATGGATTTGAACACAACTTGATGCGACCGTACAACATGGAGAGTGTGTTGGAACCTCTTAGTAGTTGAAAGTGTTGTCTTACACGATTGTTGACTGGTGATTTGACTTGTAGCCTATAGATAGGGCAAAAATCGCTTAAACATACGAAACTTTCTGCACATATTGGACAATTCTGAAGAGCTTGGATGTTTACAGTATAACATGTTCAACGTACACACTTACGGTCCCACAATGGTCCTAGTTTTTCGGGGTTCGAAGTTGGTCCGAAGACTGTAATTTGACCAATAGAAAGACTGGGTCTGAATGGTTTCTGTTTCCCCATCAAAATGCTTGGTTTGAACTCTTCTACAACCCCACGAGAGCAAGTGTGTTAAATCCCCTGTAAATCAAACCGTTGGTGGTTTAATCCAAGTCATTCAGCAAGGTTTGAAAGTTGCGCCCCTTTGGCCGAAAAATCTCTGGCTGAGATCCGTCCCCGGGCGCCCAGCGGCCCCGTATGACCGGGGCTTAGGGGGACCCGGGCCATGACGGGTCTGCGGTTGAACGGTGGCTACGACTTTAGCAGAAGTTGCGCCTGGGCACGACGTGGCGTTTTGGGTGGGATTCAGCCAGAACAATGTGGTCCTTGATGGGATTGAACATGGGGGAGAAAAAAGGGCTTATAGGGGCCATGGGATTAGCTAAATGGTTAGTAACTGGGGATTTTTTTGACCAACAAAAATCCCAATGAAATAATCCATCGCTACTAACTAGTTAACTAGCTCCATGGCCCAGCTAAGGGAAACTACCTCACTTGGATGAGTTAAGTAATGTGCCATGGAGGGAGCCCTTGGGCCCTTTTTCAATCTGGAGGAAGGTGACATGCTACAGTTGTGTTTTGGATGTCGCAGTATGAAACGCTGTAGTCGTTCCATAGAACTTCTGGACATGTGCACTGTCCAAATCAAGTACCACTGTTGTGAACCCTGCATTTCATGGAGTGTATGTTTTTTTTTTGTTTTGTGGTCGCGTGCAGGCCTATAAAACATGGATGTATTTGCAAACAGCCTAGTCCCATGCGTGACACCAGCATTCGAGCAGACTTCGAAGCTTCGAACAGCCTTTTTCGAAGCATGGTACACAAGGTGTATGAGAATCTGCATCCAATGTCCTTGATTAGATGTTCATTTCTATCTGGTTGGTGGTTTGGAACATTTTTTACTTTTCCATATTTTGGGAAGAATAATCCCAACTGACTAATATCTTTCAGAGGGTTGAAGCCACCAACCAGCTATACATTTGCATTCCTATGCCGTTTTAAAATACTGCTTTTTGCACTCTGATCCATGGAAGTACATGTGCAAGCCGCCACACGCATAGACAGCATATAGATATAATAATATAACACTATATAGATATAGACTATATATAGATGTACCAAGACACTCAAAGTACCCATGAAAAAGGGTCAAAGTACCAAAGGGATGGGTGTAAAACAAATATGTTTCATGGGTGAGCCGAGTGTCCAAGATCTCACAACAGGGTGAGGCCCCCCAGTGAAGCAAGTGAACTGAGTCAACTGTCAACTTAGCACAATTCAGCTATAAATCCCATGGAAAATCCCATTTTCTCTGGTTTTCCTATGGTTTTCCCATGGTTTTCTGATGGTTTTCCCATGTCCTGAACTCCTGCATCCCTTCAGGTGCCGCGCAGCAGTCGCACACCTCCGCCGGGACCGCGTTGCAAAACGCCCTGCTCGGTCCCGGGTCGGCGCGGCCCTGCCATGACGTGAGCACTGCCAAGGAGGACCATAGTTACATAGCGCATCAAGATCATCAAGAAGCCGGAAATTTGTAGCCATATTTTTTTTTGTTAAGGGTCTTTGAAGCTCTTGGTATATATATATATATATATATATATATATACGTATATACACATATTCTATTTATATATAATTAGATAAATATATATAAGTATAGATAATAACAATAGCGTAAGAATAGTAATAATCATCAACAACAGCAACAGCATCATCAGCATCATGAACATGATTCCCATCAGCTGCAAAGGATGGTGATTTCTTAACACCTTTCTCCCTGCCAATGCCGGAGTTTGCTTTGAAATCTTCAGGCTGTGATCTACTGCTAAACTCATACAGTAGTACCTCAGCCACAAGCTGCCAGCAGTAGAAACTACCAGATCTCACCATGCTTGGCTCATCCAAAATGGCAAAACCATGCAAATTCATTTCTCTCCATGTGTGAATCTCCGACTTGAGCCTTGCTTGAGTTCCCAACATAGCCAGAAACTTTCCACACCTTCTATGAGATTTTGCTTTCATCCGCGCTCCCATTTTTCGACGGGGAACATCAGCCATCTCCCCCTGATGTGGTTTAGACATATATATATATATATTTGCTCATCTTTTCAAAACCGCAAACATATAAATTCCACACAGCCATTTTCCAACGCGAGTTGTGGGGTCATCCTTGGAAGCAAATTCCCTATACAAAAAAGCAGCGAGTTGTGGCGTTTCTCTTCGCAAGTGCGTCTTCTCCTCATTTCTTGGAGAATTTATTGGGCATATATTCGGGAACTATAGCCATTTGATGCCATTTGGAATTGGGTCAACATCCAGTTGCTACTTGGGATACTTAAGGGATGCACTAAAATTACTATCGGGCTGGTATGGATTGGTGGCTAACCCTCTGGTAAACATACAAAAAGCTATTGAAATTGGCCATTTATAGTGAGTTTTCCCATGAAAAATGGTGATTTTCCATAGTTATGTAAACGTTTACCAGAGGGTATCCCCAAAAGCAAAGGCACTTTGAATGGTCGACATTCAATGTCGGCGCGAGGTCACCCTGTTCTTGGCAGATTTTGCGAGGGTCTCAAACTGCATCATCGTTCCCGAGTGGTTCTGGGGTAACTCTGTTACTCCCTGAATCAATCGGGAAGACCAATGGTTTTGGGGCACCTCAATTTCAAATGCTGCAGTTCGTTGGCAAAGTTGATTTATATAAGTAACATAATTAAGTACAGGATGTATGATACTCCATGAAATAATTGTTTTTTTTGTATTAACCAACAACCCTGCCCCACTGCCGCCCTGCCGGCAGGACCGTTTGTGGCTCCCAGCGCAGGCCGCGTACCACACCACGGGGCTGGACAGCGGGCCACGCCCCGAAGAGGTGAAGACGCAGCGGCTGCCCACGCCGCCGCGGCCGGCGGAGAGGCCGCCGGAGCGGCCGCGGCCAAGGCGGCCGGCCACGGCACATCCCAGGTGGGGAATGGGGGGAAGGTGATGCCCCAACCGCTTCTGCTGGTTGATTGAAAAATGGGCTGCTCCCAGGCAGTTGGTTAATAAAACCATGAGCTAGTAGATATATATATATATATATAAACATATGTTTATCATGGTGATAAGTGATAAGCCAACTCAGCCATCGTTGGTAGCGGCCTCACTTTGTGACTTTATTTACCACCAACAAATAATTAAGTAAACAGACCAGTTGATGGTGATATATATATATATATATAATGGGGGAATAATAGGGAGACGAGGGAATGTATTGCAACGTGGTGCCCCACTGAATGCTGGCCAAGTTGTTTTCCAACTTGGTAAACTGTTGGGTTTATGATGATGATATAGCTATACTTAATGAGGTTGATACCGAAATTTATGGGTCTGTTTGTTTTTTGTAGACGTTTATAGTTTATAAAAGTTAATTAATTGCTTCTACCATGGAATGGTTTCAGATGTTTGTGGGATGTGTATGATTTCACCGAAAGATACACAGCAAGAAGGTACAGACTGTACGCTTGAAGGTGAATTTTGATTGTCAATCATGTTGAAACGCACCGTTCAGGGTCTCAGATACTGTATGGGTCTGTATGGCGTTCGGAGACCCAATTTCAAGATGGTGCCCCCAACAGGTTTAAACAGGTTTATCTACCCGGTCACCGTTCTCAAATGGACCTACTCCAAGGTCCATTGAGGGATATTGCATGATATTGCATTATAATGTTTAGATATGTTAATGTATGCTAATATATATATATATACATATTTAACCACCATAAACCCTACTAGTTCACCTAGTCGCAAACTAACTCATTTAATTAAGGCACATCACCTTGTAGAGGTTATGACATGATGGTCTGAAAGACCATGCGATCTGCCCTTTTAGAGCAGCATGTACAGTATACACCAACCAACCAGTCTGTTTGCTGTTCAAACAAATATCCATTGATAATGCACTTCATTACCCACTAGTGGGGTTTCTTACAGTGGGGAATCCTTAAAATTTCATGAGTTTCAATACTAAGATGGTCATACATTTTCCTTGAATGATTTGGGGTACCCGCATTTTGAAAACTAATGTGTTTCCATACCAACTTGTTTCTGGTGTGTTCATGTTCGCTGCTTGTAAAAGAAATTGACTATTATATAATACTGACTGTTGGATTTTTATCAATATATTGATATTTATATGATATAACGGAGTGTTTCAAAACTAATGGATGTTTAAAATCTTCCGGGTTGTAAATCCTGGCCCTCAAGGCTGCAGGAGAACCGTGCTCAGAGTGCTCAGACAGATCCAGGAGCGGTTGCAGCGGGGCCTTGGGTGTCAGTGGCCAAAAAGCTATGGGTTGATTGGTTAACGTTTGGGTTACCATCTGGTTATGACTAACATAGCCATGGTATAGATGGCCCATAGAAATAGATAGAAATAGATGGTTTACCTATTACAAATGGTGATTTTCCATGGCTATGTTAAATAACCAGAGGGTACCATGGTACCATGGTTTATGGCAGAGATACAGTGGATGAACCAGCGAAATCTGGCACCAGTTGATAGGTGGTAAACATATACATCCCATTGTTTATAGGGTTTCAAACATCCTTTTGGTGGTGCAGGATTTCTTCCATCCACAGTATCATGCTATGATGTGCTATATCATGCTTCTATATCTATAGTATATATTCATATTCATGTGTATTCATGGCTTTACAAGCCAGCAAACATCACTGGTTGCTTAACGTTTTGTTTTTATGGTAGATATACCGACCTATTTAGTATGCATTGCTTTATAAAAACCAGCAAACTTAGAACTGCTGGTCCCCACCTTTGATGGGCATGATGGACAAGAACTGCAGATTTCACATCTAAAAATACATGTAATTCTTTGCCAACAAACATAATCGCGGATTTAGTATAATAGTAAATGAAAAGCCTTAGCGACTTATTAAGTTATGGATATGTGTGCGTATTCAATAATATGATATACATAGTGTTAGTTCTCCGCTCGTCAAGGGGATGTCAGGACAGAACCAGCAGACTTGTGATCACCAGTGTGAGCTCTTCCTGAGACAAAATTCGACCCTTATCTTGTGCTTGCTCAAATCTGTTGAGTAGATATACTATGATATACCCTCTGGTAAATTAACATAACTATTGAAAATTGCCATTTATAGTGGATTTACCCATTAAAAATAGTGATTTTCCATAGCTATGTTAGTTTACCAGAGGGTATCTCAATCTAGGTTTGTTTTCCCATTACAATATCCCCATAAAATGGTTGGTGCAAACCTCATTTTGCTGGACAAATTTCCATGGAAAATCACATGCAACCAAGTTAGTTATATCCTCAACCACAATTCTTATGTTAAATCCAATTCAATATCCCACAAAACCACCATTCTTGGTCAAATCCAATTGAATCCTATAAAATCCATGAACACACTTTTCCCTTGGAGAATCCAATAAAGGCCACCCATTTTTCCTCGTGAAAACTCCCCTTTTCGGATTCCAGGCGTTGCGCCGGCCGGCATGCGGACACCTCGAGCGGTGAGAGCACCTTGGGCTGATCGTCGGGCGAGCCTTTCGTAGAAGGGCTTATATGTACCCTATCCAGTGGTTAGGAGGCAGCCAAGGAGCCAGGGGTATTCATATTCCCTATTAAATGGGGAGCCAAGGAGCTACTTAGAGTTTTCCAATCACCTAATAGCTGTACCATTCCCTCTGGTAATTTGTTACATAAAAAGATGGTTCAAATCACCATTGAAATCGTGAATTGTCCCATGATTATCCCATGAAATTAAACAATTATCATGGGTTTGTTTAAGGTGATTGTTTATATTCCCAATGGAAAATCCACCATGACTGGGGAATCGATTAAGTGAATATTGTTTTATTTTTTGGGAACCCCTGCAAATCCAAGTTATAGACCCCCGATTGTATGTGGAATATCCCTTATTATCCCTAGTGCTCCAAATACCTTCTGAGAAGGTGTAAACAGAGCCAACAAAAAAAACAACTCCAAATACAGTCTCGGTGTTTGGAGCTGTAGGGCTCTATTATATATGAGATTATACGGGTTATATGGATTCAAACCCACTTATATTCTGGGTAAGTCAGAACGACCTCACTGTGACCTCACTGGAATGATGGTTAGGATTCGGGGAATCATACCCAAGAAAGCCTTAAACGACCATTTTGTTAGGCCACTCTCATGAAATCCCGTTAAACCCCACTTTCATTAGTTAAATCCTCCAGCAACCACCATCGTTCAATGAGTAAATCCTTTTTTTTTGCTGGTTAAATCCCATTCAAGCCACCATTTTTGGTGGTAAGTGGCAAAATCCCATTAAAATCCCAATCAAGTCACCATGATCTTGATAACATCCCATGAAATCACCATTGTTTCAAGGGTAAATCCCATTAAATCACATAAAAACACCATTAGAATCCACTAAAATTCCACAACACATCCATTCAAATCCCACAAAAAAAGTTCCCATTAAGATTAACTAAACTTCATTACATCCTACAATGTGGGGCCCCCAAGATAGCGTTCAGTTGGTTTATAACTCCAATTTCACTATGGTTTATGGTACGTAAATAACTCTAGTATTCATGGGGTGAATCTAAACCAACGTTCACATCACTTGGGGGCCCCCGCATTGTAGTAATAACTGCTTATTTCTACGGGATTATATATTCTATAAATGGGGTGACTTCTTAGTACTTATAACATCCTATGAAAATCCTATAACATCACCATTTTTCACGGGGAAATGCCATCAAAAACACATGAAATCAGCATTTTTAGGTAAATCCCATCAAAATCCGATCAAATCCCAATTTTTGATAAGTAAATCCCATAAAAAATTCATTAAATCACCATTTTCCATAGGTAAATCACGTGAAATGCACCGTTTTTTTCCGGGCGATCCATCTTCGCCAAGGCATGGCAGTCGGCCGACGCCGCCCTGGCCGCGGAGATCCACCGCCGGCCTGTGGGCGGTGGGGCGGATGTGGCCATGGCCGAGGACGGTGACGCGTTTTCAGCATGGGAAGATGGTGAGCTCAGGATTTTTCATTGATTTTCAAAGGGATTATGAAACTATCAACGAACAGCAATGGATTTTCCCCATGATGGATCTTAGTAAGCGTTACACTTGTTCTTTGGAGAAAACTGTTGGAAAGGGATTAAACGATTTTTATTTTTGATTTAACCATTTGATATCCCAAAACCGAAATGCAATTGACAACTGATGGTTTTGGGATACCCTGATTCTCTGATTAAATACCCATTTGACATCACCATATTCTCACATGGCCAAAAAATGATATCCCAAAACCTAAATGTTTTTTTTTTTCAATGGATTGGTTTCCACCCGAAAATCTTAACCGGAAACCATAAATTTTCCCATTAAGATCATGGGGCTTTCCTGTAGATTTTCCCTTAAACCTGTAGGTTTAAATCCCAAAGGGGTTTCTACAATAACTATGGTTTATGGTTATCTAACTATATGGTTCATGATGATTTATAAGCCCATGAATACTACTGTATATAATCTACATACCATAAACTATAATCCCATTAACTATCACCTATAAACTATTGTGAAATTGGAGTTATAAACCAACTTAGCTATCATAAATCAGCTATAAATCCCATGAAATCCCCAATTTCCTATGGTTTTCCTATGATTTTTCCTTCCTGTTTGGGGGCACCACCACCTTGTTGCGCAGGACCCCGGTTGGACGCCGCATCGGTGGCTGGGCAAAAGGTCGAAAGGTCGCCAACAGCAAGAAACTGCTTGGTGGTTTGGAACATTACTTTTATGACTTTCCCATCATATTGGGAATAATGATCCCAGCTGACTTTCATATTTTTCAGTGAAACCACCAACCAGATAGGGTTTTCAACAGCAAATCAAGTTTTCAAGAATGGCAAATTGCTGAGAATTGGATCATTGCACTGTATATTCACAATGTTTTTTACAAATCCATAGAAATCTATCAAACATTCATAGAAATCCACCAATCCATCAAAATCCATAGAAATCCATCCTTAAACCACCGTTGCCTTCGCGTTTCGTATCGCATGACTCAACTCGAGGCAGTTTGCGCCCGAAGAGTTGCGGTACAACCCCATCACTCACCAGGTCGGGGTGACGCTACAGCTGATGTAGAAACCATGGGAAAACCAAAGGGAAAACAATTGTGTTTTTTTTTTTTTTAATATGTGTTTATCATGTTTTTAATGGAATTTAATGGAACTTAATAGGAATTGATAGGATCTATATAGATATATCATGAATGATATATCTAAATGGTCATGTTTTATCATGTTTCTTGATTCAACTGATTTACCCAGTGGAAAACGTTCATTTGATCTAGAAAAATGGGGGATTTTTTGGTGTTTATAGCTGATTTATGATAGCCAGATGTTGAGTCTGCATCATGACTAGTGACCAACGTTTGGGTTGTGTGTGGGGGGTATGTATGTAATTATAATATTCATGCAGTTATGGCCCAACTAACAGTTATAAATAGGATTGTAACTCCTGCAACTGAGGTTATATATACATATATCATTATAGTCCCATTTATAACTGTTAGTTGGGTCATCACTGTGGATCATGGGTTTATTAACAACAAACATCACGGGTGGGCTGATCTGGTTTGAGAGTTGTTTTTTTGTTTTTTTTTGATTAGTTCACAAGAGGTTTGTGAATATATTTATGAGTCTTGTTGGCAATGCTGGGGAAAACACCAAATTTGGATGACACAAATTCAAACTTGGAAAGAAATTGCACATGTCTATAGATGAATACTAGATGAATACTAGATGATTTACAGTATGGTTTACCGTTTTTTGAAAATGGTTATTCTCCAGTTCGCTACGTCAACCAGTTACGGTATTCCTCCGTCCTCCAACGCGCTAACTCAGGTGGATGTCTTCGTGAATGTGGATGGTGACATCCAAAAATGCGAACCATCTGTGGGGGAACCCAGGGCCATTGGGTTGAGGCAATCACTGGGAAATAGGTGGGGGAACTCATATGTACGTTGTTTTTTTGAGAACAGATTGGTAAACAAAAATAAGATATGATCATATTGAACTAGAGTTGATGATGCTTATAGACCAAAACACACTATATATATATATATAATAAATATATAACTGGGGGGCAATTTTGGAGGATACATTGACCCTCAAAGTACAGTTACCTACGAGATGATCAAACATGAAAAGACATGCCGCAATTCTACTGGTAAAATGCATGTCTCTTTGTCCTCAGAAGATGGAGAACTTTGGTACACACATTTCTCTCTGTTGGACCTTCGATTCCAACTTGAAAACAATGGTTTTTTCGTCGACACCGTTTAGCCAAAGCTGATACCCGGCCTGGTAAACATACAAAAAGCGACATGGAAAATGGCCATTGAGGCGGAAGAATATCGCCAGGCAGGGGTTGCTGTGGCGCGTGGCTTTGGAGAATCTGGAGACCTGGGCTACGCAGTGGGGGGCAGTTGAGCTTGTGTTCATGGGCAAGGTATAACGTTAGTTACCGTTAGTTGTTGCCACTGGTTGCCCATAAGTTGGGATAAAACATTAAATCATAAAACCCTATATAATTCTGGTTATATAACCGCTTATTGATGGAACTGCAAACCCAAGTAGATGGTTCCAGTGTCAGGTTTTGAGAAGGGCAAAAACAGGTGCACCCATGAATCAAGGCTCTGAAGCAAGTAGACAAGTGGTTTTGGAGAGTGTCCAGAATCCAGGATTCCACAATTCTGGAGTTTGCTTATGTTTGGATCCTTTCTCATGGTCTGCTTTGATAGGGTTTTCACCTTCATCTTGAATCACACTTGAGACTGATTGAGACTTGTTTTTGTTGGCAATCAAGGAGTTGTCATCATCAAGAGCTTGTTGGTTTCTGATATATTGATATATATTGTACTTTCCGCTTGACCAGAGACATTTATTTCAGAATTGGCCTTTTATTCTCGCTCCTGTCAGATGCTGGTCCGGCTAGAGAATGCTCCTCCAAAGAAAGGCCGAAACGCATCGAAACTATGGGCAGATGGGTTAGTAAAACATGAGGTCTGTAAATCCACAATCCACTGGTGTATCTTAATAGTAGTCTGTTCAATAATGGTTAACGGATGAAACATGTTCATTGCTTATAATAATGCTTAACAATCCTCAATGATGGTTAGCTATGTTTAACAATGGTTGGTAGTTGTTCACTATGTTCCCATATGCTCCCTTTTCAAGTGATTGTCCATTTTCAAGTGATTTCTGGACTGACGGACTGCATGTCGAACGACGACTGTCATCTCATTTGGTGTTTGAAATGCCAGGTTGTAACCTGCCTAAAAACCCTAAAAATCACCCGATTGTGGGTAAATCTGCTGTAAGTACCCCATGCAGTCTCCATTTACTCTCATTTAATGCATTGATATGTAGATGAAATCTGCACCATTAAAGCTCAACAAAGACCGTTTTTGCACATTCGACAGTTCCATCCATCTCCAAGGGCAGAACATCATCGACTAGTCACCTCCATGACTCGTTCGTTGGAATTCCAGCCCAAAACAGCAAAATAGCTGATGGCAATCACCGAATGTTCCTTGGTTACCCCATTATCATGATGAGTTTTGTTTCTTTTCATTAATGGAAACATAGAACATATATACATATATATACATGTATAACATATATATAAATATAAATATATATACCTATACATTAATCTATACACCCAAGTTGGATAGTGAATCCCCAGCGAAACTTCAGCGTTTTTAGATCTGCAGGCCGGAGAAAAGGCTTGTCAGAGTGCAGGTCTCAGTTCAAAAAGCGCCAGCGCGGCTGGGTATCTGGCCGTTTTTGGAGGCCTAGGTGAGGAGTAGGTGAACTTGTGGTATGTGTGTTTCCCAAAACACACATGCCCAGATGCTCCAGGGTGCTGGAATATGAATCCCTACATTTACCCAAAAATGGCCAACATGTAGGTAAATATACCATAATATTCCATACATGGAGCATCTGGGTTTATAACAATAGCTTTTATGTTCATACCCAGCTGTTTTGCTTTAAGAAATGGTTCAAAGGTTAGTAGCTCAGATTACGACAAGACCCTGTGTCTGTGGTGTGTGTGTGTGTAGGCCATGTACCTACTACAAAGGATTTAACCAGTTTGGGTCTACCCAATTTTTGGACAAACGCATTTTTATAGCGACTACATGGGCGATTTTGTACAAACCCACCAATTTTAGAACCTTTGGATTTAAGCTGTGGATTTTGCTTTGGAAACATAGCTTCGACAGTATTAGAATACATTGGCGTTTGGCAAGCACTCCACAGTTTCTATCCTTCTCATGCGTTGTTCAAGTTTGTAGGTTTGGTTGTTGTTTTTTCACCGTTTTCCTTGCTGGTCAAAGAGTAGCGTGGTTCGCTACATCACTACCATCGTGTCATCTCAGGTGAAAGTTGGTTGTAAACCCTGGCCGCGCATATCGGCAAGATACCGCAAATTCTTGCTAAGTTAGGCTGTTGGTTTTCAATGTGGGTATGGGTCAATACCTATAGATACATTTTTAGTGGGATGAACATCCATTTACCAGCTATTTTGGGGTTCACTAGGTACCAGGGTTTTGACCCATCCCCATGTGTTTAATGTTCAATCCAACATAAAATGATGATGCGCGACTCAGACTTTTCGGATGAGTGGCTCAACCTCCAGCCAGAAAAGCCAGGAAACCTCGAAGACATGGCGGAAACATAATCTTTAATTGGCAATATTTCAGTATATGAAGATTATGTTGGCAATGATATTAGATATGATATAATTACTGGGAATTATACATATATATATATACAGGGCAATTATATGAAATCCCAATATATCTAGTATATGATAATATATGCAAGCCCTAGTGATCCAGTCCTATCATCCAAAGAGCATATGATTAACCTGTCACCGCAAAATCGATTTGTTACCAATATCCATTCACACTTTTAATTTATAATGGCTATTGTTTCACCAACAGATGTTTCTTCGGTTTTCAAAGGAGTGAAACATGTTGTGTATCAATTTGTATCATGTTGTATCCAGATCTATCCCAACGATAAGAAGGTGAAACCTGTACTCGACAACAAGTTTCAAACTTCACAAGCTGATACCCCTTAGCCAAGCTAGCTCAGTTGCTTGAGATAACAATGCTAACTGTTTTGGTATGATTTGTCTGTGGTGGATACATCACGCTAATTATATATAAGTGGTTTCAGATACATCTTGTACCATATTGTCGATTACATGTCCCAATTATATTCCCAGTCTGGTTGATTATAAACCGTCATTGATATTGGTATGTATACTATAAAATATGTACGTGTGGATTATTCATATATTGTGACATATTATATACAATTAAATCAGTCATTATGGGTTAAATTCCAATAATACCTACATTACCCTCTGGTTATTTAACATAGCCATGGAAAATGGCCCTAATCGAAATAGATGGTTTACCTATTAAAAATGGGGGATCTTTCCAGTTCGCTATGTTGGTCATAACCAGATGGTACATCCTATTAAATCCCATTAAACCACCATAAATCCCATAAAATCCCATAAAAATCCGTTAGTCATAACCGGTATGTCCCTATGATATCCCCATGATGGTTGGGAACCGCAGCCCCATTGACTCGGTCCGAGGTTCGTGGATTTGTGCTGTGCGGGTCGCGCTCGACCCAATCCACACATCAAGGTGTGGAAGTTGTGTTGGAAGCCAGGGAACACAACGGGTCAACTCAGGAAATTCCCACCATTTGCGAGCTGGAAAATGATGGAAAATGGCCATTTAGTTCGATGATTGATTATAATTATGTTGAAAATTGGGATTTTTGATAATTTGATAGCTACTGTTATGGCCCTTTACCACTAATAACTCAAGTATACCCCCCATGTATGGAATGAACACCCCATTTATAACATCTTAAAACCATTTATAACTGTAAAAGGGCTTTAACTGTATGTTATAATATCGAAGAGTATGTTTTGAGCGGAATCTTGGTGAAGGGTATGTTTGGGTGTGGATGAGGTAATTCATGGGTATAAGCAAGGCTTGAATCAGATAGTCTTGGGTGTGACCCGCGTAACTATGGAAGATGGATAGCCAAAAATCAGGGACAATTAGTGCGGAACATGATGATTGTCATAGGATTTGGCATGAATTAGCCACGAAGAATTTAAATAAGTACTAAAAATGGATGGCTATCAATCTGTAAGTCTCAAAACCACGCATAGCTGCATAGCCCAATTTGTGGCCATTACAAAATCGGGAAACATAATCCTGAAAGTGTTGGATTTTGCGGTAGCCGACAAACCCATATCCTGTCATATCTAGAAACTGGTTGTGCATTTGTTAACTAATGAATCTACATAGAAATTTCATGATATAACCAAGCAAACATACGGGATATGGTCAGGCAAACCAACCACTGAAGCGCAGGTGTTCAATCATTTCATGCTGATTTACCCACATCCCATAAAGGCTTATGGTTCACAGAATCCTGTTTGGCACTCACTTTTCAGATCCCATGTTCAAAACTTTAACAGATAGATTTGGAAGAGCGACAGTAACTGTGTTCTGTTTGCAGGACACTTCAGTTATAGCCCTTAAGGTTCTATATCATTGAAACCCAGTTATAACTTATAACTGGTTCTTAATGATATATATATAAATACTTAATATTAACCGTAGTTGCAACTGTTCATCAACATGCGGATGAGTCTCGGGGATTTCTACCGGGTGAATAGGATGTGAATATATCATCCACCGCCCCAGCTGATTTGGGTTGTAGTTTAAACACACAGAATACTGTAATTGTTAATTATGTATTTTGATGTTCATCAACTTGCTGGTTCTTACTAATTGGGGAATGAAAGAATGGGATGATTATCAATTGTTTGTTAATTTGAATTCCCTCGTTCCCTAAGCACCACAAAGTACCCTCTGGTAAACGTTTACATAACGAACTGGAACATCACCATGCTAATAATGGGTAAATCCACTATTTCTATGACGATTTTCAATAGCTTTTTGTATGTTTACCAGGCCGGGTATAGTAAAATCAATGGCGACATCCATTTGGCCAAGACATCCCCAAGCTGCTGTCTCTTTGAGTTCTAGGCCGCCTACGCGCAAAATCGCCGTGTCTTTGAGAAGCAACGGGGCCCATGCACCGTGGCTGCGATGGGCCAGCGAAATCCGAATCACCAGTTGGAAACGGTGGTAAACATCCCATTAGGGTTTTAACCATCCTTTTGGTGATGCAGGATTGCTTTCAATATGTATATATATATATATATACACGGCAAATGCCTGGGCTTTGCCCCGACCCGCAACCTTTGTTGATCTTCGCAATTGAATGCAGAGTCTAACGGGGTAGAGTTTAACGGGGGTCAATTTTAATAGTCCCTAATACCTTTGTTGATCTTCCCAATTGAATGTAAAGTTGCAACAACATTTGATTGGGAATGGTAACCCTCTTCGCTGCAAGGCTGGGGCAAAGCCTAGGTGTTGCGCGTATGTTGTGTGTGTATGTCTTGCATGTTTTTGGAACTGTGGTTGTACTGCTACTAATCACATCCACTATCATCAGGAACATCACAGTCATGCTGTTGTCCTCCAACTCATTTTGACCATCTCCAAGGTTTTTTTGGCTCCCGATTTATGAAGCCTGAGATTGTCCAACCGTATGCATCCTAAAGATAAGGCCCTTTCAGCAATGGTGGGATCAAAGGTAGAGATGCTACATGTCAGCAGTCTTCAAAGCCTCTTGTTGGTGGATGTTTCTATAGCAACATATACAAAGGGAATGATATGTTCATAGCAATATAGTGGGGATGATGAGTCATCCATTGTGGTGATTTCCATTCATCAACCAGTAATTACAATGAAATGACAGAGATTGTTGAGCACTGTTCAGATGAATCTGCATAATTTTATATACCTATAATCAGGAATTGGTATCAACTATCAACCAAACTTTGCAAGACCGCCGCTCCAATAACTCACATTAGAAGCGTGGTTTACTGAACATTTCCTTCAAAGCAAGCTTCAAACTTAGGTGCTGTTGGCTCTTCTGAGGATCCATGTTCATCCATTTTCTGGGTATTGTTCCTGTTGAGAGATAGTTTGAAGTTCAGTGGCCAGAGCAAACCATATCTGGTTGGTGCTTTGGAACATGGCTTTTATTTTTCCCATCATATTGGGAATGACTGTGGGAATGTCATCATCCCAACTGACTTTCACTCCATGATTTTTCAGAGGGGTGGCCCAACCATCAATGGATTGGTTGAAGGGAAAATTGAAACCGGAAAACATTGAAAGCACCAAGCAGATATCTTCCATGACTTGGCTTCTGTGAGCCGATGGATTTTTGTTCATTTTCCCGATGGTGGAATTCGACGAAAAAGTGGGGAATCTATTGCTGGTTGCTGGTTTCAAACATGGTTTTTATATGTTCCATATATGGGATGTCATCCGAAACCCATTGACGAACTTGACTCATATTTTTTCAAGATGGTTGAAACCAGCAACCAGATATAAATATAAATATATATATATGGATTTGGGGTCTGTTGGGGGATTATTGAACTATCCATGATGCGGGACTCCAGTTCATAACCAACCAGTAGGTACATTTTTTTTGTTTACTATTTCTGTTGGTACCCCTTAAGCAAATCCTGTTGTTAAGACATCATCCGAATCTGATTGAAATATGATATACCCTTAACGACCCATGGGAACTTTAGATAACCTTGGAACTATCCACAGGAAGAGAGCCCGAGATCCCGTACACAGCCCCTTTTTGGGGGGGAGGTTGCATTAAATAGTTTAATCGTGTGTTTATACTTATACATCATATTATATGATTTTATTATCTTAGTTGAAACATGTATTTGTTTGTATAAATAGATTCGATATGCAAGAAAAGAACTGATCAGTGAACAATGATAGACTAGATGTCAGGTAATGGAATATACTTGCACTGTGTGCAATCACATGCATTCTTCCCTCTTCATGGATGTATGTGTAAACAACAAACACATATCTTCCGGTAATTTAACATTGCTATTGAAGAATCAGAATTGCACGTTTATTAGTTGATTTACCGAACTTAACGATTGTGATTTTTCCGGCTATGTAAACGTTTACGGGTAAGTGCAATTTGACCTTCTGATTCAGAATATAGAGATGTGGTGATAGGTTCATCCCAAGGTATTGATTCATAGCCATATCCATATTCAGTTTATATACCATGTCTACGGATTTTTCAGGAGCTTAAAAATGAGGATTCCTACCCCAAAAAGTTGCTTCTTACATAATGTTGTGATTTTTACTCTTCAGCCCGTATTAGTTTGAATTCTTGTGCCAGAAGTGAACGACAATGGTTGTTCCCAAAAAGGGTGATTCTTACATAGGGGGGTGTCATTGAACATGGTTGGGGTCACGGTGGAGCCAATTTTTCTTGTGGTGGAGGATGATGGCATATACAAATAAACATTACTTAGCCGCCATTTCTTGGGTCTTTACACAGGCGTTACTGCTTACATACTGCCCATCTGTATGTAAGCAATACATAGCCCTTACA
>Ga0126342_10006686_pt1 | contig 20491 bp, 22 predicted proteins | sample Cyp1metagenome_FD_92528 | JGI IMG/M metagenome (GOLD analysis project Ga0126342, IMG submission 92528) | Coral microbial communities from Lord Howe Island, Old Settlement Bay, Australia - Cyphastrea 1 metagenome | ecosystem: Host-associated > Invertebrates > Cnidaria > Coral ...
ATCATATTAGTTAATCTAGTCTTAAATGATTTATATATAGTCTTGAATGATTTATAAATAGTCCTGGGGAGCTAGGTATGCTTGACAGAGGGTCCCAAACAAAGAGGCCCATGCACCCACTAAACCATAAGTATAAAACTTACAACTGAACTTCCTGCTACACTTGACCCTTGACAACGTGCAAGTGGTCCGAAACCACCTCATAGCCTCAGTATGCCTCAATGGTTTAACAGCCAGCTGATCTGCCTACCTTGAATCCATACGCACTCAATCAAACCTTGCTCCGAAAGATTAAGCCCCAGGGCTCAGAAAGCGCCCAAAACTGATCTTTTGCAATCCACCAAGGGAGCAAAGTAGAGGCAACACCTGGACATTCGGCTTCGTTGTTTGCCAAACATGAGAAAATATAAATGGAGTGCAAACACTTGCGTTTGTCGTTCTCCGTGCGTATCCCGTGCGTGCACACACACACACAGACCCACATGGTGATGGCCCATGATGCCTCCCTCATACTTCAACAAACTTTCACAGGGCTTTGACAAGTTCAACATTGCCGTGTGACGCCCTGTGCGCACTGCCTCTTCTAGCGGATCGGACATGGCTGCAGGAGAAAATGTATCTGCAGCCGTGCGGACAGCAGCGCCTCTCAGCCAAACATGCAACATGTGAGAAGTGACAAAACAAGTAACCAAGCTCAAGCTTCCAAAGTGCTGAAAAAGAGGACGGATCAAGCTTCTCTGAAGTGGAGACAAATGAGATTTGGAGAGATGCAAAGAGCACCGACCACCCTGCCACTTGCTGTCCTAAAGCCAGCGCAAGTGCACCACTTGTCAGGTGGCCGTTCTTCTCAATGTCCCAATGGCGAAACCTCACATGTGTATAGGGAAAACTAGCCTTGTCTCGGGAATGCTGTCACGATCTGTCACGGATCAACATCAAATAATAGCAAATAATCAAGGTGTTGAAATCGAGAGTCTTTTTGAAAAATAGAAGTGGTTGCGAAATGTTGTGATTCTCTCAAGGTAACAGCGTAGCTGAAACTGAATTGGAATAAATGTAAGTCGATGGTTTCAATGTAGTTTTCCGGAAAGTGCAGCAACTTCATTTCAAGGCACCAAGCCGACCAATGTTCCAATGAAGTCTCCGACAAAGAAGCCAAAGGTGGGGCTGCCCACCAGTCCAAGCGCACAGCTTGTTGCAAAGCCCAGCTCGCGATGGACTCCAGAGTGTTTATGTCCTCCATGCCAAGAACAAAGCGATCTAAGTCTAAGGCCTTAAGATATGTCAGGAAAAAATACAAACATGTATCATGTCTCTGTACTAGTAGGGATCACAAGTTCCATATTGATCCATATAATATAGGGGTTCTTGTATTGCCAGGAGGCAAGTATGCGCTCCGTGATGCTGCCTTCATGCATCTTCAATGTCTGTATTCTTTATCATTCTCAGTGAACGGGTCGTGTTGGTAGCAACACGCAATGTCCTGTACAAAACATCCTTCGCCATCATCGCACCTTATTAGTCAAACGCAGTCAAGTTCAGAATCGAAAAATATTGTAAGCAAGATCAAACAAAAAAAACAAAAAAAAACTATCCGCTTTGATAAATGATAAGAGAGTACTAGTTCGGCACTTGCACCCACACGGGCACACATGGTTCTGCCATGTTCTGCCGCATTTTTCCATGGCCCACGTTTTCAACTCAAATGAGTCCCAGGCAAACTCTCCGAAATGATCCGTTTTGAGGCCCACACGTATGAAAGCGCTGCAAGTCCCACAGCAACTGTTTGGCATGAACTGGCAGCGATGCGGCCAAGGTCACCTATCAGAATCAGCATATTTGTCTATGAAGCGGTTGCATGGCTTTTCCCTTTTGGACACGGATCCAATTGATCTAAAATCTAAGAATATCTCATTGGAAGCCGCTAGTGCCACTAGTGACATATCGTTTGTCAAGGCTAACCTCGGCAGTTCGAAGATGGAAGACATAGCAAGGAAAGATAGTGTAGGCCCAGGCAGCACGTGCAAGTAATTCCATGATACTGCAAATACATGCGTTCAAGCTGCGGCCACGTGCTCCATTGGCACAGCTAGACTTGCAAGCGGCTGACCTTGGATAAAGGTAGATTACAAGTGATGGAAATGACGGTGAGTGTTCCAAAAACAACCGGGAACAATATGTCAATAGTATGTCAGTATGTCAATAGTATGTCAGTGTGCATCAAGCCAGGTCATTATCGTGAAGCTAAGCTCGAATGTTCGCAAACCTCGGTGGGCACTACAGCACTGACGCACTGAAATTTATACGAAAAACGTTGCGCAGCATCCCTTCCACATGCCAAATTTTGTGATCTTCTGCATTTCATCGAAGCTTCTCAGCATGGGCACAGCTTTGCGGAAGTCAAGGATATCTTCATGAGAGTCATCAATCGTCATGTATTGTATTTAACCTATTTAAATGTACTTCATTGTGCTTCAATATTTCCATATTCTCCCCGGGCGCCAATCCCCCCGCGAACAGTTTGCATATTGCATGCCAGGCTGCCCAAACAAGCTCCGCTTGCCACAAATTTTGCCTTACATGATCTTATATACATGTGTGGTGCTGCATAAGGGCGCCGATATGCATCCAGTAGGACAGGTTCAATTCCATCATGTTCCATCAGCCTGATCCCTAGCAAGCCTTAGGGCCTTTGGAGGTATGGCCAAATATGGCAGCTGAGGACAGCATGTGAGCGTGACGTGACCCAAGGACCCAAAGTTGTTCAAATACTGTACAAGTCATCGTAGCTGAATATATGCGTATTAGAATGTATATGTTATATGTTCTATTGTATATATATATATATTCTATTATATATAATTACGTATATACAGCAATTTGTATATATGCGTGCGTGCCTGATGATATTATATGATATCATATCTATTCACATCTATATTTAGATAATTCTGCATGTTATATTGTTTCTTTCGCTGCCCAGTTGCCCAATCTGAAGCTGCAGTGAGTGGTGGCGTAGGCCACCATCCCTGCGCTACGCCAGTCTTTTGCATCAGCAAAGGTGGAGGCTCGGCTGCCCATGTGGCATCACAACCGCCCGCACCACACCAGCCGTCTGCGAGATGAAAAACGCAACGTCGGTGATACCTGAGCTGCACAACTAAAGGTGCCAGCTGGAGAGCCGGACATGTGTGATCCTGTCGTCCCTTGTATTGTTTTGCATCATTTTGCATCATTCGGCCAAGCTTGACCAAGCGGCAAAGTACTCTCAAGTCTTCTTCGTTGCCCATCGACAAGAGCACCAACCTCAAACAGAAACAGAAACATCCGATGGTAGTGCCTATTCATGCCCTATCCTGTGATATACAGGCGCCTGGCAAGCCAACATGTCCCAACCAAAGTACAACACGCACACCCAGAGTACGAAACTATGAAACCCGATTCATACACTTTAGATCTTGTTAGATCTTGAAGAACGCAGCTGGGGCCTCATCTGGAAACTGCTGCAAAGGTCGGAGGCACAATGGGCAGAACGCCAGGCGTGCAGCCTCCAACAAGGTCTCTGCGCGCAGGATGTCTTCTTCAATTTGATGCCTCGAGTCCTTTCACAGCTTAACTTTGGAAATATCTTACGATGCTTGAATCAAAGATCTGTGATATCTTGAATTGTCATTATTTATAGCTCAATTGTCAATCATCTTATTCTCAGTAAAGTCTTACTTTCCAACCGTGCACCAACAGCACACCATGAAAGTCCTTGGCATGCTGTCTTAGAAGGTCCAACAATTCCTCGTGGGCCACCTGCAGGCAACATGAAAGCAAATGGCAAAGCTATTGACGCGGGACTTACTGTACCTCATACGAAAGATTCAATTCAGATGCAGGCACACAAGCAGTCACAAGCTGGTAGCAGAATGTAGCAGATACACTTCAGCTGGATGCTTGATTCCTGCATTGTTCTTCACCGCAAATTTGCAGCGGGATTGCCTTGATCAACTGATGCAAATAGTCAATGGAAGCGTCATGAAAGGTGTGACGGTGAGCGAGCCACTCTGCGTGAACATGCTTGAAAAACTCGCCAAAAAGGCGCTCAAAGACCAGCTGAGACCCTTGGCCCAACTCGGTTCCAATTCCCAAAGCACTTCCAATATAACTTCTTTATTCATACTGAATCATAGTTATTCATTACTGATTCTACATTCCAAACCCGCTTTACAAGCACCCAAATTTAAAAATCAGCTCGTCTTCCAAAAAGCTCAACTTGCAAAAGAAGCAGCATCCCTCAGATCGGCAATACAACTATATAATTCTGGAACTAAAGCAAAATAAGAAACAAAAAAGACTAAGAGGGAAAAACACGGAACAACATGAAAAAAACAACTGTATAGAAAAGCGTTGTTGCATCCAAGCAGCCATAGCGCAGGCATTGCTGCATGAAGTCCCGTACTTCAGCTTTGGAAGCACAAGAACTTGCAAGTCCATCAGATGCGCAGGTCGTACAGAGCCGCAAGGCTCGCGCCAAGCTTTGTGCTGCTCTGCAGGCGACATAAGCAAAGGGAAAGCCATGGCTGGTAATTGACGCGGCGGCCTGGATGAAGACTCGCTGTCGACGCTCTGAAAGATATAAAAGGCCTTCCAATGCCAAGGATGAGGCACTTTGAAGCTGAAGAATCTGAAGTTGGTGCTCAGCTGCTGATGAAAGCAATGGACCATGTGGCTCCGTGAGCTTCTGCTCTAGCTTTGCCAGGCGAGGGTCTGTGGCATGCACTTCTTCTGTGGCCTTTTCAGCCAACAAACTACACACCTCTTCAGCACCTTCATCAAGCCATCTGTAGCAACAAGAGACCAGAAGTTTCTTGAGATATCTGGAGTTCTTGTAGCTCGGGCCACGGTTTCCACAGCCATCTGCGCCTGCGATGCCCAGGTTGGAAGCGGACACCTGGATGCCGATCGATGCATCGCTTGCCACAGCTCGGAGCTGATCCGTCACGTCCACGCGCAGGTCTTCTCGAGTGGGGTGGCCAAACCAGGCGCTCAGCACATGCACCGGGCCCAACGAATCTGCTGGGGCTTCCAACCTACAATGACTCCAATGACTCCAATACTCCAATGGAATGCAACAAGAAAGACTCATGGGAATGCTTCAAGATGCTTCAAGCAACATCAACATGTGCATATTGGAATGCAATAATATAATGCCATGGCGCCTAGGGAATACGGAAAGAATGGAAGACAAGAGTGGCATGGACGGTCCCGATCCCTCCAACCTCTGAAAAATCATGCAAAATCAATCTAAATCACGTAGAATATTATATAATGATAATAAACACAATATGTTTATAATAAGAACATATTCTATAGATATAAAAACCTAAATAATATAATTAATAAAATGTAAAATAACATAAAAAATAAAACACAGTAAACAATAACATAATAATATATATATATATAACATAAATAATATAACATAGATAAGCAATATAATATAAAATAATAAAATATAAAAAAATAACATATACAATAACATAATAAAGTAATATAATATAATATGATATAATATGATCCAATATATAAAACATAATAATTTATATAATCAATTTAATAACATCATATCATAACATGATTATATAACATCATAAAACACAATATAGTATAATCTCATTCAAGATTATATAGCCTGATATAAAAAGTAAAATAAAATATAATATAATCGAACAACAATATACGATAATTAATTAAAATAGAATATAATATATATATATATATTAACAAAATGAAATAAAATATAATATACTTAAATATTATTGAAAAACATTAATATATATAATATATTGCGCATTTGAAATGCATTTGATGCGTATGATGCAAACGTGTTTTGCCCTGGCCTCAGCACCTGGTGCTCCCAGCATGAGCATTCCAAATAGCTCTGTCCAAGGCCCAGGCCGGGAACCCGGGGCATCCTGGAGGCCTACTGCGACCATTTTCCATGGCCCAAAAGAAGGGAAAATGCTGAAATTTGCATTCATGAATTCATGTTTATTCAATTTCATTGATTTTCAGGATTAAATTATTTTCATGCTGGCTAAGAAATCTATAAATTTCACATTCTGCCACTACTATATATGTGAAAGTGAGATGTCAATGAATGTCAAATCAACTGCCCGTTGGTTGAAACATGCTGAACCTGAAGATTGTATTTGATGCTGTCATAATACCAGCTGCAGCTGGAAGATACGGATTCTGTTTTCAAAAGCTTAACCTCAAATCTCAATGTATCAGGGGAGAATCTCTGCGTTGGGGAAGTGCATCGGAACCCATGGTCATCAGTCATTTGTTATCAAGTCTTCAAGGTGTTGAACTGTCTGCTGATGTCTGCTGCATAGTGTATACACTTCCCTTGGAGCCAAAAGGGTCCGAAGGTAAAGGCATGGTCCCAGCACTGCTCCTGACATCTCCTGTGCACAGGGCCTTGGTTCCAGGGAATGCCAGGCCAGAACTCAAGTCATATCGTCACATCAAATCACATGTGGCCTTTCTCCATGTCAACATCAGAGTCGCTCCCAAGCTTCTGCGGCCTCGAGACGTCAAGGGCATTCAAGTGAGCCACATGCGATCTCAAAATGTTTGAAACAAAGTCGCGGCGTGCAATCCAAGCTCCAAAATATTCTAACCCTCCAATTTACCACCTACCAGATCCTACCAGCTACTCATCGACTTCATTGAATGGTAGCGGGACGCAGAACGTTTTATTTTAGCAAGGTTCGGGACTTTGAAGGTAGGCTGTCCAGATAAGACATTGGTCCCGCTTGAAATCAGCTGTTAGCTTAGGATCTTAGACAACCAATTTTTATCTATCCATGGTGTGAGGCTCAAATCTGCAGCTCTTCCTGGTATGGTCGCGGTCTCTGGTCCAAGGCTGCGGCTCTTCGATCTTCTCGGGCTCGTCATCGTCGTCGTCCTGGCCGCAGGTCGCAGGCCGGGTAAAGGATGGTCTCTTGTGGTCCAGCTGCTCCATCCCAACCCTGAAGACGTCGGAAAACTTTGACCTCCAAATCTCTGGCCCAAGATGCCCAATCACTTTCCAACTGCCAGATCCTCATCATCGTCCAGCTTCTCAGGCTCTGCCATTTCAACATCCTCCTTCTCCACCTTCTCCTCTTCCTTGTCATCCTCTTTGTCCTCTTCGTCCTTTTCATCATCATCTTTTTCTGGTTCCTTTTCATCTTTCTCATCTTCATCCTGGTCACCCCAAACTCACCATTGCACTTTTGCACTTTGTCTCAACGGACTTGTTCACGCTTGTTCCATGAACTGGCTCTGTTCCAATTACATTTCAGTGAAAAGGGGCAGTAGCAAAAGAACTACTCTGGGAAGCGATCTTTGAAAACAGTGAAAGAACATGAAAAAACAGATCAAAACACCATGCAAATTGCATCCTCTGAGTCTTCCTTCTGAGCTGCCTGCCAGTCAATTTTCATCTAGAATCCAGCCACACATCATTAAGTGCAATACTGCCAAAGTCTGTGCCTCAAGCAACATACATCGGGCCAACAAGCAGATCATACACACCACAAAGGTAAGACATGGGTAGCAACAGCAAGGAGCATCTGCAGAAAAGCACTCAGGCTACGAGCAGAATAGAATAAGGATCGATGCTTAATCATGAGGCACTTTCACCACGGGCATGGTGGTTCCGAGCAAATGCTACGGTATTGCAGCTTTGCAGATTCTGACTGCGTCCACTTGACATTTTTATCCGGAGCTGCTGTATTTTAAGTGATGCTGGGATGTGTGTTGGGAGGGCACTGATAGGCAAGGCCCAATATAGGCAAGGACCCGCCATGTCACATTTCAGCTCCAATAGACTCAACAGGAGCTCGCAGCGGCCTTTGGCATTGGAATCTCTGGCTCTTCTGGCTTTGGAGCAGGCACTGGCCTGAAAAATTCCGAAGCCACTGGAAAACAGACGAACCATTACGAACCTTTCCTGGTTTTCCACCAGATTTCGGGCATGTCTGAGCCCCAAGCACTTCAGGCTCCTCCTGGCAGAGGCCAGATGCAAATGTCAGCGGCTTGCATTGCTTTAGCCCGAGGATATCTGATGCAGCTCTCATGAATTTGAAAAGTCCACTTGCCCCCATGTCTCGCTATATTTATATATACTCACTAGATACTCACATATACTAACTACACACATTGCCTTCCCCGTCTTTTTCAATCACACGGTGCCTCGGAATCGCTATCCACTGTTGTTGGCTTTTTCTTGGAAGCTTTCTCTTCCCTTTTCTCCTCTTTCTTATCAGCCTTTTTGCTGGCTTTCTTGCTGTCCTTCTCAGGGCGAGCTTTTCACACTGCCAAGTTGCTTACAACAAACTCACAAATTCCACCCAAAGACAATGTGCAAGAGCTTCGGGAACTCTGGAAAGGCATCTGATCACGCAATCTGACTCAGCAAATAGTCATGGCTCAACTCAATACTCGTGGCTCAACTCAATTTCCTTTTTTGGCTCTGTGCAGGATCTTGGCACAAACAAGTTTCATCGCTTGCGTTGCGCTAGCGCTACATCTGCCGTGCCATCTGAGAGAAACTTGTTCCTATCATGGTATCCTGTCATGAAGGGAGAAAACGCAGAGAAAATTATCACGTCTTTGAAAGTTGCCAGGAGTGGGTCTTTCGCCAAGGAAGCGGACCGAAAACTCATGGACCAGGTGAGGTCAGAAAATTGAAGTCCTCAAACTAATGTGTCTCACTTCTTGGCTTGGATGGTCTCAGCAACGTTCTCAGGCACAGGTTCGTACTTCTCGAACTCCATGCCTTGCCAACGCAGTCAACCCACTTTGTTAATGCTTTCATATTGTGCTTTCATGATCTCCCATTCCTACATGGAGAGACCGAAAGGCCAAGAACATGTACAGTAAAATGAACTTCTGGAAAATTTTGATTTGTCTGAATCGAAAAGGTGGTTGGAGAGCGCGCAAAATGGAGTCCGTCCACTTTTCAGCTGTCTGCAAATTTCAAAAATAAAAAATCGAAAAAAACACCACCTTGGTTTGTTCTACAAAATGACACCTGGGAGCAAAGTCTATCAAAAAACAAATTGTCCTATCATCTTAACTGTTCCATGATTGTCGGAACCAGTCCCGTTTTGATTTTCAAGAAATTTCATAAAGGCTAGTTTTCTAGAATGGCACCATCGCAACAATGTCTTTTCGTAGGTGATTGATGCAATCATCTCACTATGAATGAATGGGCATGAATGGGTGATTTCATGAAGCAGGCACATCGAAAGAAAATGAATGCCCCCTTGTCCAGAAAATTGCGTGATTTTCCCACACCTCGAGTCCCTACAAACAACTCCAACTTTGTACTCTGACACATGTTCTATCGGATTTTTGGAGCGGAATCTTGATTTTTTTTGGGTTGTTTGTGTCTCCCTGTCACTACTAATTATATCTAGCTTCTATAGATAATTTATGTTACTTGATATATTATATAAATTACTATAAACCTATCATGGGCTGGCAAAAATATAGCCCCAATTATCCTACAGAAACAACAACACACGTACCACCATGATCCTTGAAAACAATGCCTGTTGCCAAATAACAACCGATGATTATATAATCATTTTTGATAGTTGAAACGTGTTGAATCGTAAAACCGAGGCACTGTAATTCGCACGACCCTTGGACAAATTTCTCAGCTCCGCAATGTAGCTGAACATCTCTGCCAAGGGAACGCTGGCATTGACGACGTGCAAGTTCTGGCGAGTACCCAACTCGTTGACAATGCCACGGCGGCTATTGAGATCTCCAATGATGTTGCCTGATTCATACTCACTGCATAAAACATGAACGGTTGTGACATGTTGCGCTCCAGGTTCACCAAACAGTTCAATACGCATCGTTGGAAACATGAATTGCGTACAAGGCCTTCTTTTCCAAAAAATGCACTTATCGCAAACAACAATATGAACATGTCACTAGTAGACATGTAATCCTCATATCATATGATATCAACTCCCATCCGCACTAGAGGGTGACCTTACGCACCCCTTTTCCTAGTGTGTGTCCAAGAATGTCTGATAAATTGCAAATTTGTACCCCGAGAATGGGGTGCATCAACAACATAAAAAAAATGCACATACAATGACAAAGGTAAAACCAACCAGCGTCTACAGAAATCATGAGAAATCCAGTTTCCAAATCTTCGAATTCACGATTTGTTTTTGATCTTTTTCGTGAGGAAGAATCTCCGAAAAATTAATTTGTTCGCGCTCTTCACAAAGACAAAAAAACAAACATAACCGAACCATTTTTTTCAAACGACAACGCATGGTTTTGAGCTCACCTGAGCTGTGTTTTTTTGGCTGCGTCTGGGCGCCCTCACTTTTTATGGAAAATTCGGACTGGGATATCCAAATTCCAAAGAATGTCAACATCTTCCAATTGACTGTATGTGCGGGGCCAAGCTGCCCATGTACTCCTCTGGTGTAATGACTTCCACCTTCATGATGGGCTCCTCAAATGATATGTGACAGATTGTGACAGAAAGGGAGGTGGTTTGAATGCATTGGAAGGGTCCAGAAACTGATTTCTTAGCGACCATTCGGAACCTTCCACATCTAGCACTTTCTTAAGTTGCTTCCCCTCCGGGCACTAGCTATAAGTTTAACAGCAACGGGCAACGCGTGTCCCTTGAGAAATGTTCAACGCCAGAATGACTCACACAGCGTCTCGAGAAAAGGCTGCAAACCGACATGACCGAGCTGAGGTATTGCAAGACTGCACCGAACATCACCAAAATTCACCGAACCAAAACACATAGGTGAATCCGTGCGGTTCAAATGCAGCTGTGTTGCCATGACAATAGGCTTGGCCTTGCCAGCACCCTCCTTGAAGGCCGCGCGAGCAGCGATCTCGAAGGCAATGGCAGAGGAGTCCACTGGGTGAAAACCACCATCCTTCAAGTGTATTCAAATGCGCCATCCATCAGCTTGCACAAATATTACTAAACTACTTACTACTTCAGGACTATGTTTTTTTTTTTCACACGCGATACGCAGTTCACAGAGAACAACACGTCCACAGCAGCAATCCCTAAGCTTGGTTGCCTATTTCACGTCCCTGTCTTCAGAAATTGGGAGGAGGTGGATGCATCGGGTAGTATTGTACCACTGCTTCATACTGGTGGGGGAATATTGCTTGAGTTTGACAATAGTGAAATGAAGATACAAGGAGTGTAGAAAGTCGCCTAACATGGGAGGAAAGTGGCGATATTGTTGTACTCTATGAGGGGCTTCAGCAAGAGTGATTTCAGGCCAGTGCGCTCGTGGGGCGCCACGACGGAACGAGGCTGAAATGGCACGCAAGGAAAGAGAATGGATAAAACAAGTGAGGAAATTGGGGCAATTTGGATGACGTAGTATATGACCGAGATGCTTGATGCGAGAGTCGGAAATTCTCATGGAAGAAGGAATACAGAATTGGGTATGATAAAGAGAAAAGAAACGCATTCGAACAAGAGAATCTGAGGGCTGCAATACACGGTGATACCTGTAGTATATAGGGACTTTTGACTTGGAAGATTTTGTGCAAGGTCTTGTAGTGGAGAGAGTCAATTTTTGCTAGTTGAGGAGAGATAAGGAGAGTAAATCTGAGATGGATTGAATAGTCTGAGAATATACACGGAGTTTGAATTTTTGTGAGATGAGTGTTTGTCTGAAAGAGTGCTCCAAGGTGGTGGGAGCAATATAGGAGCCAAGCAGCCAAGATATTTTGCGCTGGAAAGTGGGGTGAGGGGAGTGCCTAGGGCCTCCGGATCAGGAGTGGAGTGGAAAAAAGAGGCACAAAATGGACAGTCACATTCGGAATAGGCATTGACATGTGTAGAAAGTGAGATAGGTAGAGCAATTCTGGCAGCTAGATGTTGGAGAAGGTGAAGAAGTCGGGAAGAGTTTCCTGAGTCCGAGCGATGAGGAAAGTATCGTCAGCATATTCGACATCGGTCAGAGGATTAAGATGGACTATGTCTGTTGGAAAAGCTGCCGTGCCTTAACTCATGCTGCTTGACCGCTTTGACATCATACTAGGGCAGCAGTGGGCACGGCAAACGAGCAGCACTGCAAACATCTGCAACAGACAAGCCAAGAACAAATCTGAGCCAAGGCCTCACTCACCACATCTCATCCCTAAAGGGAAAAAAGATGAAAAAGTGCAATGGGCCAATGGGCCTTAAGCGAGCATTTCACATCCACCACTGGGAAGCCCATGCGAATGCCGTTCAACAACTCCCCCTCGGTGCCCTTCACCACCGCGGGGACGTACTCCTTAGGCACTGCTCCGCCCACAACAGAGTTCTGAAATTCGAAGCCTTCACCAGGGTTTGGCTCGTAAACCATGCACAGCTTGGCATATTGTCCAGAGCCACCTGTCTGCTTCTTGTGGGTGTACCACAACTCAACTGGCTCGGTGATGGTCTCGCGGTAGGCCACCTGAGGCTTGCCCACCTCAGCCTCAACTTTGAACTCACGCTTCAAGCGGTCGATGATGATCTCCAAGTGCAGCTCGCCCATACCCTCAATGACAGTCTGGTTGGACTCCTCATCACGGCTGTAGCGGAAAGATGGGTCCTCAGCTGCCAACTTGTTCAGGGCTTCACCCAACTTATCTGCATCCTTCTGAGAAGTTGGCTCGCAAGAGACCTTGATCACCGGCTCAGGGAAGTCCATCTTCTCCAACACCACTGGGGCATCCACAGCGCACAAGGTGTCGCCTGTGGTGGTGTCCTTCAAGCCGACGATGGCGATGATGTCGCCACACTGGGCCTCTTTGATCTCCTCGCGCTTGTTGCTGTGCATCAACACCATGCGGCCCATGCGCTCCTTGCTCTTGCTCCTCCACAAGTCATTGCACGTGATGCTAGATGATGAACAATCATATGAAATCATATTGAACAGTATTGAAACGTAAGGAACAGGTGTCATAACATGTCATGAGTCACAAGTCATAAGTTTTCACCGTAAAGGCGACCAATGGTAAGAACTGACAGGGAAAGCATGTCTTTGTGGGGGTCCTGGGGTTCCACACCATGTCGCCTGCCTTCACCTTTCCAGAGTAGATGCGGTAGAAGGTCAGGGTACCGATGTAAGGATCAGCGGCCACCTTGAAGGCCAAACCTGAAAGCTTCTCATCCGGGGAAGCCTCACGCACCAACTCCTCCTCCTCGTTCTTGGGGTTTTTGCCCTTGGTGGGTGGCACATCCAAAGGTGAAGGCAAATAGTCGCAGACCGCATCCAACAAGGGCTGAACGCCCTTGTTCTTGAAGGCAGTTCCACAAAGCACTGGGACAAAGCTGAAGCTCAGGGTGCCCTTACGGATGCATTTCTTCAAAGTTTCAACGTCTGGGGCCTCACCGGTCTCCAAATAGGCTTCAAGCACTTCCTCATCTTGCTCGGCAGCCTTCTCAACCAGATTCTCACGATACTTTTCCACCAACTCTTCCATGCCCTCAGGAATTTCATCCTTGTACTCAAAGTTGGCACCCAACTCCTCTCCTGTCCAAATAATGGACCTCATCTCAACCAAGTCATACACACCCTTGAAGCCAGCAGCCTTGCCAATCGGCAGCTGGATTGGCACGGGATTGGTACCCAGTTGGTCCACCATCATCTGGACATCCTTGAAGAAGTCGGCACCCTCGCGGTCCATCTTATTCCTGAGCCACATGCAGGGCCGTCTGGACATGTTGGACCCGCAACACTTCAACACACTTAAACAGCTTATACCATATTAAACCCCCCTGGCTTTTCTTGGCTTGGGGCAAACAAGGACAAACAGGCAAATCAAAAGCATTGTGAAGTGTATAAGATTACGCCAACATAAGGTACAACTAGTGCATCGTAGTACAACATGTACCATCATGTACCAGTACTCAGTATTCCTGGCACGAAATTCTTTGGTCAAAATAATGTAAAATAATTCACAATGCTTGCTGTGCCGAGAAGCACGAAGCACATGCGGGGAACATTGTACTTGTCCGCCTGACGCCACACCGTCTCACTTTGTGGCTCCACACCGGCCACACCATCGAAGACGGCCACAGCTCCATCTAGAACACGCAGAGATCGCTCCACCTCCAGGGTGAAGTCCACGTGACCTGGGGTGTCCACAATGTTGATGCGGTGCTCGTTCCAGAAGGCCGTGGTAGCAGCACTGGTGATGGTAATTCCTCGTTCCTGCTCCTGCTCCATCCAATCCATTGTGGCCTGTCCCTCGTGCACCTCTCCAATCTTCTTCTCGCGACCCGTGTAGTACAGGATGCGCTCAGTGGTGGTGGTTTTTCCCGCATCAATGTGGGCCATGATGCCGATGTTGCGATACTTGTCCCTGGGCACTTCCGTTCAGAAGTATGTCACAGTATGTCACAGTATGTCTCATATTGATTCAATTTGGTTCATATATTGTCTCATATTGTCTCATCATGTCACAGGAACCTTCAGCAAATAATGCAAGAACATGCAATGGCAAAACATGCAAAGCTAGCAGGTCAAAGGGCTTTGAAACGGCTTTGCAATATGTAAATGTAATGTTGAAATTTCTCTGAGCACCTATGAACATCTGTAAACCTGTTCTGAACATGAGTATTTCATATTATTTCATATCTGACGTATCTGAGCTGCAATGGGATGCCACCATCTTTGCCAGTGACCTCCTTTAGCTGATCCAAGGTCGATGCTCGTCGCTGTACCCTTGCCTTTGGCAAGCGGCGACGCTGACGTCCCACGCTACGGGCCACCAAGGCGCCAGCGATGGACGCTGCAGCGGCAGCGGCAGTGGGAAAGGAAGAGCTCACTTGACCTGCCACAAGAGCTGTCAAAATCTGTCAAAAAATATGTGTCAAAAGGGCAACACCATGCAACACCGCAATATTTGTGAATGCGGTCCAACGCATCGATTTGGCCAGCACTCAGTTGCAAGTGTGTTCTGTTTCCTTTCTTATTCAATGTTAGTTCATGTGATTTCGATGAGTTTTTTAATGTTTCTGATTCCTTGCCTTGCTGAGCTGGCTGAGCCAAAGGGGTGGTCACAGCTTGCGTCTTCAGGTTGAGGCTCGGGGCCACGAAAGCAACTGCCATGTTGTGAGGCCGAGACTTACAAAGAGACGTGCGAAAGGTGCGTAAGGCTGCGGTAATGTCACTGAAATGTCCATCAAGGTTGGGCAAAGTTGAATTTCCATGAATTTCCAGCACAGCACGTTGCGTCGGACGTTGCTGCCTGTGCAAATGTCAGAAAGGACTGGTGTGAAAATCTTAACTGCCTGCCAGTGTTGAAACTGCAAGCACTTTTTGATGTCCTTCTTATCATCTTCCTTTTCCTTTGCTTTCTCCTTTGCCTTCTCCTTTTCCTTTGCTTTCTCCTTTTCCTTGTCTTTCTCTTTTTCCTTCTCCTTTTTGTCCTTCTTGCTGTCCTTGACCTCCCACATGTAGTAAGGTATTGGCGGATCTTTCTCACGATCGAACTGGCGAAACATTCGAAGCTGCAAGTAACATAATATATATATATATATATGCACATATACATATACTGTACATATATATTATATGTGTATATGTGTGTCTGTGTGTGTGTACTGAGTACTGTAACATAACACACTTGCAAAATCTCATCTAAAGATCGTCCTTCGCTTCCTTTTTGTCCTCCTTTGCAGGCGTCACCTCCTGAGCGGCTGAGCAATCTACGCAGATGTTTGGTCAGTTCCTCAGAGTGAAGACAGCACTCAAGGTACATCGGTACATTCATGATGCCTTTGCCTTGCAATGGCTTTCCTTCTCTTATTGCTTGTATGTGGATACTGTATACTTATCAAATACATTCAAATACGATAAATAATATGTTACCTACATTTACCTATATATATATATAAATTATATATAAATTATTACAGTAAATCCTATGTTTACGAATCTGAAATCCTTGGTCTTCTTGTGTTCCTTCGGCTTCTCTTCGGGTGCCACATTTTTCTCACCCTGCAAGTCACTGTCACTCTTCAGCTGCATGTGTTCGTAAGGATTTCCTAGGGCTTGGCACCGAGATGCATATTGTGAAATTATGTGTTCAACTGCCAAATCAACCTTATTCAACTGCCAAAGGCCTTCTTCTTGGACTCTTTGGCCACTTCTTTCGGCTTCTCCTGAAGGTATAGTGCGGCTCAAACATGCACTAACTACAAGCACTAGCAAGCTTACTGGAACATCTGGAACCGACGTGTTTCAGAAATTACAGAATCACAAAGCTGAGCCCCAGACAGGCTCCTTTTCCAGCACTCTGAGGGTTACTCGAGCCTGCTTCGATGACAAGCAGCTATCAGTGACGGCATCCAGTCCAAGCGACCCAACAAAGCGCCACAAACATCCAAAATACAAACAGATCCTTGCACCCTCTCCCGACATGTCCGAACAATTTTCCAGGTCCAGATTGCCTGCGAATCAGGCGTTTTCACCTTCGACCGCAGTGGCAAGACAATGACTGAGCCATCTATAAGCGGAGTATCTGTGTCCTGCCGCGCGATCTCGCATGAGCATTTGAGCTGTCAAGGATGGACCGTGAAAATTGATCCTAGGATATCATGGGCAACCCATGAAGCTACTACGACCATCGACGATTCCACTTTGGGAAGGTTCGGTCCTTTTTGAGCTTTGCTGGCTCCTTGATGGACTTTGACCTTGAGAAGCTAGCCAGCATCGGCTAGATCAAGGCTGGTACTGGTACTGTACTTGAAAATAGATGAAAATAGAGAATCCATAGTATGAATATACTGTGAAAGAATGCAATTTAATTAATCCGACATATCGTGAATATTAATGAATATTAATGACATATCTAGCCAATGATGCAATTCTTAAGCCTCAAGCCCTTGCAGGCCAGTGCCATTTGACGACAGATCCTTGATCCGGAGATGTGCCGCACCTCATTAGATTTTCGATGAAGGTGCTTGTGACGTCTTGTCACTCTAACTGTCCATTTAAGTTTTACATAGTTTTACTGTAGACATGTGGACACCGCATCTTCAAGAGAGCAGTCATCAATCTGTTCTGAGGTCATTGCTGACTTGACCCCCACTAGGAGGCTTCAGCAGCCTTGCAGCATGCCCAGACTCTGTCGAGACCCTTCCCCCGGACTTCCCGATTCTGTTCCGCCCAAATAACGTCAAAGGTTTTCCGTTACAAACGACAATTGATGAGTCATGACTGCCTAGATCAAGCTTACAGATCAATTGTATATTGTTTTTGTTTCTTTCTTTAAACATGTATATTATATATAGAGAGAGAGGCGTCATATAACATATACCGTACCATGCCAATCCACAACGATGTAATAAATGTAGTAAACATATCACAGACATTCACAGACTATAACAGTAGGTATTAGAGGATAGTATTAGGATAGCATAGGTGCAGGACATGCAGGTGGCTGACTTGGGCACCTAAGTTCAACATGCGTATTGGAGATTCCCGGAAGGTTGATGGCCAAGACCTGAGGCAGGGATATCTCTTGATACATGTGGCTGAGCTGGAGAATATAGTCATGAAAAATGTCATGTTTCCAATGGTTTGGATAAGAAGCAGTGTGGACTTCAACTCCCAAACATGTCTTGAGTTTTGAGGTCGACACATTTTTGGCGCCACGCCTTGAAAGCTGTGTGGTGAAAAACGTAAACTCTCACCATGAAATGAAAGAACTTAAAGTCATGCTGCTTGTGTGAACTTTGTTGGCATTCCATGGCATTCCATCTTATGTGGGTGTGCAAGGCAGAAGGGTAGAGTGAATGCAGAAATGCAAGCCATCTTGTGGTCATGGCTCCTATGCATCAATATGCCTCAACGACAAACGCATTGCTGGCTCTGAGGTCGAGCACCCAAGTGTGGCCACGCTACCACCAGCTTTTAACTCCAGGCCTCAGCTGTGTAGACAGTGTAGACACTAGGGTCATTCCAGTACATCAGTAGTACAGTAATATGTTAGTAATATGCATCGTTATCACGTACAATATGTCAGCGTGTGTTTCCAATGTTTCTATGATATCAATGATATCCGTATAGTTCTCAATGTTCTTATAGGATCGCAATGTCAAATGGATTGGGCCATTGAACTTCATAGTCAAGTAAGTATCCAGATGTAGTATATACTGTACTGTATGGAACCTGCATGACCAAAAGTTCGTTGTCTCCCTAAGTCAAGATGTGAAAGTTTGGGTTGCACCAACAAAACTACCAAATTTCTCACCGATTCAAGACTCCCCATAGAATCCACACGTGGAAACAATATGATATGATATGATATGATATGATATGATATGATGTATAATATATATATATATATGTGTGTGATGTGATATGATATGGTATGATAATATGTTTGATCCAACTCTGTACCGCTCCACAAATTGGGCTCCGAGCTGACTGGCTCACCATGCCCCTCGCTGGGCTCCAGTACTATCCTGAGGCTGTCCTGCCAAGAATTAGCGTCACCGGAGGGAAGCTTCTTTCCAATTTCCAGGCATCTCCTTGCAACAAATCCACCAGGTCCAGGTACCAATCTATATCCCCTGAAAAGATCCTGAAAGTAGGCTATACAAGATTTGCAGGCTTGGGGCACTCTGGAGCCACCCCCCCAAAACAAAACTTCAAGAAACGTACTCGCAGTGCCTATGCCAAGAACATCCAAAAACCATGATAAAATTCAACCGTTTCATACAACCTCAATGATATTGGCTTTAAGATGTCTGAGAAATGCTCCATGTCGAACAACTTTGACCCGAATTGCCAGCCTCCTCGGTCTGGGACATGCCCTTGGAGACGACAGAGTCAATAATTGCTTTTGTGCCGGCTGTGCTGAGAGGAAACAAATGACACCGAAAAAACATGCAAATACGGTGCATCAGTCAACAAGAGCTCAACAACAACAGAGCAGTCTCTGAGCCCGTAGGGAGATGAATGGAATATATTCATAATATACAGTGACGCAAAGGTCGCAAAGGTCGCAAAAGACATTGAGATGTTTTGTTTTGGGCTTCCAGTTCCCAAAAAATTAATCCAAGCAACCGGCAGCTCAGGCTGGGCCTTTGTGATGCACAATCCGCGTCGATGTTTCGACGCAAAAGGCAAAAATCTGGAGGTTATAAGAGTGTTCCTGGAATTAATGTCCCACGATTAAATACATATATATAATATAATACAGATTAATACAGTAAGATTACTAAAGCGAGCAAATGAAACTTATGCGAATGCGCCAATTATCACTCACAGGGAAAGTCTATATTCGTCTACAACCTTCAGTTAAGACTGTGCCAAAACGCTGAGCCTTCCACTGAGCAGCTTCACCCTGCCCTACCCTACAGCTGCGTGAGCCGAAAACAATGCACCAGTACGACTTCATGCGCAAACGAAACAAATAGGCAAACAGTGATCTGAATCCAAATTCAGTCAACATATTTGAGAACGCAAGGACTCTTGACAACTGGAGTCTGACTGGAGTGCTTCAAATTTGACTAAAGATCATTGCGGCACAGCAAGCCTGATGACACAAGTTCCCCACGCCAGCAATCACCATTTGTGTCTGAAACACTCGAATCAGTGTGGCTGGTAGCACGCGAAGCCTTTGGCTGATGCTTGCTTCTTTTCATGAAGCCGCATGAAGCCGCACTAGGTCCACAGGCTGCTGACGGCTAGCATGCAAAGAATGGCAAAGACTTTTTCATGTCAAAGAATCGCAGTGGCCCATCTTTGGAGCCCCAAGCCAAAACGGGATGACACACTCCTTCCAAAAACCTTTGCTTTGGAGGCAGTCGTCCCCATCATTCAGTTTTGAACTGCTTTGAATTACTTTATACACTCCTTATGGGCCTAACGGCCTAACCTCTTCCAGCGGATAGTGGACATCCTAAGGACAGAATGGACGAGGCTGGCCAAGTTCGGTATCCCAAGCCGGACAGGGCATGAGGTGGAAGGATGTAGGGCCGGGCTAGGGGCATGTAGAGCCGGTGGTACATTTTGTTAACATTATTTTCATTTTTTTTTTTGGTGCTTTGGATGACAGAAAAGATTGGAAATACCTTTGCCGAGCAGAAAAAAGTCTAGACTGACCCAGGGGCATTTTCGTGCAGCACACGTCGAGGAGGCGCGGGACTAGGCACAGGAGTTCGGCCCAGCTCGCCTGCAAGGGCAGATTCTTCAGAAGAAAATAAGGCACTTACAAGACACACAACTCAACAATATGCATACACACACATATACATATATATATATATGAATATATATATATACACATATTAAACATTATATATAGCTATCTATCTATCTATTTGTCTATCTATCTATCTATCTATTTATCTATCTATCTATCTATCTATCTATCTATCTATCTAATCTATCTAATCTATCTAATCTATCTAATCTATCTAATCTATCTAATCTATCTAATCTATCTA
>Ga0126342_10006687_pt1 | contig 20490 bp, 22 predicted proteins | sample Cyp1metagenome_FD_92528 | JGI IMG/M metagenome (GOLD analysis project Ga0126342, IMG submission 92528) | Coral microbial communities from Lord Howe Island, Old Settlement Bay, Australia - Cyphastrea 1 metagenome | ecosystem: Host-associated > Invertebrates > Cnidaria > Coral ...
AACGTAACATCATCAGCGTGATATGAACATGAACGTTAACATCCCCCCCCACCCCACCCCCCCACACCCCATCATCAAACAAAAACAGAAAAAAAACAAACAAAAAACACCAAGAAGACAACAAAACACCCAGGTGCCCTGCAGCGCCCATGGCAACTGATTCAATGGGTCTAAGGCTCTAAGCACGGTCAAGATGCGGCTAGCGCAGTGGCAGGCGGTGCGGGAGGTCAAGCCCAACGAGATCTTGGAAGTTCTTGCAGGCCCCGGACTTGGATTTTCCATGTTACTGTGGTTAGTGGCACCAAATACTACTAATGTGGGTCAAACAATGTCATAAACCACCCATTTGCGAATGGTTTATACCACCTATCTATGGTGATTTGGGGGATGGTTTATTGAATTGTTGTTTTACCCACATTAACAGTTTCATTGATCTGAACCCTCAGAATGCCCCGTACAAGATGGGACATGCACCATGAACATGACCACCTTCGCAAACTGTCTTCGATGATCCCAAACATGAGGAACCCCCGTTCCTGTCACTATCCACAATTTTTCGAGCTATGCTCACAGTCTCGTTCTTAGTTCCTTTTCCAGGCAGTGTCCCAGCTAGTGAACTCACGAATTCTCAATACTTCTCAAATAATTCTCGATGGTTTTCAACAATTTTCAACACTTCTCAACATCCCAAGATTCAGAAGATTTGGTCTATTTTGGTCTTGTTCTGCGTCAGAACCCAGCCCAGTTGGTCTTCCAGGACCACAGGTTACGGCGAAGATGAAGCGTGTCTACTGCAGATCCAAGGATGGTGCCATCGGCTGGGTCACGGTCATTGGAAACGTGCAGAAGCTCAGGAATGGTTAGGGTCACTGCAGTGGCATTGCAAGCTATCTATGGGGGATACTCCCATTTCGATGGGGAATGAGGTTCTGAAACCGAATGGGATTTTGGGGGACCTGTTTTCAGACAAATCCAAATTGTTTTGCCAAGAAATGGTGTGATATGAGTTGATTTTCGTGGAATCTATTCAATCATCGCACTTGGAAGTCAGCGAATTTGAATCATAGAGCCTTCCTGCTTCTTTGGGATGTTAACTGGCTCAGTACGCCGGAACGCTCGATTTGGATCATTTGTTGAAATTGATTTGATCATTCCAAGGTTGGAAGCTTCTTCGTAAAAGACTTTCAGCCAGAGTGAGAGTCGGAAAGATATGTCACAGACACATCTCTGGCAGCAGACATGCCTCAAAGGGAGGACTGCGCCTATGCCTTGGCACTGCCTTGGTAACATTTGGTAACTACCTCTACTGTATGTAACAAATGTATACACATGTAGCCTTGGATGTCGACAGATTGCGGCAAATCGAGCTTTGGGAGGGTCTGAGTCTGCTGGTTATCTTGGTGGATCTTGGTGGGGGATGATGTTCAAAGTTGTGAAGTGGTCATGTCGGTCACGTGGATAATTAGATGTCATATGATGTCATCACAGTTCATCACAATTTATCACAATTCATCACACTTCATCACATGTCTTTGTCAAATTTCAGTTGAAACTTCGGCTCTTTAGCACGGTGAACAGTTGATGAAGTTGCCGGGGGCACCTGCTCCAGTGCTACAGATTTTCAAAATGGAATGCCGCCGTGAGCCGTGACACGGGACAGGCAAACGCATGTTCACTTGACATAGAGATACGGAGAACCCGATGTCAGGTGAAGAACAATCATTTTGGTAGACTTGGGAGAATTGAACTGAATTAAAATGACTTATTTTGAATTACAAGAAAGATCATTTTATAAGATTCTCCAAGATCTGTATATCTTAAAAAGAACATTCCTGAGTTCACTCTCTGGAAGCACGCGACCAAGCTCTCCAGCGTGGGTCTTTTGAGGTGACCCTGACGAATTGGCTGCCCTTTGCTTTGACCCAAGTGGCCTCACATGCAACGGTCAGCGGCTTGGTGAACCAATGTGAACCAATTCTGGCAGAGGAAAAGGTAAAGGGGAAGCAAATTCTGGCCATTCTCCTTGAATGAGCTGTTGATAGCTGTGGTTGTCGAATGGAGGCGCTATTTCCTTCATGGCTGCTTTAAAACATCTCAGATCTTGAAACATCTGCACACCTGCAGATGGTCTTTATGTTGGATGTCGACTTCTCTGGATTCCTGGAGATCTCAGCACCTGTCGGCCAAGCTCCAAGTGGTGACTTCCGAAGCTGTGAAGACATCTGAAGTCAAGGTAAAGTCATGGCTGAAACTCTCTGAAACCTCCAAGATGTTTCACAATGACGATTGCAAAAACCTTGCGTCCAACATCGTCCAACCAGCCCCTGTTTCCGAGAACATCACATTGCAAAGGCTTCGAATGGCTGTCAGCTCTGGTTACCTCCCAGCCTCAAGCGCCTTACAACGTGTGGCCCCCAAGGATTTGCATGGATTCCTAGAAATGGGACCTCCATAACCTCCATAACCTCCATAAACATCCATAAACATCCATTAATATCCATTAATATCCATTATTTGATGGGATATTCCCTTTTCCGATTGGTCGTCCAAGATTTGTGTACCGCTCATCACCCACAGTTGCGATGCCGAGGAAACCCATAGCTTCGAAGACCTTCCGCAGGCCCACTGGTCGCTGGTTGAACAATATCATTTACAGCCCCAAGAAAGATAGAAGAATCAAAAACCTACTAATATAATCTAAACTCGGTGGAAGTGACTTTTCATTCTTTCTGGCGGTCACTATATATACGTACGTATATATATAATATAATATAATATTATATATATATATATATACATATGTATCCATATATGTACATTATACACATGAGACTTTGCCGCCACCGGGCATAAATTTGTCGGGATGGCTCGATGACAGGTGAGTCCAAGTTCGCAAGGCACAGATCTCAGTTTACCCGACAGTTTGCTGTTGTAGGGACCATGACATGACCATTAAATTCCGTTAATGGAGATCAATGGGGTATAGTTAATGGATGTTCATGGATGTTAATGGAGTATACATCCCTTAAACATCAGCATAGTGTGTGCTTGAGTCATACGAATTGTTCTGACAATGTCCTATATGCACAGAAAACTCAGTAGGTTTGAAGTGAGAGCAAATCCCCTTTGCAGTGCTCCATCAGACAGAAAATGGCTGCCTTGTATCGGGCAAGTTCCGAATCTTTAAGATGTCAAATAAGATGTCAAAAGATATATATATATGTATGTATATGTATAATATGATGTATATATATATATATAACATGATATATTTTGATACAATTGATTGTTTATTTGATATATATATATATATATATATGTATACATATTCATGATATATATATATATACATTTAATATGATATGATAATACAATGTTATATAATACAATATTATATGATACAATATGATATAAAATATGATATAAAATAATATAATATAGAATATATATATAGTAATATATATATATATACACATAGTAATATCTATCTATCTATCTGTCTGTCTGTCTGTCTATCTGTCTATCTATCTATCTACCTATCTATCCTATCCTATCCTATCCTATCCTATCCTATCCTATCTATCTATCTATAGTAAGATATGTGTATATATATAGTACTGTAAGATATATGTATATATATATAGAGAGAGCTATATTCCACTAAATGCTTTGATCAAACCATGCAAGATGTGCATAAAACTACCCAATCACCTAAAACTTCTGTTTTGGAAGTCCCTTGAGGTGCCATGCTTCAGTTCATCGAAGGGCAGTACCGTGCTGGTGTTCGCTATGGATTCCAGGCGGGTGTGGCCAGGAGTTAGGTACGGAGTTCAAATAAAAGCATGGTACCCATGGTGGTAAGGTAACCCGTGAACTCCGTAAACCATCCACATCATCCACAATTTGAGACAGCATGTGCTTTGTCCAACATCTTTGAGTTTTCCCTGATTACAGTGTCATGGTGTCAACACTGGCCTGCCCGACATGAGAAACACGTTCTCGAGGCACCTCTTTATGTGCCGGATGTGGGTCCAGTGACGAGCTTGTCTGCGCTGCTTGGCGACAAGAACATCCACAAGAACTGGGAATGTTTATTCACTAAACATCCAATAGAAGGATTCCAATAAAGGATAGCCTTGTTATGCCTTGTTCATCTTACAAGAGGAGCTTGAGGAAAGATGCTTCAATAGTCCGCAAGAGACGACAGATATGACTCTCTCGAGGACATGGTTCGACGACAGGTTGCGTATAAAATGGTTCAATCAGTCCAAGGCACCCCAGAATGCCTCGATTGTGACAGCAATGAGGTTCTACATTAGTCTCCTGGTGGCCAATCCACTAGGCTGGTCACATGGTCGACTTCGGCGTCTGAGCATATCTCAGCATATCTCAGCATTATAGAAATTGTTGGGTCACATGGATCAGGCTTCCTGTTGAGATGTTGAAGTGTATTCCGACATGATAGTGGCTACTCTGCTGGGAAACGCTGGCAGTTGCTGCCAGGTCCCGCACTTCCAGAGGGAATCAGTTCAGTGGTGCGCAACTAAGCGGTGTGACGCTGATCAAGACAACAACTATGAGCTGATGACCAGCCATTTCTGAGCTCTGCTAGATGAGTCATCTGATAGGAATTGTCCAAAAAAAGCAAGTTTTTTTTTAAGTGGTGCGAAGAGTAAAAATCGCTTGATCACTGAAGTTCAACAAAAATTGCGCTTCGAAACACTCAGATACACTCAGATCTGGCTGTGTGCCGATTCAGCCGTGTCGTTTCCTGCGCAGCGACAGCTCGCAGCGCTGCGCCGGTCGCGAGGTCTTTGCAGAGCCCGTCCGCGCCATCGTTGATTCCATGGCACGGGTTCGGCACCCAGGGCTCGACATTGGTGGCCGAGGGTATCCATCGATTTGGGTTGGGATCAAAACCAGTGAAACATATTGAAATAGCATGAAATAGCATGACTGTAGCTTATTGTATTGTAGCATATTTGGGGGAGAATGAAATGGAATGAACATCCCCTTGTCATCCATAGATCGCAGCGATTTTGATGTGAACAAAGGGTACCAGGGTTTTGACACAGGGGTCACTTGGGTTGAAAGATGTTGAAAGCACAGCCATCCCTCCAATGAGCTGTGCCGAGTCATCCAATAAGCTGCCTGGAACGACTGCGGAACTCATGCTGAAGGCACAGAAAGGGAGCACCAACCGATCTCTATGGTGTATCGGTATAGTTGCTGCGGTTGCCTGTTTTGTCTCAGACTTTTTGGATCTTTGGGTCCGAACGAAGGTCATGTCATCAGAGGGAGAGAGGCACATTTTTGTAAAGACTCGATTGACCCAATCCTGGAATTTGCAAAACAAAGCTAGGAGAATAATAATACTAGGAGAATACCAGGAGATCCCGAGGTCCCCTAAGTCTTTTTTTGTGCCATCTCCGAGCCTTGTGCCAGCTACGGATTGCCACTGCGGTGCCGGACCCATCCTACCTTCAAATCACCATGCCGCCCGGGTATGGTCCACTTCCCAGTCATGGACCTCAGATACAGAGCCGACATCTTGATGGATTGCGTGCTATCCCCTATAAATTGGGGGATTTTCAAATGCCAGGATTGATTACCAGAGGAATCCAGAGGGTACTTGAATCCCAAATGATTTGATCTGTACTTACATGAACTGCAACACCATTGTTTGAGTAGAAACGGAGGTTGTGTAGGAATGCATCCAGTTGGAGAGGTCTACTTGGAATTGAATGGTCCCGATTCCACCGATGTTTCCGGGCGGGCACACCCCATGGCATGAAACTGAGGTGGAGATTGTGGTAAGAGGTTGGGACCGGGGGTGGCTTCCCCCGAAAGGATCGGTGCCGGGTTCACTGTACAAACTCAGCCCTCAAGAGGCCATACACCAAAGTTCTTCAAAAACCAGACAGTTGAGAACCACTCTGGAAACCAATAACCATCCACATCCACGCTGATATTGGTTATTATATAAACATTACTAAATTACCCAGATATCAGTGATGTCAGTGTTAACTGACGGAAGTTTAGAAGTCAAGCTTCCGACTTATGGACAGATGCAGCAGCAGTTGTGAGAACAGTCAGAGAAGAGAGAGTCAGTAGAATGAAGATCAGAGAAGAGAAAGAGTCAGAGAAGAGAGAGAGAGAGAGCAAGAGGAAAGAAGATCAAAGGGCGCGAAAAGGTAGAAAAGTCGCGAAACACTGTGTTTTTCCGATGTTTTGTGGCTCTGGAGGGTCGAAAAGTCCCCCTAAAGCGGCGGGTGCGGAGCCATCTGCAGGGATGAAAGATAATGGCGCGAAGCGCATTTGGAAGTCAACATGCAAAAAACGCCTCAGCCTCGGAGCACTTGTGGAGGCTGAGATGTTCAAAAAGTGCACGCGACTTGGCGCAAAGCACATGTCGAAGGCAACATGTTAAAATCGCCTCAGCTTCGAAGCACTTTTGGATGTTCAGGCGTCGTTTTATGTGGCAGGCGCAATGGATTCTGCACCTAGCCAGAAGTGAGCAAAACGTAAGGGTTTTGCAGCAAGTCCAAAAATTATGGCAGGCGTGGGACGTTTGAAAAGGGTCTGCAAATCGCATGGCAGACGCAGTACAAGAGACATGTTCATCAGAGATGTTAGGACGTCAGGGCGCTGATTTCCTGAGAGGGGTTGCATTTTGGTGCATCAGATCTTCAGGTTTGCTAAGATGATTTTGCGTGACAGGTGCAGCACTTCGTGTGACCTGGCATGACTTTTCCGTGGCAAATTCTGGATCGACGATATTGCGGTAGCTAAGGTCTTGTGATTGATTTCTTTTGGGTCGCAGTGTCTACTTGGCCTGCTGCCTTCCAACTATGATGCAAGCGCAGTACTGTAGATAGATGGACGAGGAGAAAAGTCACAAAACGCATTGGTACGAGGCCGTCAGCCCTACACACAACTTTCCATTTTTGAAGGATGTCTCGCGGAATTGCTTCGTTTTTGACGCTGCCAATGTAAGAAATCCAAGAAGTCTCGCAGAATGTCATCGTTTTGGAGCTGTCAGAACTTCAGCTTTTTTGAAGAAGTCTCGCAGGCTTGCCTCCTTTCAGATGGATGGATGGATGGATGGATAGATAAATAGAAAGATAGACAAAGAGAAGAAGACAGAGATAGAGGTAGAGATGGAGACAGAGATAGAGACAGAGGCAGAGAGAGAGAGAGAGAGATAGACAGACACATAGATAGGTAGAGATATAGACAGCGATAGAGCTAGAGAAAAGGAGGGATACAGAGATTGGGAGAGATGGACAGAGAAACAGGTACATGGATAGAGAACTAGCTAGCAAGGTAGATAGACAGACAGACAGATAGATCGATGGATGGATGGATGCGTGGATAGATGGATAGATAGACAGACAGACAGATAGAAAGAAAGATCGATAGGATTAGGTAGATAGATAGAACGATCGACCGATCGATAGCAAGAAAAGAAAGAAAGGAAGAAAAAAAGAAAGAAAGGAAAGAAAGAAAGAAAGAAAGAAAGAAAGAAAGAAAGAAAAAACGAAAGAAAGAACGAAAGAAAGAAAGACAGACAGACAGACAGATAGACAGATAGAGAGATAGAGAGATAGACAGATAGAGAGGTAAACAGATAGACAGATAGAGAGATCGATCGATCGATCCATCGATCAATCGATGGAGGGGGAGAGAGAGAGAGAGAGAGAGAAAATCAGAGTCTCAGAGCCTCAGAGCCTCAACCCATCAGTGGGTTCGCTCTGCCACCCATGCATCAGCAACTCACGTCCTATAGGTTTCCTATCTTTGAAACTTCCTCAGCTGCCTTGTGCGGTACTACTTGTAAGCACCAATCATTGCATGATTACTATATAACTTTACGAATTCCCCAATCATCATTGATGTGGTAAACCCAAGAACAAACCTACCATTTGAGCGATTGTTTATGCTAACCCATAGAAATTTTGATTTGGGGATAGTTTTTGACCTTGGTTTTACCACATTAACACCATGAAATCATCATTGGGGATTTCCCAGCGTCAGGCCCTGGCCTGGTCAGTTGGATTTCAGTGGCATGGAACCATTGGAGATGGCGACATGTGGCTTCCAGCGATCCGTTGGGGCAATCAGCTACCTTGGCCAACAGGTTGGGGAGGAACCCAACCACTCACCAAATATATGGTGCTAAAATGTCGCGGATGTTGAAGATGGCTGACATTTAACGTCCCCAGCCCAGGGAATCTACTATATTTTTTATTTTGTAGTAATCAATCAGAACTAATCACCAATTATGTGTTTTATTGTTGTGTAGTACCAAAAAGATGTTTTGACCTTTTATGGGATTGCAACGCGAAACATAATAGCATTCAGAAGGACTGCACGCAGACATATGATTGGCCTTCATTACATAGAACATTGTCAAAGTCATTTATGCCCGGAATTCTCTGCACACATTTGCACGAGAATTTCACGAGAATGCTTCCTGAATCCTCCTACCTTGGGAACAGCCCTGTTGCCCTGTACGGACAGTACGACGTCTTCCACATCATAATTCGACCCACAATGCCACTGATGCCTGGGCGGCCGACTCAGTTGCGGTCGAAGCTTTGGACAGCGACATTTAGAGCTGGTCGATGTTGGTCGATGCTGGTCGTTAAGTTCTTCCCATGGTTTCCAAGGTTCCTCCAGTTTCGAATGGATGTTGTCCACTCAGATCGAAATTGCAGTGCTTTATTCCTGGTGACATACAGTTGGACACTACTGCGAAGTGTTTTTTCGACAGAGGCTTCCCCAAAATCGAGTGTCAGAACGTCACGATGTTGTGAGCCAATGTAGATCAATGTGCCAAGATCACGAATCCTCCGGCCGAGCTTTCCGCCTTCTATACCGAAAACGAGCCTGCACCAGGGTGACTCTGGCTCGATTTGACGATTCGGAATCGTCAGGTGGATGGTTTCTACCTGCCGGGTAGCATCTTGAAATGAATCCTTCTGGGACTCTTTTATTTGGTTCAAGTAGCCGGCAACAGCCAACCGTCAACATTGCCAAGTATCAACATCACTTGAGTGGCGCCTAGAATAATGTATCATGAGCTTCTACTGGTTGGTTGTCGTTGGTTCCTAATGGTTCCCATTCATCGATTTCATAGGAATCCCCATTATGAAGCCAGCTATTCTATGCTATTCTACTCTCATCTAACGCAGTTGGAATTCCGCACACCTGGCAGGGCACGAATTTGTGGACCCGCATGCTGGAGTTTTTCCACCATGATGCAGCGACCTGAGGAAAACTGAGGTCAACCTGGACCCTGGAGGCTTTGAGCTGTGGACAAAACCTTGATTGATGCTGATAGATTCGATAGATGATAGCATGTGATAATATGGCTCTTTATTTATGTCATTATGTCATGTTTTTGGAGTTTATCTTACCAGTGGTACTATTTGTACTACCACTACTAGAATCACAAGGCCACTGCTGCTCACGCCAAGCAGTGTTGACTGCATTCCAACCTATCTGCACAGTGTCCTTTTTTGGGAGGATTTATCACTATATTCCGAGAAATTATCACTATTGTGATCTATTGTGGGATTCCCAGCAACTGTTACAAGATCTGTGGATCCTGGACAGCTTCCCGTCACTTAGGTCAGATGGATTGCTCATCGACGCTCCTCAGACCGTGCCCAGTGAGCCACCCCCTTCCGTGGCTTGGATTGGAATGGAATCAACTTCATGGCATCCCAGAATCCCCAGCCAGTTTCAGTGCTTGGGTGGGTGAAAAATTGCCCCACAAATGAAACCATCACAAGAGTATCAGTTGGGATATGCCAGGTGTAAGACGTGTCTTTCGACTATGAAGTTTGTCGACGCCCACGTGTCATTATCGCTCTTGGTTATTGCTTATTGTCCTGGCTTCCTTTGAACTTTCTTTGATCAGTCGCTTCCAGTCGTGCTATGCTCACATATGCCTTTTGAGCATATTGATTCAGAATTATCCTGACATATCCTAACATTCTTACATTTTGCAGCATTGTGTACATGATCCTGCACTAGACTATGTATTCTATATTTATGTAAGACTCTATATAAGTGTATATCTCTCTCTCTCTGTATATATATATATTCTCTCTCTCTCTCTGTATATATATACACACATAGGGAGAGCCATTGGACATCTCCAATTATGCATCATTTCATCCCGAGGAGATGGCATTGGGAGAGTCCGGCTCCCAGTCGAGGCTTCCCTCTGCATGCTGTCATGGCATTCTACCGTAGATCGTATTTGTACATTATTTGTATTTGTAAAAACCTGGACCCTAGAGGCACTGGAGGAATATGTCATTCTAAGACTGTCATTTTGAATCCTTGGGAGCAACGCTGAGGATTATGGCCATTTGGCCGGCTGGGCGAAATGATCGACCGAGCAAAAGCAGCCGGTGTTGGTCCCAGCGAATGCTGACCGCCTGTGGATTCCTGTAGGGGTTGAGGTGTCCAAACTGCCGTGAGAACTGTATGGAACCACTGAAGCACACAGAAAGTGCTTGAACGCAACACTATACATGCAGCATGTCAGAGTCGGTCAATGTAACCAATGTTTCACCTCGGACAGGTTCACCAGTTTAGTGATGCAGCTGTGATGCTAGGCTCATCTTCCGCTTCAGCTTGGGCATTGGTGGCCCCTTCAACACCGGGGACGCCGCAACGGGATCATCCGCCGGGAAATGACGAAAAGCAGGGCTTTGAAAATGAAATCGACTCGAAAGACTTCGAGATATTTAAAATTATTTAAACATGTATTATGTTGGAAAACGTTGGAAAACGTTACAACATGTTGGAACATGTTGTAACATGTTGGAAATCAAGGAGAGAAACCACCATTAAAAAAAAAACAAAATCATAAAAAATCCATAAAGACGGCTTTCATGATCACCGTCCCTCGCTGCGAGGACCCCATGCCTGCCGGGCAGATGGAGCTGGTGGGTCCTCCGGGGACGGTGATCCCAACCCGTTGCTATCACCTGGTGGAGTCGGCATCTCAACGACCTCAACGGGGTCAACGGGCGCATTGGGAACCCCCCAAATTATCCAAGCTCTTGGCTAAAAATTGAGTCATGTTTGATAAAGCAATCATGTAATCCATGGGTATCCCAAGTTGAAAGATATTGAAAGGAATCTATAGCCAGCATTGACCAGCTGAATGAACGATCATGAACAACATCCATAAATTACCGAGCCGAAATGGGCACCAAGGACACGAGTGGTGAATCTTTTTGGAAGCATCTTCAACGCCTCACAACTGGGAGTCTACTGGCGCGCAAGTGGCTGTAGTACCAGAGAGCTACTCTAAGAACGTGGCAATAGGAAATCCATGGAAATCCCAAATTTTGACATGTTTTTACTAGGATCCTGAACCGTAAATGCTGTATATATATAATTATATATATAATATATGATATATGTATAAATATGTATATTGTACATATATGATATATGTATAATATATTAACATATGATTAACATATGTATAAATGGACATAATGGACATGATTCCATGATCAAGAGTTACCGCCGAGGTGGATGTTTGGGATCCAAACAGTCCGGTGACTGGATGTGAAGGCAATGGTGAAACCGCATTGATCTCCTTGGCCACTTGGATCTCAGGTGATCTCAGGTGAGGGGTGACCTATGACTCCTATGACCATCATCTTATGACTGGTATCTTCATTGAAAACAAGTGTTGACCACTCTTCTATGGGCATCTGTAATGTGACATCATCCCACTTTTTAAAGAATAGATTCTAGAGCAGCAAGACTACGGCCATTGGCATATAAAGAAACCTATACAGTATACATGCCACATATAATTGATAAATAAATAAATAAATATATAATAATAATATATAATAATATATATATATATATATATTGATATGATACGATACCGTAACCGTACGGTACGGTATGGTATGCGTACCCCGTGGATTTGTTGGTGCATTCTGTTTGTTGGTTAGTCACAAAGGTAGGGCCCCGTTTGATTCAAATGCCGCTGAGTCTCCCGGTCTCATCGCCTCCAATACCTACGCGTTACCAAGCTGGAATGGCGATATGACGACGATGATAGTGACGATGATGACGATGACGATGATGTTGGATGTTCGATAGGTCAACTTGTCACAGTGGTTCTGATTTCTGACGAAGCCTGGAAGCCAATGAACTGAGACAGATTCGACTGAGGCAGATGTTCACCCAGACGTCTCGTGCACGGTATTTGCTTCATCCTTGAAGCATTTTGTGAGATCACTTGCCCTTGCTATCACTAGACATGGTTTGCTTCTGGCAGATCAAGAATAAGATTGAAGCAAGATAAAACAACAAATCATACTAATTCAAAATAATTCACTACTATACATGTCAATTCAACCTTCCAGAGTTCTTATCTTTCCATATCTCGCCTTCGGACCTGTGTCTGAGGTTTCGCATCGACATCGTGAACCCTCCGAGTCAGACGAGTTCCAACTTCTGGACCATGACTTTGTTGGATCACTTCGCCAAACCCATCCCATCCTTCCCCCTGTGGGCCTTCCCCGAAATCTCCGTGTCGACCTTCGCACGGAACTCGGCGCCCTCCTGCTACCTGGGCGATTGCGTGGGCGCCGGGGGCATTGCCATCCCGACACTCGGACGATGCAGGTCACCGTCTGGAAATTGTAGGTGTCTTGTATGGTGTATTTGGTAAAAGAAAACTAGGAAGGTCCACTTCTCCAGGATTTGGTTCATCCTCCATCACTTGGGTTTGCTACAGTTTTGGATTTTTCGATAACTTTCAGTTTTTGCACTTTTGTGTGGATATGGGTTGTTTTCTTTGCGCAAATTTTCAGTACTCACATCAAACAGCCAAATAAATCTTGTTCTCACATCAAATAGCCAACAGAAAATGGGCCGAATTCAGGGACCGAGCTCGTAGCACAAACTTACGCTACGAATTGGACAAGGTGTGTCTACTTGTCAGTTTTGGTATTTGAATGAATACAATGAGCACAGGGGCAAAAAATCTACATTCGAACGTCTTGTTTGAGTCTCTGAGCTGTGTGGGTGTATGACATATAATGTATACAGTATACATAACATACATACGTATGGTTATATAATGTTACTACTGTATAAAATACATATATACGAATACATGCATTGATCACAGACAGAGTAATTGCCGCTTTGGGGTCCAAATTCTCGGAACATTCTCGGACATCGGTGATCCCATGTTCCTTCCAGTTCCTTCCAGTTCCTTCCACTGTGTCACTTCCCACGTGACCCAGGATTCAGCTTCGATTGCGGACGCAGAACACTGTGAATACCGGAGGCGAGCTACGGATCCTGGCTCCGCTGGAGTTTGGATTCGACCCAGATCCAGATGCTCCATTGATTCAAGGCGACAAGCAGACCAGGTGTTTGATCAACGAATATGAGAGCCTTGGCTTGTTATGATTTGGATATGATTTGGATATGAGTTGCCACAGCCCTGAAAAATCGAAAACATGTTGATCACTTATTCAACCCTTGGGCACGCATGTTAGGTTTTCACGGATAAATATGCGTCGCTGTGTCCAAATGAGCTGCGGAACTGGATGAATTCCGGTTCTGAATCTCCACTTAGTTCTTGAACTCAGATACGTCCTGGTTGGATAGGTCAAAGGATATATTTTTTGCTCCAATTTGTGAACAACTGGCCATAGCCGGCCATGGCCAACATGAGTTTGGCAGATGTCAGGAACTTTGATCTCTCGTCCTTGCCCTACACCTGGCGAATGGCCGTGGCTTGGCGACCGAAGAATTTTTCTCGGCGACTGCTTGGCGATCAGTTGGTTGATATCAGAAACAGGGGATTCTCATGTAATGATGTAATGGGCATCATAACATATCATAACCATTATATGTGATTTACGTTGTGATTTCAGAAACAGGGAGGCTGTACTTTACTACCCAACATATTCGGGATTATCATAAATATGACCTTGAAGAGAATTCATTAATTGAAGTAGTTGTCGCTAGGATTGCTAGGCAGGACTTGATCAACCTAATGTTGTGATCATGTTGGTCGTCTAAGGAAAGATATTGCTTGATCGCTGACAGAGGAAATCCGCTGGATGGATCTGGAACAGGGGACACCAGGACTGTCCAAAGCTTAGCAGATGAAGTGACTGGTACAGCAATGGAGCAATGGGAAGCGCAGGGAATGGGGGGTCGGTCACAGGATGCAATTCTCATATCTTCCAGACCTTCCAAAAGTCTTTGTTCGACCAAGTAGTGATTGAAATTGTAGAGGCGAAGCACAATCCACTTCGAGCAATACGCAACGTCGTTTGTTGAGTCGATGAATGCGCAGAGCCATAGAATTGAACACTGGTGTTTCTTTCGAGACATGGCTCAAGCCATTCAACCAACATCTCACGAACCACTCGCAGAGTGGAACTTCTCTGGCAAACTGTGCCCGAAGCCGGAGAATCAGAATGGCTCAGGTCCGTGTCATCACGCGCTACCAGCAGAATCCCTTTGACTTGCGACCACCCAAGGTGGGATCACGACAACTCACGGACTCACACCTGGGACCTGGGACCTCCTGGGACCTCCTGGGACTGGGACGGAATCCCCCTGGCCTCAGACCTTCCACCCGAATGCCACCTTCGTGTTGTACTTCTGGATGCATCCACCCAATACCTTTCGGCCATCAGAGGCGCGGAAATCCACACCCGTCTAAGGTTGGCCTGACAGGTAGATCACATGACTCACGTTGCAAAGTCTTGCGATGTCTCCTGCAGTAAACATGGTAAATCCAAAACAGTATAGAAGAGCATGATAGATCCACCTCTGTTAATAGCAACGAAGAATTGACCCAGATCTTTCGATGGCGTGTGGAACACAATGATGGATTTCGTAACTAGAAGCTTGCAACTGCAATATCTGCAATATCTGCAATATCTGCAATATCTGCAATATCTGCAATATCTGCAATCATCCTCAAGACTCAAGACCCATCAACATCCATCAACCCATCAACATCCATTTCAGTTAAATCTGGAGACCCTGGTGAGGTGTTCCTAACAATTTCCGAACATTTCTGTGTAGGCGTGGCACCTGGAATCCTTCAGTCCCGGTGGGGAAGAGTTGGACATTGGAACCGCCATGGGATGGGAGGCGCGTCTGCTGAGAATTAGGATCTTGGCCCAGCCCAGATGCACTTCTAGGAATTCAGTTATATTCAGTTCAAAGTCAGGGACTCAAACAAATTCAATCGGGCTTCCATGTCCTAGGTTTCGATTGAAATCAGATTTTGTTCTTCTACCTAGTTTCTGCTTGTAACTGCAATTAACTCCTCCCTCGTGTTTTTTTTGGCTTTGCCTCTTTTGGCGACTTGTACCAGGTGATTCGCGTGATGAATCTCTTTGCGCATAGCAATACAGGAGGGGTGAACCAATATACACAGACCATCTCTCCAGCAGCTTCTTGGCGTCACCATGTCGTGGTGAGTCGTGGTGATGTGGTGATGTGCTGGAAATTTCTGTAAAAAATGTAGAAATGGAGGACACCAACTGACACCAACATCGTTCAAGTAAAACGCGTACTCTTTGTGGGAAAACCAATGGTTTTGGGGTCCCCCACTTCAGGAGATCACCATTTCCATGTTGCAAGTCCAGGAGAAACGGGGTATCAGACCACATCACCAGGTCATGGTCATCAAGCCCACCCGTGCAATTGTCACAGTCATAGAAGCTCATACAATCCAAGCCAGCCATGAACCAAACCATAAAGATGGAGAAGACAACTAACAACACTGTGAAGCTGTAGCTTAACCTATGTTGATGTTGATGGCTCTTAGCAACAACAGCCAACAGCTGGAAGCTCATCTGAGGTGACACAAGGACTTGCCATCATCCCAAACTTTGCCTGTCCCTTGGGGATTAACTGTTCTGCGGATTGCTCAATCCATGAGTTTCAACTGGGAATGCACACCATTCTTCTGAGGTCATCGATTTTGTGCTGCCTGCCAACGGTTGGTTGGCAGACAAGTTGGTCGGGATCTTACGGGATCTTCGATGATCATCTGTTTGTTCCGAGTTCAATGTATGTGACAGCTGACAGCTCCCCACGGACTTTGAGGGGAGGTTGTTTCCGATTTTTCCAACTTATCCAAATCACAAAACAGTCCTAGAATTCATAATTCATTGTTGGTATGCGTAGCTGGACATTTGGTTGAGTTGAGGTTCAGTTTTGCTATCGTTGAACAAAGAAGTTTGTGTGAACATATTATATGTGGATGATCTAACATAATCTAACATACTTTAGTCTACCAGAATCTGACAGAGTCTAACACACACACACATCTATTCTCAATTTCTACACAGCACACATCAAAAGAACGCTGTCTGCGTTGGCCATGCCTTGGCCGATGGCCTGAGTGGTCTCTGAGGTCCTGACAGCACCGAAGAACTTTGAGATGCAGCTGCCTTTCATGGATGCCAATGCGTCGGTGAAGCTCAGCACATCTCAGCTGTCCGGAGTCGATTTCTGTGATAATTTTTGATCCACGGAATCCATGGTCATCCATGGTCCATGCTGTGAAGCTGGCGAGCGATGACATCTGAAAGCCACAACGTTGTGTGAACTGGCTGTGTTCGCATGGGAGTAACCAAGAAACATGTTCGAAACAAGTCAGCGTCCCTGCTCTCCTGCGCAAACCGCTGCGAACTTATGGATCACTCCAAGGGTCTCCGCAGAAGGAGTTGATGAATCGTCTCTTAAGAATGTGGAATCTTTCAGATGCAGGTCAGTTGTTAGTGTCTTAGATGCTATCAGTTAAAAGTCGACATGTTACAGCCAATTCAAAACACTATGTAAGATATGCCTATATATATATATATTATATATATATATATATTATATATATATTATATGTATATTATATTATATACATACATTGCAACTATATGATACATGATATATGCACTGCATATGACATAAACTGTTAAACACATATATGTGCAACATTCCTCGACGTATTGAATTTCATTTTGCCTCTGCATGCCTCAAAGAAATCGACCAGGAACCCTTCTGAAGCAACCAACATAACTTGGGGCCCTGGAATTTCAGTGAAGTAAGTTTGAAGTCAACCTTTGATCTGAATGGAATCAACACATTCAAAACTAAGCGTCCCAAGAGCAGGTTTTTACTAGCCTTGCTTTGACATGAAGGGAAGACGGAGCAACTTTGTCGCAGGAAATGCGCCACAGGAATCACCAATTGACAGTTCCACTAGTCTCCATCCCTAGCCGCTAGCCCCATCTAGCCCCATCCCCTGTGAGTTGACAACTGTGGTTGTTAATGCGTACTGTCACCTGCCATGGCGGCAAAGAAAGAGGAGGAGGTTTCTGCATGGAGCCTACTGTCACTGTTTCCCTTCTGTTGCCTGGCATCAAGTTGAACCGCAGCTGTTCAGCTGTCTGTTCAGCTGATCATGTGGATCACTTCCAACCCTGACCCTCCTCATCCACTGGGTCTTTTGGTCAGAAATGTGCAGATTTATTGCTGCTTACCTACCAGTTTCAACATGTTTCAACCCAAGGCTATGTGGACAATGCGGCTTCCACAAGCAGTGAGACGAGCTTCGGGCGTTGATTGAGCATGGATTGCTAGGTGCAGTTAGTATCAGTTAGTTCACTAACTTCAGATGCGAGCAAGTTGGTTTGAGAGTTCAAGGCAAGCCTATTTGGCATTGCTTGTTCAAGCCCCACTGCAAGATGTCCGCGCAAACCTATTATACGTATTTGATCGTATTTGCATATAGCAAAAAAACACCATTCTGCCATGAAAGATGTGTTTGATTCTTAGAGACTTCAGACTATGCTTCGCAGTATGCCGCACAGATTCCAAGGTTAGTATGGCTACTTCCTGTTTCACGAACCCCAACAAACATGTTGTGCCACCAAATTCTCCAGGGGATCCAGGGGGATCTGATGCGGGATCAGCGCCAGCCCTTCCAGCCTTCCAGCCTTCCAGCCCTTAGGAAGGTGGTCTCGCTCCGCGCAGACCTTCCAGAGGGTCGGCCAAAGCTTGCTCATGACCTCTCTGAGCATGATGCCATTGATACAACCATGGGTCCAAATCGCCACTCGGTGGTGAAACCGGATGGAGATAGGACCTGATGGGACCAGGAAAATTGGTGACCAAAATAGATGAACAGGGGGAGTATTGTGGCGGCAGTGAAGACACATTGACATACATTGACATGGTTTCCGAAGAAATACTCATGGAGGCTTCTGGCTTTCCCTGCCCACTCATTATTCACCTTCACTTGCTGAAGGTTGATTGCATGTGCTGTACCTACGCTTTCAGTGAGTGCAGTTTCAAAGCTACAGAATCGCAAGAGTTGAATTTCAATGCATTCCAAGGTTCCCAACTGTTTGGATTCCAAGTCATAGTTGTGCTTTCTCTTCCGAGTTGGTTTCTCCGCAGTGTTTCACACGAATCAGTGTTCCATTGCTTTTTCTTTTTCCCATTGTCCTGCATGATCTTCCAACACCTGAGGCAACAGACGGCTAGTGGAAAATGTAATGACTCCACGGCAGCATACCTTCAAGGAAGCCGTGCAACTCCCCAAGTTGCTTCGATACCCATCACTCCCCAAGGACACCGCTTTCTGGTTGTCAGATGTATGTCAGATGTCATTCGATATCATTCGATGTGGCCGTGAGTTGAGTTACCCGTTGAGATCGGTTTTTCGTTTTTCTTCAGGACTTCACCCTGGAGGAAGGCTATGAGGAATACCAAGAGCGAGACGTTCTCCTGGGACTCTTCAGGGAATTTGCGCTGGATCTGAACAGAGGTAGGTACTTGACCCAGCTGGGCTCCAACCAAGACTACTCTGTGATCCATTGCCAAGTTATGGATGACCTGCAGACCTTGAAGGTGGACCAAGGCAACGGCTGCTTGATTTTAACAACCAGTTGGGTGGAGAGTTGGTGGTTTTTGAAGGCAGGTGAATGTGTGCGTTGCTTAGACTAATGTTAGAGTAAGATTACCAGTAGATTGGTGTCCTGAACAGGGAACATCCAATTCTCGGAATTCTGACCCTCCTTACCCAGGCTGCATCATCGAATTTCCCCTGACGGGTGTTTCCAAAGTCTACCGCATCGTCAAAACAGACGAGCGCTTGATGAACATGCAGACCACAACAGCGCCAAATGTCGCACCTAAGTGGCACGCTGAGATAGTCGAGATAGTTTAACAACCAAGTAGTGGGCTAAAAAAAAGTCATGAGTTTGTTGTTTCTTGGTTCCAACATCTCCAGTGCCATTTGAAGATCAATCTTTTTTTGAAGAAAGATCTGGACAGCTACAGTTTATCCCGTGTAGAAATTCAATCTTCCTCGGTTGCGGAGACAAACGATGGCCGCTGAGGAGCATATCGTGGTCGTGGAGTTCATGCGCCGAAAACTGGCCTTTGCAGCTTGGGAGCAATTTTAGGACGACTGAAAGGTGCTTTTTTCGATACCTGGCGATTTTTCAGCACATTATCGGCAACTGATGGAAATGCTGCTGAAGATTCATTCTCAACAACTCTCTAATTACTGCCTTTCATGGAATCGCCCAATCGATGACATTTTCCCAGTGCCCAGTGAATTTTCCCAGGTCTTCACGGAGGTGAAGGAAGCACAGAAATTTCTCCTCTGTATGGAGCTCATGATCCGCCGTGCGCAGGAGGACCGGAAGTCTATGGCATGGCAGGGCATGGGGCAGAAGCTGGACATTTTTGATGGAAAATCCTTGATTTTTTTAAGATGGAAAGTGGAAAAGAAATGAACACCTAGGATATCCTAGGATACTTATGGATATCTAGGGTCCCAAAGATATCAGATTGTCGCGACCTGGCAATTTTGGGCTTCGATGTTAAAGCTCATTGACAGTGCCAGCATTTCCCGGAAAGTGCCCAATGATTTCCATCCACGGAGGACATGAAAGATGGGCTCGACCAAAGCTGTCCCAGAGCACCTCAGGTGAGCATGTCAAAACGAGCTTTCCATGCACCAGGGCATTGCATCATTAGGGTCATTAAATGTCATTAAGATTCATATTAAGTAAGTATATACTATTATAAATGGGCTAACGCCCTGGTGCCGCCGACCCCCATTTTGAGGGCCATGGTTATGTGATGTTATCCGATGTGGTACTTGAAAATGGAGGATTTACCCTCAACTTGTGGCAATTCTTCCATGGGGGCAATGATGATAAACCATGGGATTTGAGGTGGTTTTTTTCCATGATGTTCACCAGGATTTTGGGTGATTTGAAGGTTGAAACTGAGGATTGTTCACCTGGGGGTCTGGAGACCTGCCGCGACCGTCGGACTGTTGATATGCGTCCTTTGGCTGCTGACTAGCTTAGAGCCTGTAAGAGGAGCTTGCAGCAGGGAAACAGCTCACCCATGGCAAAGCAGCGAAAGGCCATC
>Ga0126342_10006688_pt1 | contig 20490 bp, 21 predicted proteins | sample Cyp1metagenome_FD_92528 | JGI IMG/M metagenome (GOLD analysis project Ga0126342, IMG submission 92528) | Coral microbial communities from Lord Howe Island, Old Settlement Bay, Australia - Cyphastrea 1 metagenome | ecosystem: Host-associated > Invertebrates > Cnidaria > Coral ...
ACATTACATACATTACATACATTACATACATTACATACATTACATACATTACATACATTACATACATTACATACATTACATACATACATACATACATACATACATACATACATACATACATACGGACATACATACATACATACATCCATCCATCCATGCATACATAAATACATACATACATACATACACACACATACATACATACATACATGCATGCATGCATACATACATACATACACACACATATATATATATATATACACACATGCATGTATCCACAAAAAGATGAATATACACGTTCACATGCCAACTCCAAACATCCCGGATCCATTCATTTCATCCTACTGGGCTGACTGCAAATCTGCCAAGGCACGCTGAGAAAGAGGTCATAGTGCCATCGGATGCGCCAGAAACGAGGTTCCAGGGCAGCTTCCTCAGAAAGCATTGACCGGCCACACGGCTTTTGGGGAATACGTTGTTGCCACAACAAGGACGGCGAGGACGGACCGCTCCAATTATTGGGGAAAAACAAAAAGAACCATGGAAGTGGATTGTGAAGCTGGCTTACAGCAGGTTTGCTACAGGTGCCCATGCCAAAGCGAATCTACAGTAATCGAATCAACAGTTGAGCGCAGTTCCTTCTGAATGTCACTTCCGTGCAGCCTGATGTGATCCCCTAATACTATCAAAACACACATCTTGAAGGGATCGGTGCTCCGCCCAAACAATTTCAAGATGCTTCAGTGTTTTCTCATCTCTCCTGTTCCTGACTTCAAGTGAATCAATGGTGTGACAACCTATTCCCGCGTTCTGCCCCGAGGCTCCTCATTCATCTGTTTTGCTTCAAACAACAACTTCCGCGCTTGTGCGGAACGGAAAATCACCTGCATCACGGAAAGCTTCGACCCAACAACGTATAGTGCAGTGGGCAACCAAAGTTTTTTTTTGCATGTTGGCACCAAAAGTGCAATCTTGGAGGCTATTGGGTAGTATTGGCATCATCTTTGGGAGATAGCAATCTATGATGATCTGACTGTTGCGAAGTTTTAGTCGAGTGGAGCAGGAGTAACCATACCAAAGGCTATTTCCGATCGAATTCTGTGGCCTTTTTCTCTTGGGGATCCAGGAGGCTCTTGTAGGACTGGTAGATCCTCGACACAGCGACGCAGCTGTAGCTCTGTCTAGCTGAAACGTGGATCAACTGAAAGAGGAGCACGCTGGAATTTTTGCGACACCAACATACGCGCACACACACAAACATACATATATACGTATTATACGTATAATATATACTTTTTTCCTGCATATACACATATACACATTTACATATATACATATATACATATATGTATATACATATACACATATAATACACACATATATATATATATATACATCTATATACATATACATACATATACGCACACACACACATATATATATATTTCTCAAACCGTACATAAAATATAAATATACATAAGCATATACGTATATCACTATACTTATACACATAGCACTACATAGCCGAGCCATCTATCGAAATATAAATATATAATATAAATATATGATTCCATACGGCCACGACCCATGAATCATGCCCAGTTTCTCATTGTAGCATGCATCCAGCTTTCTGTAAGCCAAATCTGAGGCGCCTCAGCGGACCAGCTGCCAGGGTGGAGCTGTTGATGACGCGGCCATCAAGGGGGCGTTCTCACAAGTTCAAAACAGCAGCCACTGTGTAGGAACAGCAGTTTGACTGTGGGGTTGGCCATTGGTTGTTTCTCTCTAGTTGCGAAGCCAATGCGCATCGACCAATAGTATGAAAGCAAAAGGCCTGGCAAAAAAAAGATCATGACCGAACCTTTTTTGAGGCCATCATAATTCAGCCCGATCGTCCGTGGGGGGAACCGACTAAGATAAATACAAGCCCCTACATCGTCGCCACCATTGGCGATGGGTCCATCGACGTCGAACCGGAATGAACCACCACAGTAGCACCCACAGCTTAAGTTTAAAGAGTTGCAAACACAATGACACCTGGTAACAACTAAATTCATCGATTATCAATGCTTTCTTCAAACTACTGTTTTGGATTGTGGAACTTACTCGTTAATTATCAGACCATCTAATATAAGATTAAACGGGAGCACACGCTTCCTCTGTTCCAGGTGAAATTTGCTTGGCAACAATGCTTCGCTATAGACATCCTGGCACGGGCAAGCACCGTCCCTGAGAAGATGACCGGGCAGTTGAAGGAACACATTGTCACATTGCAATCAAGTAAGGACGTTTTGACTGATGCGGGGCGGCTCAAGAAAACACTGCAAGCCGATAGCGATAGGGAACCGGAAGGCTCAGAATTCATGCTTCACCTGCGCAGATTCTTTCGTCGCACCAGCAAACTACAACTGATGGCTTGTGAAATTTGAAGTGCTGGAGAACATTGTTGCAGAACCCGTGGCGGTGTGTGCGCCGCAGTCCATGAGCCCTAATTTCGCCATCAGCGTTTTGAATTCCTATCTGAGCCCCCTGAGAACACCTGAAGCCGTTGCCACATTTGCCGTCTTTCGCATCTGAATATTTTGCCAAATGTCTGCAGCACAATGACTTCTGGGGCCCCATCAGCCTGCACGCACTAGGCTTTGGAATTGCGCCATCCATCGCCCTGAAGTCCTGCACATGGGAGCAGGTGCATCTTGAGTGAAGGGTTAACATCTCCAGCGTCAAGGCGCAGCCAGTGAATTTCTGATTTTCGTCGGATTGCATCTTAAGGTGATAGCTGTGCGGTGTCTGGATTTGCCAGTGCTGAGCTGACTTGAAGATAAAGTTTGAAAACTTTCATCGCACTCACACGTCATGAGTCCAGCAGAGGTAGGTGTAGATCATTTGGCCATTGTGGAATTGGATTTCGGCTTCATCAACAAAGGCATTGGTGCCCTGCAAGCGTAAGCTGCCGGGATGCAATGGAAGGGAAGAAGGCGGAGAATGCCGATGAGGTTGGAGTTGAGACGGCCCAGCCAAGAACACCGGACCAGCCCGACAAAGCCGACTGGAAAGGGCATGGCGGAGGCGGAGGACTTACATACAACATTATGCTGCTACGCGACGGAATGCGAATATAGCAGTTGGCCACAAAACTGTGTGGCACGCAGCCATTCTTCCCGGCTGTGCCGTCAGCAGCACATAGCTTGAATTTTGATCTGCGACGTGTTGCGACGTGGGTGCGAAACAATAGCATTAATTGCCCGCACCAAGAGCTGATATTCTTTGGGTTCAAGAAACACATGCATGCTCCATCACAGAGGACGCAAATCTTTTTCGGTGCTGCCGGCAAATTTGTGTCCAACTATGTGGCACTCTTAAAATCTAAAGCCTTGGTTCGCTCAAAATTGTGTACTGCTTATCGTTTCTATATCTTCTGCTCTACGCGTTCTTGTGACAAGCCGAAAGGTAGAAACACTTTCTCTTCAAGCGGCTATGCCACCAAGCCCCGTGTTATCTCAACTGTATTGGTCCTTTTGATGGATTTGACTGATCCCAAGCAAGGTGTCACAGCGAAACCCTCCTTGGTGGGATTCCCAATCCAGAATGCCCCGAACAGCGTTGGAAGGTGCCCGGATTAAGGCCTCTGATATCCTCTGATTGCCTAGGTCTAGAGGCGCTGGCGATGCAGCTGTTCTGTGTTGCCATGTATTTGCATCCAGGGTGGCCTTTGAAGCGTCCATTGTTGTTCCGGCATGCTTGCTTGTTCTTTCAAGCTCTGCGTAGCAAGCACGAAAAACAACAACACGCAAGTCTTAAATTAGGCCCACCGGCACTCCGCAATTTCAATAATCTCCGCAAAGCCGTTTCAACAAGATGGAAGCCATATTGAGGAACCTTTCCAATATTAAAGAATCTGCAAAAAATATGTTTTCAGTTCTTTTGTCAACGAGCAGCCAACCCAAATGCATTGGATTGCAACAGTGAAAACATAAGCTCGCACCATTCCGTCTCCCGGGCCTTCAGCTTGTATACTTCCTTCCGTCATATGCGGTCTAGGGCGCGCGGTTTTCGCGCGCCTGGCGCCCCTTGGGCGCCCAGCTTCTTTGTGGGTTTAGTATGCTGCCGAAAAATCATCTTCTGTCAAAATGTTGCATCCGGTGCTTGCAACCACCTACCACTATTGCGGAACCAAACAGTAGTCGCATGTGTTTGCTTTGGCTCTCTGCTAGAAATGTGTTTGGTACCTGCCGCGGATGTGCTTGCTCCCGTTTGGTTCATGGTCAAAACCGTTCTGCAATATCGTTGTCCACGCCGACGTCCTCGGGTGTGCTTCATTCCAGCACCCTAAGAGCCAATTGCTCCCTCCTCCATTCAACCTTCTTTCTGTACCCATCTCTTCCACCGCAATCTTATGAAGACGGCCCTCGTCCACCAAATCATTCGGTACTATGTATGTATACATATATATATATATTGAACGTATCACTATCTGTATGTGTAAGATGCTGCCTAAGCAAAATCAAATATCTAGGACCACCTCTTCCACTCCGTTCCGCTCCCTCACATCCACATCCGTTCCAGACGATGGACGGAAAACGGACGCGCTGAAATGTAGTTAAGCGATTATGCTTTAGCCTTAGATATGTAGAATGCCCATTGACACTGCAGGTCGGGAATTGGTAGATCCATGATAAACTTGCGGCCTGCGGCCAGATGCTGTCGGTCCCGTGGGGCCAAGAGCGGGAACAATAGAGCTCTAGAATGCTAGACGAAGGAAAGAGTAATGAGAACGTCTACCAACCATAATGGGATCGTAATCCGCGCGTAATGGCTTTAAAACTTGGAATACCATGAACAATAATAAGATAGTCTTGCTCGCATCTACCAGGAATAACAGGATGACAAGCAGCCCGCTATGGTTGGCATATATGCCTAAGGCCTATCACGAAATTGTAGCCAACTAGTTCCTCACATTGACGCGCTCCATTCATCATTCCAGCCAATCATTCATTCGAGGACCTCGATTCCATGATGTCGGTTCTTGTCAGTAGGCGTTTCGCGTATATACCCAGTTGATATACCCATACTTGATATCCCCGTTCATTAGCTCTACAATCCGTAATGGTGAAACAAAAACAAGATTGATTTCCTACACAGTGACAACCCCAGTTTGGCTTTTGGGGATGCCCCTACTTGACTCAAGGTGCGGTTGGAGTGGAAAAAGGAGTCCATCAGCATGGTAATCATGAAAGCCACACAATTCCTTGGTCAGGTGGCTGAACATGTTGGACATGGTGGCTGAACGTGTTGCAAATAGTACCGTAGGTCGTAAAATCTGCTCAAAGGTGGTGCAAAACTATGTGCAACTCTCCTCTGTAAAACTTAGGTGGCTGCTCCAGCAAATCACCACAGCTGAACGCCTAAACAATGCACGACTCAGCCATACTGCGCCGCTTCTGCCAAGCTTCATCATCAAACCATCAAAAGTGCTCCGTTTGCCTCAGTGTTCCGAGCCTTCGACAACCGGACAAACCGTGCCATCCAAAGAGGACTTTTACATTTTTAATCATTTTTACATGGTTTTAGGAGCTATCTTAGGATATTTGAGGATGTTTTGCTGAGCGGAGAGTGTTCTCAACATGTTTCAACTTTGAACTGAACAGGAATAATCCCAAGTTGAAGACCCCGCGAATGAATGTAATGGTTCCCTCGAAAAAAATCATGCAGGCAAGAATGAGGCAGAAGATTCATGCAAAATCTGAAGGATGACAAAAGGTCTCTCTCTATCTCTCTCTCTCTCTCTAGCCTTCTATCTGCCAAGGCCAAAGAGTTCAAAGGTGCAAAGGTCCGACCCGAAAAACACTAGAACACAGAAAAGATTGCATAAGCACCGGCTCTTACCGCACAATCTTGCGCCTCGGATCGGTTTGGACAAGGCACCAATCGCATCAGGATGACCACACGAGACCCCCAACAAGGTAGAAGCTCCAAAGGCTGCCGCAAGGACACCAACGGTGGAGAAGGTACGGGAATGGAAGTAGACAAAGAGACCACCAAAGGTCCACAGAAAGGTGGTCCTTGCAGCGCCATCACTTGCAACATCTAGCAGTAGCAACCTGTTATATGCAAAAATGATGCAGCTTGTGAAAATCGACTCACCTTGGCACCAAGAGTTTCACCATGTTGCACCAAGCAGCAAGGAATGAAACAACAAATCGGCCCAATCGCAGCTATCGACAAAGCCTCCCAGGAGTCGAGCTAAGACCTCAACATCCGTAGTTTCGGGCTGACGGGGGGAAGACACAGGATGCTGACCCCCAAAAACACGTGGTCCTAACAATGGATCCTGATTATCCCGCAGGAAGACTGGCACAAACAGGCGCACACAGCAAACATGTCTCCACTATTCGGTGAGTAAAGTGCTTCCATCGCCATTTCATTCACAGGTTAAATATAACACACACACGCATATATATATATATATATATTCATATTTAAATATACGCATAATATATATCCATTCAACTCTTCATATACCATCTTGTCTTACGAAGCTGCACATCCATCTCCCAAAAACCCGGCCAATCGTGACAATTTCTGCCAAGTTAAGGCACATTGCCCAGCATCAAGCCCTGGATGCGGTTCCTGACGAAAGAAAGATTGGAAGCTGGGAAACGGCACCCCAAACATGTAACACGGACCGGCCAAAGGTGTGATCTTTCGTAAGTTTCCAATCGAGTTGGATATGGCATTCTCAAAGTTGAGTCGTAAATTATTACGGATATCTTGCTTTCGTGTACTTGTGTGAGGAAACAAAACGGGATAGACAAAGGATTCAACATATAAAGGAGAAAACATGTAGGTAGATGTGAAATTATGTTTCATATACAGCCCATGGACATGCAAATCTTCATGTGTATATATATAAAACAATATATATATATATATATATATATAAAGCTGTCGAAATAAGTATATAAACGTATATCTAGATATGGCAGTATATAACAGTATATAACAGTAAATAACAGTATATAACAGCATATAACAGTATATAAAAGTATATAAAAGTATATAACAGTATATAACAGTAGGTATGCATATATGTACACACGCGCACACACACATTTATATATATATATATATATTCACACTTCTCTACCCAACCATCCCACATTCGTCCAAGGCTCAAGTCATTGACCAATGCAGAGCCTGAGTACATGGACATCAACAGCGGTGCTGTCGCCGCGATCGCCGAGGACCAAGGGCTGATGAGGTATCGTTCCTGGTCGTCGTCCTTGTATCCGAAGCCATGGTATCCAATCAAGAAACCTTGGCAAAATGGACAGGTTGAACTGGGTTGAACGGTTGAACGTTGAAATCAAACTATCCAAAACGGGGATGGGGGATATGACTTGATCTTTTAGCTGGTAAGTCGACAAAAATAGGCTCGAATAAGGAGATTCAACCAATGCAACCAATATTAATACATGCCGGTTGTTGATATGAGTTTGAATCATATAAGGCAGATTTTGGGAGCGCTAAGTCAAGTCGAGCCATTCAGCGCCTCCAACTTGTGCGTAGCCAATTAAACAAACATCTGAGAAACTATCCTTGGGATTCTTTCAGCAATAAATATCAATAAATGAGGGTTCAACAGTAACAGCAAGTTGAACTCGGCGACCAGAAAGCTAGCGCTAGGATTGCTCTGCCTTTTCTAGGTTGAAATCGAAGGCTCAATCATACATAAATGTAATAAACCATCATAAAATATCATTATATATATAATTATATATATATATATATATCAAAATTATATCATTGTAATATATTGTAATTAGAACATTGAAATCAAAACATATCCAAAATATTGCGAAATACCAATGCGCCTTGCATCATCCCATCGACTTCAAGAAACACAGAAAGAACGAGGAAATGCCACGCCAGGCGTAGAGCAAATGATCCTTATCATGAAGACCCTCGAATATGGCGCACATTCCTCCGCTTTCTGGTGAAGGTGGCCTTGGCCCATTGCTAAGCGGAAAAGGAGATGGTTGGAGGCTGCAGCCTCATTCTTGAACATACTCAATGGCACTTGATTTAGAAATGGCTGGCCCATAGTGCCATAGACATGATGAATGGCGGGGACACACGGAGGTGTTGTGCCCTTTTGCGCAACACCATGCCATAGAGATGCTTACTCCCTGGAAAATCAGGTGGTCCAAGGCTATGATTGTCAGCACACTGCTTGTACTTACCATGGGTTGGGTGTCCAATTTTCTATCTTTCTTTTGGCAGTGATGGCCTCGATCAAATCTGGTCACATTCCATTGTCGACAAGGGTCTACTGCCTTTTGTTTGTTCGTGTTTGTTCAATATTTTGGTTCAGAGTTACAAACAAAGGATGTGGCATTCCCCAACCGCAAGAACCAACACTCACGAGACCAGGCGCAAGGCATTTGTGTCTGTGGAGAACTTGCAAACGCCCTCAGCTACTTCCGCAATTTCTCCAGCAATGCGACTGATACCTGGCACAAGGGACTATTAGGGACTCAACTCTAAAATGGAAGTGGGGAATGTCCCAAGTCCCAAGCCTTGGTTTCCCTATCTGAGTTCCCGGTGAATGCCTTGGGATTCCGAAGAGTTGAGCTCTGAGAAATGCATCCAAGAGACTCCACTGGAGGACCTGCGCCACTCGCACATCCTCGTACATCCTCGTTACATGTCAGTTTTCCATGGCACATGATGCACATGGGGTCGCAAGAAACTTGGGGACCTTGGCACCAGCAGTGCATCAAGGGCAGCTAACAGCCGAGCCTCCTTGGGTTGTGGTTAAAAGATGTTAAAAGAACGTATTATTAAAGATGCTTGGCAGCAGAATTTTCTTGAACATTGAGGATGATACTCCGCTCCTAACCAAGTCTTGAGAAGCTGGTGCTAAACTTTGGAGTCTGCAAGTCTACAAGCAGGTCGTTTGCACACTTGTCTCATGCCCAAGCCCAATGCATCTCGTCATATCTCGTAAATGGCTATCCGATTCAAATCAGTAGTGCCCGAACAAAAAAGGGAACATTACCGGAACACAATATATTTAGGCTTGATTAGGTCTATCTGAAAATGGGATATACCCGCACGATAGCAGTTTTAATGGGGACAATGATCATTCAATAAACCCATGTGACACAACCCAGGTAACCATGGCAACATCAACAGCGCCGCCTCGTGTTGATCTGTCGTAACAGTGAGACACCTGTCCAAGCGTCTTGGTCGAGTCGTTCAACGTAATGGTTCGGCGTGATTCGTAGAACTCCCAAGACAGCTGCTTTTCCAGTGCTCGCAAATGAGCCTTAGAATATCTTAGTCCCTCAATGTTGAGTTTTAACACAAGTTTCAAAGCATCACAGAAGGTGAGACTTGGGCATTCATAACAATCATTGTATTGCTTTGTGATCATCAGCATTAAAGTAAACTGGCGGGAAAAAAGTCCATTTTGCATCACAATATGATCAATTAAACTAGAGCAGTATGTCCGGAACCTTCCAGGAAATTCACAATTGATTTTGCCGTAGCATGGCAGAGCTTGTTCCATCGCCTGGAACCAACATTGCCATACTTCCATGGTTGCCAGCGCCGAGCATCCACAGAGCTTGCCACATCGACCCCTTCCTCTGGAGACAACTGTCCATCTGAAATGGCTTGCACAAGCTTGAGGAGCAAATTTTCCTCAGGTGATGGGGCCGTTTTGCGGGCATTACACACATATATCTACACACACATATATACATGTGTATTAATATATATATATATATTTCTACATGTACACACACACACATATATATATATATACACATACACAATGACACACACACACACATATATATATATATATATACAGATAGAGCACTATATATATAATACTAGATAGCTATAAGAGGCAATCCTAGAACATGCATACAGTATTATTCCAGCATATTCCAGCCTTCATTCATCTAGCCAACCCCAATTCAATGTATTTGGGTCCTGTTGGGACCACATCCCCGCTATGCTCAAGTCAAAGCTTTCCGATCATGATCAGACTTGCACATGCCTATAGCCTCTGGCTATCTCTGGCTACAATTAAATATTCCTTGACTTAGCATTGCATACCCTGGGTATGCGAACGTCAAGCAAAATCCAGTGATACGCCGCACCATGCTGAAAGACATAATCTTCAGGTCGACTTTGCAACTTTGCATGACTTTGCCGGCAGCGACTGGAAAGCTTGGAAATAACTGTCAACAGTGGTTTTGCCTCTTTGCTGCAAACATGCATTTTCTCTTGGGCCAAAGTTAATGACATTACCCAATGATTCGTTGTTAGGAAAGCACCGACCATCATCAATATAAAACCAAAAACCTGCGGGAACACAGGCTGCATTGGGGTTCAGCAAGCCGGGCCCTCAAACCCAGCAACCTGCCATGACTTGCAACAAAGTCGCCATTTCATCCAACAGCGCGTTCGTTTGTGGCTTCACTTTCTGCATCAAATTGACGTTCCTCAGGGCTTGGGTCTGCCATGGTCTGCCAACTGGGGCCCACGGATCAGAAAAAAATCATTCCAATGGCATTCATCGTTGAGATAAATTGAAAAAATGTTCCCGTCTGTTGAACCAAAAGAGGAACAAACGAGGATACCGGATGCTCTGTCAATTACTGCTGACTCCTATCTCTATCAACATGCCTGGGGCTGGAAACACACGCCCCAATAGGATTTTCGTAACTTTTAAAGACTTGCTGTCAACATTCCATTCAACCTCTTGGACAATTCATCCTCTCCCTCTACCATGGGATGTTGAGGTACTTCCCTCCCCTGATACCTCTGTTCCTAAGCTGGGTCCCAAATGGGCGGCATCTAATACTTCATTTAGCTATGGCTATATACTATATCCAAAAAGGTTTTCCTTCCAGGATGGAAACAGTAACTCATGTCAAACCACCAGATTTATCGACTTTTGATGTTTAACCCCAATATTTTCACTTGGAATGCGCTCATTTTGCAGCCTTCAATGGGGGTAATGCCAAGCGTCAAATGCCTGTACTCATGTGCCGATGCCGTTGACACCGTCCAGGCATTGAAGGCCAGGTCGTAAACCCGACTGCTCATCTGATCCATGGTATGCCTGGAAGGATCCCTGTTCTCACTGTTCCCAAGCAAAATGGAGTAAAAATGAATCTGATTTTATGGATTTTTATGGAACATTTTAGGGGAACTATGTGAGATGATTTTCCAAAGCTAAAGGTATAGATGGTCTTTCTCTCTTGGATTTTTTCCCTCTTCCTGCCTGCCAGGTGGATATACATTTAAGGAATGCCCTGCTCAAGGTTGTCCTCTTCACAGGGTTTGATGGTGACTAATGGTTTGAAAATGGCAGTTGACAGTTGCTGTTGCAAGCGATATATAGCCCTTGCATGCCCTTGCAATGTGATATCTATCTATCTATCTACTCTAATCTAACCTAACCTAATCTAATCTAATCTATCTGTCTATCGACCTATATGTATGTATGTATATATATATATATAAATGCTCTCGTTGCGACCATATTGATTTGCCATGATTTGCCACATTATCATATTATTCTCATTGCTTATTCATATAAAGCTTGACAAGGTTCAAGAAATGCTAAGAATAATCTTGCATGATTTCCGTTTGGGCTATCCTGACCGAGATGCAACACCTGTCGTTTCAGCTGCGTGCGTCCCATGCCAAAACCTGTGTCATGGTCACAGGGGCAGCTGGATGTGGATCCCTCGGTTGGGTCTATCCCAAACTTGGCATAGTTCTTTCAATGAGTATCCAACTACCTACATACCTAACACCTAAATTTCTTGAGACAAAACTGGAAGTGGAAACTCAAGCCACAAGGCAGAGGCTTTCTGAAACTTCCAGGTTGGTTGGGCTAAATGAGGCCGAACAAGCCGCCTGAAGCCGAATGAGGCCACAAATCCGTTGTAAAGACACAGTAATTCAGTAATTCAACCCCGTTTGCATGTCATACACCTTGAGCCACGGGCAGTTGTTCAACCTCGCCAAGTCAAGCTGGAGAATGGGCTTCTCGCCAAGTAGCATTCCCACCAGGCAGCTCGGATCAGGGGGTCATTGTCATCCTGAGCATGGCACAAAAACCCTGCCAAACAGCACCAAAACCAGAGATCATAAAAAAATCATGAGCAAATTGGTGGAACAGAATCAGTTCCTACAACTGGCTGCGATGTTGGAAGCAAGATGGTTGGCCTGACAAGTTTCCAATAGTTTCCACCTTCACCTGCTTTGGCTTAGTTGCTGTTTTCTTTGTAGACACCAGGGGGATTTGTGTTGGACTGAGTCCAGTATTGAGCGCTTGATCTACCTTGACCAAACGTGTCAAGTCCGTTTTCAAACCACATCTTTTGTGGTTTGTATGGATTGGAACACTTCCGCACCATGGCAACAACAGCATTGCCGTTGATGTCGAGCGTCGGTCATGGACTGCACTTCGCGCAAGCTCCGCAGCACGGCATCTTTATGGTAAACATTTGGCTGAGTTTGAGAGTAGTAGTTCACCATCATGTGCAGGACCTTTGAGATACTTCGATTCATTACCAGCTGATTCTCCTGAACGTACCTCGGCTGAAGTTCCAATCAAGTGTGGCCAATTAGACTTCTAAGCGCTTGTAAATGACATACACACACACATCACACGACTGAAACTAGCCACCTAGACGAATCGTTTGTCATGTCTGCCCAGCCCTCTTTAGAATGGGGCCAAGGTGAAATCAAAACCAGCTGGCACACATACACACAATTGATGCAGATTTTATTTGCGGGAGGGAACGTGCAAATCAATATCTGTGCCGCAAACATAACAACCGCATCCAGCTCATGATCCTCATGATGTTCCCTCCTCATTACCATCATCAAATGACAGAATACATCAAATTACCATCAACATCCATCAACCCCCAGTTAGATCCCCATAGATTCCATCATTTCCTGGTGTTTCCAACCATGGCCGCACTATCCAACATTATCCAACCATGTGTAGTTCCAGGCACGTCAGCGACCACAAAGGATATGGCAGCAACATGGCCGCCATCACCGTCGCGAAGCCGATTGCAGTACAGACCAAGCCCTGCAACCTGCATGGATCAAGCTGGTGAGGTATCAGACCTGCACGAAAGGGTCAAAAGTGGGCATGTTTATTCATGTTTAGTATTAAAATTCAACCTCTCATTTGGCACCAACGTTATTTTATGATCTTTATTCATTTTTAGTATTCAACCATCCGTTTTGTGGGGTTAAATTTGACCCATACCCAAATGGGACAACAGAATGCGGCATGTTTTCTCACTTGGTTTTTGTTTGAAGATTGTTTCCAGATACATGGGGGCACGCTTGCACACCACAGCCAATCTTCATTTCCTGCATCCCCATCCAGACAATCCCACAGGTTTCTACACTCACCAACTGTTCCAACATCCAAGGTACAAGATGTCGGTCTGCAGAGACCAATCGCCGACCCACGGAGGAGTGACAATGGCGATTTCTTTGGGGTTCAAGAAGACCATCCAAGTACCTGATAGGTTCCAACTTGATTGAGATCCCCGGGCCAGCGGGAACAGTGGACACGGAACGGGCAAAGTTTGAGATGGAGGTGCCGGAACGTTAGATTCCACAGGCTGACCCCGAGCGCATGGATGCTGGTGTTGAATCAAGCCACCTGCAAAATTGGAGATGGCGAACATCTGCAATGTCAAGTTCAGGTTTAGCAGCATCACCACGCAAACGTAGACGCTACCAAGGACAACCCCCAGCCAAAAGTCCTCAGCTGTAGCAAGCTGAGGAGAACAGCTGCTGCCTTCTCAAAGCCATTGTTGGTCTTTGGTGCCGTATCTCGATATCACCATGGTAGAAACACAAAGGCACGAGCACACTTGTGAAGTTATGAAGATATGTATATATATATAATTATATATATATATATATTTACCTTCATTATTACATCATGTTTGCATTCACTTTGACAATTCCATTTGCATACCAACAGAACAAGGCACGACAAGTCCCTCAAGGTCCAAGCGACGATGGATTCGTCGGTGTAGCCCCCAGGGGAAATGGTGTACATGATCCAGCCCATGAAGGCTGCAAGTACGGTGCCTTGCCCAGGGTTTTAAAGCCCGACATGGATCCATGCATATCCATGCCCTGATCATCCCTGAATCATCCCCAAGACTTGAATGGCACCGAAAATTGATTAACAGAAGTTATAGCCGAATATAGCCGATATATCTTTCCAAGTGTGCGGATATAACAATCAAATGATCTTTTAAACTGTGCTCCATCATCCCACCTTTGATGCCGGAGATAGCGATGTCCTTGGATACAGCTGCGGTTGGCCATGCCCGTCACAATGGACACATGTTTGTTCAATGGGCTTTTGAAACCAAGGTTGATAGCACGGATATCTGTGAAGCTTATGCTGTCCACTCCCGTAACGTGGTCAGCGCTTTCTTTCGCAAGCACTTGTGCGGAAAGCGTGTCCAGTTTTGGTAAACCAAACGTTCATTAAGCATCCTTAATCAACGTTTCCAAAGTCTGAATCTAAAGCCCCAAAATAACCAAGTCTGCAAGGCAGCGTTCCTCAATAAGAACCCAACAACCCCGGTTGATACTGCTGGGCGGCCTGGGATTGTCCCACTAGAGAGGATGGCTCCGAAGCGCTCCAACGCTAGTAAATAGTATAGGAGCAGTCCAACCCTACCTACTCCTCAGCACAAAATGCCAGGGCCAATGCGGCCAATGCCCCATCAAAAGGGTATGAACAGAACAACGGGTGATGCAAACAGTCGGTGCATTTCGTAGCTTGGCCGAAGTTGGCAACCAAGAATCAAAGGCTTCTCCAAAGGTCTTACCGAGGTTGAAGACGATGAAAACGCAAACGCTACCTGAAAGGTTCCATCCCAAATGAGGACGGAAAGTACAGAGCACAGTCTTGTGCAAAAACTCCAAAGGTAAATCCCAATTGGGTATGGGTTATCAATGATTCTATCACGTCTATGGTATGAGGATGTATGAGGTATGTTTTATTCTAGCGTTTACGTAGGCTTACCACATTGTCTAGCATGTGAAACTACCGGCCCGTCAGGGTTGCAAAGTGAGCATCATTTTGTCTTGAACACTGGTGTGCGACCTTTGGATCAATTTGGATACATCTGGGTTGATTGCGACCCAGACTTGTGGCTTCAACCCCTTCTGAAAACAACGTGGTCATTGGTGATCATCATCCCAAACATGATCGAACGATACATCGAACATCATCAACACAACCGAAACACACAAATCACACCAAATAGCAGCAGCATGCAGTAAAAAAACACTATTAACATATATTAACATCTACTCAGATCTAGTGGCCGCTAAGCCGGCAAGCCCAGCGACTGTTGTAGACACCATATTTCATCATCATGTCGCGTGTCTCGGAAACTCCGTCTGGGATGATCACTGGAATGCTGCAGAGAAGGAGAAACAGGGCACCGCGGAAGGCCACTTCCTGAGGCCAATGATCAATGCCATGCCAAGGTAACAAAAGGTAACAAAAGGATACCAAAGGTCTCAACTTAGATGGGAATACAATGGAATACATGGGGGTATGATCTACATCCAAAAAAATCGCTAAAATTCCACAACAATTGGATTGCATCATGATATACATGTGATTGATTAGAATCCACTAACGAAACTAACGACAACAGGTTATTTCCACACTTTCACCAACAGAGTTTTATTACATGTGCACATGACGCCACATGGGTGATCATGTTGGGATGATGGATGAACCAACTTACCCTGGCACAACATGGCAGGTTGCCCCAGCACCACAATTTTCCTGGCCTTCATTCTTGGGGCATGATGGGCATGCCGTGTCTGCCTTCAAACGATCAAAACCAAGCTCAAACCATGTCAAACCATTTATATTGCTGTACGTCTGATGCTATATGAGGACTACCTGATACAGTTCACATCAAGTGTTTCAATGTGTTTCACCCAAATTGGATTCTGGCAACATCCCATCGATGCACCAACCAATTCAACCCAACCACTGAGTTCCGCAATCAAGTCTCCGCATTTGCTGCAAATCTGGGATTCCAGTCATGTCCAAACAGCTTCTGCGTGCTCGTGCGAATCCAGCCACGCGATTCGGAAAGGGCTCCACGGGTGCGAGTCACGAGCTCCAAGGTTCGTGGGGTGTGAATCAGCTGCTCCTGCGGCCATTTGAGATAAGTTGAGTCTGCTTTGCGTATGTAATTAGCTTCCGGCATCAAAACAACGTAAATAACAATGGTCTTGAGAACGTTGGCGCGCTTCAGTTTTGTGTGCTAGCTGCACACGGGATTTGATACAGTTTACAGTTTCCATTTGCCACTACATAAATGAGTATGAATGCGTATATCAGCATACCTTCCACTATCATCCATTGTTTGCATGTGCAGAGCATCTTCACATGCAAATGTGCATGCGAACATACCCCTGGAACCGTGCACCCCTCTCAACACAACACACATGCCTAATTTTTTCTTTTAAAGCTTTCTTTCTTGTTAGACGTTTTCTTGTAAATGTTCCTGTACATGTGGCTATATGTGAAAGGACAATGACCCCTGTATATACACGTTTGCGCTGTCATGTAGGTCTTAAACACATTTAATACACATTTAATTAGTAGATATGCAAAACATTTACCATAATGATTTTGCGTTTCCACTGGCTCAGCACCGGAAGACAATCTTTCGATATCTTTCGTATTTTGCATGCAAACTTGGGGACGTGCTCCGAAAAGGGACTCCTTCTCTGGGCTTTCCACATCCATCGCGAGCTCAATGCAACGACTATGCGGGGAGCTTCGCTCAACTACATGATGCACTCCTATCATGCAACTAAGAAGAAATTTGGAGCCGAATCATGCGCAGCATGTGCTAGACCAGTCAAAAGAACATCTGGAAGTCCAGTAGCAAAGGCAGGTGTAGAAACAATGCACCTTCCAAAAAAACTGCCCACAATATACCACAATGATTTTGAATTGAATAAATTGCGTCTGCGGGGGGTTGACTGGATTTGGTATTGTTAAATAAACTAGTCACAAAAATACAAGTGCATACTGTATATATATACACATGTATATGTAGCTTGAAGGAATGCTTGGTTAAGTTGGGTCCCTTGAAACAGGATGGGTGCAACATGTTCCAACCCCGATGGGGGCTGTAGAGGAGACCTCTTTTTTTAAGTGCTGCGTGGCGACTAAACAAGTCGCAGTTCATGATGATCACATATTATGAAGGGGATCTGTCATAGGTTTTACCGTTTCAGAGTTTGTGGAAAAGGCAGTCCTCACAGGCTCACAACCACACGGGAAAAGCATGACCATAGATGACTGTGGCGCGCCGGCTTTTTCTTAGCGTGCCGGCGTTTGGACTCAGGCGCCGTGGGACGAAAATACAGCAAAGATATTCGGCCTGGCCGTCTTTCCTTGGAATTGACCCCTGAATCTGAACCGTCCACCATATTCAACCTATAGTGATCGCGTGATATATGGATACACCTGCAATAAGCATTTGCAAATATAGTGAACCATGCGTTGATACACAATGATAAGCATACACAGTAGTTAATGATTAATTATAACACACAAATGCACACATATATATAATAATATAATATAATATAATAAAATATAATATAATATGATATAATATAATATAATATGATATGTTATAAAATAATATGATATAATAAAATATAATAAAAAATAATATAATAAAATATAATATAATATAATATAATAAAATATAATATAATAAAATATAATATAATATAGTTTAATATAATATAATATATGTATATCCGCACAAGATATCTTTATCTATGTTTGTATCTATATCCATTCTATAGTATTCCATATTAATACTATAGATTCCATGGCCACCTCTGTTTGCACACCACCAGGCCGCAGGCTTCACAGCCGGAGCTTCACGCTTGACCGGTTGGGGGTGGAGCTTCCGGTGGAACGTACTGATGCAAAAGGAGCCTTCAACCAAGCATATGACATATGACATATGACAATTTAATTTTACTATTTAATGCTATTTAACAGTACTTAATTACTATTTAATCATAAATGACCCAGGTCTCATTTTGATGAAACACGACTGAGGGATGAAACATGATGAACCAGCCGAATGATCTGAAGGCTGCCCAATCGGTCCGGAACATCAGCTTTGAGCGAAGTATAGACAGTATAGCTATTACTGGCTACTGATTGAATATGATTCCAGCCCCCCTCCGGAGTTTGCACGCGCCATCTGGATTTGCCCATGGCGGCCGCCTATCAGTTTCTGCTGTGATGGTGCAAATTTCAAAGTGTCACACCTAATAGACCTAATAGGAATCTCGACAGGCCCCTGATGGTCCTCTGCACAGATTGCCGACCTTCCCTGCATTCATTTGAGACAGCATTCGGACTTACAAGGTTATTTTCCTGGCATTGTCTTGGCAGGATCTATGTTTTAACGTTTCAGAAACCCCTCAAACTCCTATCCACTTCAAGTGTTTGGCAAGAGAATCAGTGGCATGCAACATTGATAACATGGTTTTGGCAAACTGTTGCCGCAGATATCCATGAAGAATTGCAGCGAACTTTCAAGATCCCTTGGTTTTCGGCAACCGCAACCACCTTTTTCCGCGACAACGCGACAAGGGGCAGCAGCAAAGCGCAATCAAACGATTTGCCAGCCCTTAGAGCCATTCAGCACTGCCTGTCTTCAGGTTTAAATCTTGACAACTGGCAATGTCAAGTAAATAAGTAACTTGGAGGCCCAGCCTGCACAAAAGGGTCCCTATTCTGGTTTACCATGTCCTACCATGTCCTACCCCACTTATTCTGAAATATACGGAACTTGCAACACGTGCTGAGTCCCCACCTGTGAGTAGCCAATACTATCTTCATGAAATATCCTCGCCAGTAATTTGATCAATAAGGGGCATTGCAACGTTGGAAGCCGCTGCGTATCACCATGGCCAGGGGGTGCAGAGAAGAAAAACAGCACAGACAGTGAGTCTTGAACTCGCAAGGGCTACAAAATGATGGCTATTCGAACAAGCCAGCAACTTTGAAATAAGCCAACCCCAAAAAACTAAGATTGGCTGGTGGCCAGCAACCAGCTTTGAAACCGACAATCATGTAGGTTTTGGTCAGCCACTAAACAAGGATGTAGCTCAATATGGAGAGTTTCAAGGGTGCAAAACAATGCTTTAAAACATCAGCAGCTTCAAGCATGGCAGATATTGATAGATATGAACCAACACCAGTGGCAAAACACACCTTAACAAATCTGCGGTTTCCTTGGGGCCAAATGGAACGAGGTGCCATGAAACGGAACGGTCGGCTAGGTGGGCTTGGCAGGCGCCACCGTGATCTGACCCTTGGCCACATCCACATCGACCACTCTGACCTCGGATCGATTTCATATGATTTCATGGTGGTGTGGTTGAACCAGATTTGGAAAAAATGGCCATACCATGCATTAAAAATCATTAATATATATATATATTAATATGGTAGGGGAGCATCATTCCAGATACAAAATGAGAATGGATCAGCAGCCCCGAGCTGGATAGCGGCGCCCACCTGCATCTCTCGTCCTGGAGGTGAACCAAGACGCAAAGCCTCCGCCTTCTCCTTGTTGCTGGCTCCAGGAAGTGTCCTAAGCCAGGAAAATGTCTCAGGGATGTTGGCAGGGCGTCGATTTTTCGGTGAGATGAGTCATACTCAGCTTTCCTAACAAGGCATGCCCGAAAGCCGCCGCAGGGCTGGCCTCCAAAAGAAATATTGTGTCTGGATGTGGGATGTGGGATGTGGGATGTGGGATGTGGGATGTGGGATGTGGGATGTGGGATGTGGGGTGTAGGATGAGGATGAGGATGAGGATGAGGATGAGGATGATGATGATGATGATGATGATGCCGGCTGCGAAGGTGAAACAGAGTCAGAATCTCAAAAAAAACTTAAGCACCCATATGTTTCTAGAAATTTCTACATATGCTCATATTTAATCAATCGCATTTATATTCATAAGATGTCTGTCGGATTCAAGACCGGTGCGTCCTAGCATCTTCAGTGGGATCAGGCCATTGGCCACAGCACCCAAATCCACAAAGGCGCCAATCCTGGGATTCACATGGACCACCTTGGCATCATAGCTGTGGCCCTTCCTTAGCGTCTGAGCGATACATTTGAATGTCTGAAACCGAAGAACAGTTATATAACACTTATACACATATATATATATGTATAATATAAATAAATAAATAAATAAAATAATTACTTTACTTCGTGTGATCCCCACCATGACATTTATACATTTTCTTACTGGCAAATCTTCTGGCATTCTATCTGACATATCTTCTGACATTCTATTTGGCATTCTATCTGGCATA
>Ga0126342_10006689_pt1 | contig 20490 bp, 19 predicted proteins | sample Cyp1metagenome_FD_92528 | JGI IMG/M metagenome (GOLD analysis project Ga0126342, IMG submission 92528) | Coral microbial communities from Lord Howe Island, Old Settlement Bay, Australia - Cyphastrea 1 metagenome | ecosystem: Host-associated > Invertebrates > Cnidaria > Coral ...
ACACATATTTACATATATACATATATACATATATACATATATACATATATACATATATACATATGTACATATATACATATATACATATATACATATATACATATATACATATATACATATATATACTTATATACATATATACATATATACACATATACATATATACATATATACATATACAATATATACATATACATATATACAGATATATATATATATATATGTATATATATATATTACATCTATGTCATATTGTGTCTTATATGTATACGTTGGATGTACATGTGCGTGTGTGTGTCTCATTATATCATTCTATGTTCAGAAGAAACAAACAGAAACCATGCTGGAATAAGCTGGATCTGCTCTTGTTGGTGGGTCTCGGATCAGGGTACTATTGCGTGAAAATAGGATTGCAGCACTCGCTTTTTGGTTGGAAGGCCTACAGAGTAAGTCAGATGTGTAACACAGTGGACTCAATAATCGTTGCCAAAACTGTGTTTGTTTTGCGACTTTGTCTGAAGATAAAGTACCCCAACAAACCATTGTTTATGATCATTTTCCCTATGTAAATTGCCATTTCCAATGATGGTATAACTTATTTTCAGACAAATCCAATATCATCTTACGGTTATAATAGTTACATTACATTGCCATAATACCATCATATCATACGTGGTGTTTGCCATAATGTCCCCATGGACCAATCCCCAAGCCTCGTGTACTTCCTGGGCTTGACTGTCCTCCTGCTCCTCCAGGAATCGGCAGTCAAAGGTTGGTGATGTTGGTGGAAAAGTGGAGTTGAACTCAGTTAACAAGAAGCTGCTAAGCTCAGAAAACCAGCAAAATATGTCGAAATAGTGAAAGTTTGTGATTCATACTATTAGTAGACTGTTGATAAGGCAGAAAAAAAAAAACTGCCAAACTGGCTGACAATGCTGTTCTTGAGCCTCACCCTGCCATTGCAACACATCCCAGTCCTGCGGTGGATGCAACTTCTTTTCATTCTCCGGCCTAGCTGAGCTACCAATTGGGCCATGTTTTTGTCAGGAAAAAACTGACAGTTCTCAGGATTTGGGGTTCCACATTTGAGACAACCCCTCTCAAATAACCGAGAATCAAGCGGTATAAATCTGTGGTGGCCTAACCTGCCGAAGAAAAAATAAGCGAATGTGTCCATGTTTACTTGGCAAGTCATCTACTAAAGGGGGATTCAGCAACGGGATTTGTGGCATCAAACTTCCGGCCAGTGCTCGGACGAATCCGGGATGAAGCATCAAACTTCCTGCCAATGCTCGGACGTCTGACAAGCCAAGAGACTCTCCGGCCGATTCCACGTCGAGACTGCTCAAAGGCCTGACATCATGTTCACGTGTCACAAACAGTTTCAGATCTTGAGGGAAGATGCTTCAACATGCTTTGAGGTGTCAAGAAAAATCAGAAAAATATCCCATCTTCTTGAAACAAAGAAACATCCAATCTGATTCGTCTAACCCCAAGCCGTTGTGCCAGGGTGGCCCATATTGGCCCATGATCAATTGATGGCTTGACCTCCAAACTTGTTGGTTCTACCACCATTGTCATTGCTCGTCCCATCTTCGGGAGTCTATCACCATGCAGCACTTAAGGTAAAAAACTCCAGGAAGTCATTCGTGTTGTTGGTATGTGTATATATATAGACTGACATCAACATACATGTATTCAGTCCACACACACAAAAAAAAAGTCTGCCTCAAAATGTTTGAACCCCGAACTAGATTCTTGAACTCTGCAAATAGATCTGCAAATCTTAGCCATTTCTGTACATCGGTAGCTCCCTTTGAACCATCCCACTCGTAGCCTTGAGAATCTCCACAAGCCCCGGCCGCTCCCCCTGCAGCCCCTGGCGGAAGCGTTTTGACCATGAAGGCATGGGGTAGCTGTGGTTGGGCTCCCAATTCAGATATTGATATACACATATATATATATAACTGTATCCTCCAAAAAATGAAGGTATGGTTCAAAGTTCCAAAGTTCGTGCTTTCATGGGACTGCACAAGATCTGTTGGTCCCCTCACTAAAGGCTTGACATGGCTTGACTGAGCCACAGACCACGACCGCAAAAGTCGCTTTCAAAATGTGCCTACCGTATCCTCCTACATGATTCTTCTAATGAAAATTATCGATTCAGGGTCCTTTTCCCACAGCTCAGTTCATCAAGAGATACCCCCTCTAGGACAACCTAGGCTCTTCCGAAAGGCCCCCCTTGGCTGTGTCCCAAAAATGGGGATACCCAAAAAATGCTCCGCGCTTTCGCCTTTCCGCCGGCAAGGAGCGCAGGGCAAGCGCGGAGACGGGTCGGAGGCGGGGCCACATGTTCTTCCAGGAACAGCAGCTGCTGTCTATGGCTAATGTCTTCGATACTCCAAGAAAATCTGATGTCATTGCTATCACCTCTGGGATATAATGACCACCTTGTGTTTGTTCAACTGTTTGTTCCCTTTTCCCATTTCGCAGTTGACAAAAATGAACCACACCACACCACGAAACCGAAGTTTAGTCATCAATGGCCCAAGGAAATTGATGCGAACATAGAATATGGAGATGTATTTCCCACCTCAACCGCCCATCATCGTGTTCAGAATTTCAGCTAACAAAGATGTATAGATTGAAAATTGAAAATACCCAGACTTTTGAGTTGCAAATCAAGTCATCTTCTCGTCGATGCTCATGGTTCTTCTGTTGCTTGTCGTGTGAAAGCTGCCAAAATTTTCTTCAAGTCTCAGATGGTGCTGATAATATCTCCAACCCCAAGTCCTTCCCCTTTCAATGCTCTAGGAAATACCAAAGCACTGCTGGGAGGCCCAAGAATATCTAGCTACGATTCGTACTACTGAAGCCCTAAGCAACGCTGCCTTTGTGATCTCTGGGGATCCCAATGGAGATTGGGCCCAGAACCGTTGGTAAACCCAGAAATCACCATCACTGGTTGCTGGTTTCAACCCCTCTGAAAAATATTAGTTAATGATAAGGATTATCCCAGATACTATGGAAAATAAAAAATGTTCCAAACCACCAACCAGATCAGAATCAGCACATCCGAATCTCGCCACCCCGCCTCTGCAGTTTGGCCTGAATCTCTTCGAAGCTCGAGGCTTTGCCAATCTGGAAGGCCAGGGAGTTGATCATGGGGAAACCACCCCTGGGCCCCTCCCCACAGTGCGCCGGCCTGCAAACCAGCCCCGATATGTTCACAGACCGTCCAAGTCCATTCGAACTGGTCCATGTAGAAAGGACCTAGGGCAGAAGCCATGAACTGTCTGTAAAACGATAGGGCACCTCAAACTTTGACGCTTCGGGCAACAAGATATGGTGGCCAAAGGTTTGAGTTGGACATAGCCTTAAGCCCCAAAAACGTTGTACTGTGTTTCTGCAATACCAACACTATAAACCGCCAACATAAGCACCCCAGCAATCGACGTTTTTGTGGTTCGTCTCACCAGTGCTTTCAAGAAAGCAAGTACCACTATGGCTGATGCATCTGAGAGCCCGGGCAGCAAAGCATGGGTATGCTGCACACCAGCGACTCCTCAAGCTGCTCTGAGGGCGAGGATGGATATGACTGTAATCTGGAGGCCTCAACAGTGTTGTAACAGAGGTTCAGTGGTGCAAAAATCACTCATATCACAAACCTAGTATTTGGGTTGTTTGATTGGGGTGGACTCTTTTTTCAGACACCAAACCAGGTAAACACTCCATGTTTCCCAGAATTCCTCAGTGACGAAATCTCAACCCAAGCTGCGATCCAAGTGTCTGTGGTGCTGTTCGCACCCATGTGACTCAGGAAGCATCGCACCCTGGAAGGTCATCCCAGTGATCCCACTGATCCCCTGCGGTGCTATGCACTGGATCTGTTTGGTTTGGGCCATTTAGTTTGGTTTTTATGGGATGATTCCATTTTTGGATACCCAAGTTTGATCCATGCTCCCTGCGAAAAACATCGAAAAACCCGTCAGATTGCCGCCTCTCACACTTCAGGACATCTGCCTGTTTGTGCTGAAGTGTTCACACCCTGAAAACTAGGGAGATGTACAGTAATATAAAATTTACCAACAAAATGGTGGATTCAAACGATGTAACCAGCAAGAACCAGTGACCTTTTTCACAATCCAATCCCCACAGTTTCAGTAAGACCAGGTGAAATCAAATGTCTTTGATTCCAGCTTTCAAGATTTTTTTGCCCAAGATTCTCTTGGGTTCAACCCCCAAACTTTGATACCAATCATCATTTATCAAGTATATTTATCAAGTATATCCCCATATATTTGATGCTTCAACCTCATATTTGGTCGTGAAATTTCCCCATACCCCCTGGGAATCAAACATGGCAATTGAAAATCCCTGTGGCCGTTCGCCATGGAGGTTTCGTTGGCAAAATCATCAAACTATAGCTGGGTGATTTTCCAGCAAGCCACGTTTGATGAGACCCGAGGGTAATCACCAACCAAATGCTGTGCCTGTGGTACGAAACGTTCCACCCGCCATCGCCCCAAAGCGGGCCGTTCGCTGGGAAGGAAGCTTTGCAGCTCGTCGGGTAAGACCTTGATTCCACCCCCAGGTCACCCCCATGGGGATTGGAGGGATGGAAATCAACAGAAATATTCACGGTTGTTGTTGATGCCCCGCCCAATAACATAGAATATATGGTGATTGAAGCAACCAATTTATGGCAGTGGCTCAGCTTTCTTGGGGGATTTCACCAAAGTTCTAGGGGTCTATATGAGATGTACTCGGATAACCCCTCAACAATAAGGGTTTGTGTCTTGTGCTTACCACGAACAACCACGGCAAATCTCATGAGGATTTGGCTGACACCTGATGAGAACCAAAAAACCCTTTGAAAGTCACTTGGGAATATCCTGGCAGCGGATCAAGTCGGTCAAGTCGTCGGTCACAAGGCTTGGATGGTCCAAGACAAAAAAGGCCCGAACTCTGTGCTACCTAAGAAGTCTTAAAGATTGACAAGCACCCAATTGGACATTGGAAAGTTGAAGGTAGACTTCAAGAAAACATCGCCTACCAAAGCATGTGGACATGCTGATACCTGCAACAGTTCTAGCCCATGAGTATCCTTACCATCGGCTTGTGATAGCACCAAAAGGAGTAAAAATCCACGTTTTTATCAACGATCCAAGGGGTTTCCGTAAGCCACAGCTCATCTGTGAAATCCAACAACAGGTAGACACAACTTGAAACTGGAGACTTGTTCATCAAATGAAAATGGGTCAATTTTCAAGGCACTGGGACCCACAACCTTTATTCATGTCTACTGTCAACCCATCCATTTTTGGGGCTCCGCAATTGTGACCCATAGCCAAATGCTGATCCTTTCACCTCACGTTTCCGTCCAAAGTACCCATAGGACACGCCATTTGTCACCACCATCTAGCGCTTTGGCTAGCTTTTCAATCATCTCCTCTCTCGTCCACGGATGAAATTTGCCAGGAATGGTAAGTCGGTAAGTCATTGGGAATGTTTAACTAATATGGTAAAAAAAAAAAAAAAACATATATCATCCCCACTATGGGTTTGTCTAAAAAGGTGGTAGCTCTAACATACTTCCTTTTTGAGGGTATCCCTCATGTTCAGATGCACCCCTATTACCATAAACGGGCGGGATTCAAGTCATCCCTAAATGGTACTAGTAGGTGTTTATGGCATTGATTTTACCACAATATTGTCCTTGGCTTCCTCTTCAAAGTGAAATCAAAATGCCACCATTGACAAAGCAGTGTTTGCACATTCAAAAAGGCCTGGAACTTCCGAATGGACATGTGGGGAACTTCAGTGTCCATGAATTTTGCAAAGCCAAAAAAGCCGTGAAGCTGCCACTGACCCGGGTCCTTGCTTGGTCTCACAATGCTTCCAAAAGCAACATACACGATTGGACCCGTGTCTTCTTCACCTGCCAGCTGATCCAAAAATGCTCAGTCCAGCAAGGCGTCGACAGGAGTCAGCCGAGCTGCTGAAGAGCCAGTCCAAGAGATCTTTGTCAATGGGTGCCAAGGTCGCCTGCACGGCGGACATCTGAAGCCTGATGCATTGATACTAAGAATGATCATGATGATAATAACAACAATAATAACAATAACATGAAAAAGTTGCGATAATGATAATTTCAATATCAACATTCGTAGTAATAATCATCATGACAACAAACATGATAATGGTTAGGATGATCTTAATAATGCTGAGAACCTATAAATCCGAATAATACTCATATCATAGATTTGGCAAATCCCTGCCAAAGTAGGTCGCAACTCACTGCAAGGAACCCGCCCTCAACATCCGCGACGCACGGACCTCGAAGCTTTCACGGTTCCTCTGCAAACAACCGTTCTCCTGACACGCCGATCCCACAATGACTCATGGCGTTCTTGGACAATGCCAGGTCAAATGGAGTCGGAGCCTCTACTGTTGGCTGAGAAATCCTCATGCTTCCAGACCATCGTCAAAAAAGATGTGAATGATTCTAAGTTGCGTCCTTCAACAAAATTGGAGAGCTCAGAGTTCAAACTTGAAATAACCAAACTCTCCAGAGTTGGTTTGGTGACCAAAACTTAAAGATTCAGAGGGCAGGTCTCAAAATGTTCCAAAATGCCAATTGAATATGAATCTTTGACCAGGATATTTTGGGTATAGACTGTTTTGTGGACAGAACCAACCAAACCTGCTGAAATTCGACGGACCGACATCGCTCCATCGGTTTAGGAAGAGGCAGCAGCGGGCTGCAGAAAAGGATCCGCTCCCTGCCAATCAGCTGGCTAATAGCGGCTATGGACCCAAATTCTAGACCGCCTGACAAACATTCCTACTGTGGATGGAAGAAATCCTGCACCAGTTGATAGGTGGTTTATCCCATTATTTATAGGGTTTCAACCATCCAAGGTGGTGCAGGATTTCTTCCATCCACAGTATCATTACTATTGTACCGTACGATTTGGGTGGCTGATCAGGTCATCCAAGCTGTTCAGCCCACTGAGCTTGGCACTTCAAGGTCCGTTGGCCGACGACACTCCTTGCGCGCCAGGGGGATTTCAAGTGTCAACGGCAAGTGGGTCGAATGACTTGAAAAATCTTAGGCCTTTGCGGCTTGAAACACCAATTTTGGTGCTTAAAACCAAGGATTGACTAACAACAGGCAAGGACACATCATCAATTAGGTAAAGATGCGTTCGCCACTTCGCCACCTTTCAAAAGGCTTGGTCGGCTGGTACCGGATATAGTCTATAGAGATACATGTATACATGTGTATACTTGTGTATACTTGATATACGATTATACGTGCCTGTATGTATGTTTATACATGCCTGTATGTATGTCTGTCGGTATGCATGTCTGTATGTCTGTATCTCTGGTATCTCTGTATGTCTGTCTGTCTGTCTGTCTGATTGACCGACTGCCTGCCTGCCTGCCTGCCTGTATGTATGTATGTATGATCATACATGTTGCTACTATCTTTGATTGGAAAAACAAATGGCAAAAAGCTGCTCCTGGTGCTGGCATAGATCTCAGCGACATAATCATCCCGCTTCAGGTTCTTTAAGATAGCACTGGCCACCTTGCAAGAAGGATGCGTGATTTGGGGGATGAAGTCATTATCTAACAAAGAATTGGATGTGGAAGACTAGACATGATCCAATTCCGCCCGTCTTGAATTTTGGCCCATACCCATTTGAAGATAAGTTTGAATTTTGGCCCATACCCATGTGAAGATCAAGTTTGAATTTGCTGGAAGACCAACATCGTACCGCCCAACTACAGTAGCACAAAAGGACCTATGCACGCAAGCATGCTCGAGTTTAAGGGCCTCCGGTTCAAATATAGTGATAGTAATAAATGCATGTGAACTTGAATCAATCAAAGTCTGGCAATATAGTTGAAAGGCTGTGACGACTTTATCACAACTCCATAGTCCTTCTAGCAGCAATGAGATTTGGAAACTCCTGCACTTTCAATCCAACTTCAGCCCCAAAATTGATCTGCAATTGCCAAATAATAAATCAAATATGTATATATATATATATACATACATGCTTCACTTCAGTGATTCCAACCTTCCGACCCTAAAAAATCACCAGCAAAAGATCTGGCCTTCAAAGGCACTTTCAGCTTTTTCGCCAGGGGAGAGGTCATGAAGCCCACCATCTCGGGTGGCATCCCAGCCACAGTGTTCATCAAACCGGTGAGGGTTAGCTCACTCGAATTCACCTCGAAGTTCGAAGAGGATTTGGAAATTTGGACGGTCAAAAGTCAAACCTCTTTTCGATGTTTCCTTTGAAAAAATCTACAGCAAGAACACCATCCAGCCAAAATCCAGAGATCCCACGAAGCCAGGGCGGCTCCCACCTGTGGCAATTGACTTGGATCAACTTTCTGTTCCATAGCCTTGATAAATTCCACAGAGACACCCATGACCTTTGCCATGATCTCTGGAGCGATTTTGATCCTTAGGTCACGATGGAAGGAGATCAAACATTTCGTAGACAGATTTGGAGCGAAATCCCTTGCCCTTTACACGAAAATTGATCCTGGAAAATCCACCGTTTGTAAAAAAGTCCTGCGGAAAAGCATAGCTATTTTAGTTTATTGGAGGGTACTGCTCCAAGTCTGAGAGATTCTTGGCAAGCAGAACTGCATTGACATCTGGATGAGTTAGCACGTGATGTCACCGTGATGTCCCCGCGATGTCCAGATCATTGCGGCGCAAGATTCTGTGGTTCACCATTGGACGCACCATCCTTCGCAGTGTTCTTGTCATAATCCTGTTCCGCTTCGATCAGCTGCAGTTTTTCGTTGGGGTCAAACATCGATCAGCTGAGACCCTACAAACCATCAGGTTTCGGAGTTGCCCACTATTCACCCATAGCCATTTCCAGCAAATTATCGCGATCAGTGGGCTTGGTCACTGGGGTTTGACTCAACTGTAGGGTACCAAAAAATCCAGTGGCAACATTAAGGGTCTCAATGAGTCTCTACCAGATTCAATATATTTGGAGCAAATCCCCCCTTTTTCAGAAATATATATATATCATATCGTATATAGTTGGTTAAATATATCCGCATTGTCTCCCCATTCAAGTAGCCCTCAAAAGTGAAAAGTGCCATCCCAACTATGCAACTATGATAAGTATTGATAAGTGCGAATAAAACCATTTTTCCAATCTGTTCTCGCTCTTTAAAGGTTGCTATATGTTTCCAGTCGCTCCATGGTGGGTTTTTTGTGTCGCTGACCCACCCTCTCCCGCCTCCGGAATTCCTGGTGAGTGCACCGGAAGCAGCCGGATCTTTTCAGCCGCACACCAAGCAGGCACCAAGTTCTGAGTTGGGAGATTCAGGGGCTAATCCCATCACCCGTTCATATTAAACACCCCATTGCATGGTCCCAAAAAAATGTGGAAATTCCCAACAAAAAACCATGGTTTCGTTTAGGGGGTGTTTAATATTAGGGGGAAAGGATAAAAATCTTTAAAAGCACCATCTTACGGGGACTTGATGGGATGTAATGGCATAGAATGGCATAGAATGGGATACATATTATATATATATATTATATATATACTGGAATATATTGGGAAACTTCAGCACACGATCAAAAAAATGGCCAGTTTAGCCGGCGGGGTGACTATCGAAAATTGGGGTTTAATAAGTCTAATGTGATTTAACCATCCTAAAATGAGATTGATATAACCACCAACATATCACATACCCCAGCTTTAGAGATCCCAATTCATGAACAGATTCAACACTAAGCCACGCTTTCTGGGAGGGAATTTAATATTAGATGGAAGATGGAAAGAGATTACACCTCTTTCCAGATGTCTTGGGACTACTCAACCAGACATGAATCATGTCGCCCAAGTCAAGCCATATCCAAAGACTCACCCAACAATTGGTCACAAGCATCAAAGAAGTGCGCAAAAGGTATTTCACCACGTAGTTTTTCGTGTGCATGTGTGTGTGTCATTTCAATCCATTTCAAGCCTTCCTGGCATATCAAGCATATCGCTGCTAAGTCACATTCATCATGCAGAAGCCATCACACACGACGACCTTTCGTGAAAGCACAAGAGCTAGGCAGTAAACTCAAATTTAGATGGCCTAAAATAAAACAGGCCCAAAAAAAAAGCTCACGTTATCATCATTCCCATTCAGACTGGCCATCAGTAGGGTATCCCCAAATTGTCAGCCAAACCCACAAGTTTTGCAAGATGCAATTGGTACTTGAGCGCGCGACATCTGGCTTCACACTACCTGAAGAAAGCGGTTCTCAGGACCAATGGTATCTTCTTGAAATACCAAAAAGGGCTCTGTCTCAAAACCTGGGATACGCCAATTTATGGCGGTTTTGGTCGGAAAAAGATAGAAAACTTACTGTATCATTTTCGCCCTGACATTTTGAGGTTGCAAACTTTGAGAGTGACAAGCCCATTTGAGACCAATTTGTTTAAAGGAATTGCAAGGATGTCGAGCGTCTCGTCGGGCTCCACAAAACAGTTTTGCCATTTGAGGCGTGGCCATGCGCCCGAACAGTTCAGTTCAGTCAAGATGCAAAGCACACGGAAGCAGAAGGACATAAAGGCTGCCATGGGATCCTTGCATCACGCGATGGAGTCAGCATCGATGTAGCTGCAACGGACCCAACACGCACATGTTGTGAACAGTTTTGATTGGAAATTTAGGCAAGGTTGCAATAACGTATTCAACTTCCTCGGTCAAAAACTTTTACAACCGAAGGCATCTGCGCCCATCTCCTGCTTCTTTTCTGAGTACTCAGCCATACACCTGCATCAAGTTCAAAAAGCTGAGGCAGTTCAAGAGCTGATTTGCTTCCTGAAACTGAAATGCACTGGAAAACACTCCGTTCGCTGCCTGAACACATGTAGGAACAGTGTGGAGCCACCCTCTGATTGCTCCGTACCAGAGCTGCGCACAATGGCCCGAAAACCATCCTGTCGTGCCAGGACTTCATTTTTGGCGATGCCATGTGGTTCGAAATGTTTCAACCGACAAGCCGAGTTTGTATCATTCTCGCTCCAAGTTCTTAAGTTCAACAAACATCAGCCACCCAAATCCTTCGCTTCCCCGCTCCTCGATCGTTGCGAAGAAGGGAGAACTCACGCACTCATCGCCCTCGGTGACGTGTAGCTCCCCCAGGTTCTTGAGCTCTTCCTAGTGACGCATCAAGGGCAAAAAAACCGGGCAAAATGAGTACATATTATAGATTTGACATGTACAACATATACATTTATATATATAACACAATGTGTATTTACATACATATATTTATATATTTACATAGTGTATAATGTAGAATCTTTGGGTGTCCTGAGAGAAATTGTGACAATTACAAAAAATAGTGAGGTTCATGGGGTGTTACTTTTGCATCATTTGGGAAAGAATGTCTCGGCAATGCCAAAACACTCGTAACTTCCAGTCTGATGCACTTGTACAGGCTGTCCTCATCCTCCTTCATACAAGCAAAGTGTATCTTGTAGTTTGGACGCCCTTTAAACCATTGGCCTGTCAAGTTGAAGCGAGAATCACTCCTGCTACGAGACTTGTTCCCAACAGGGCAAGCAGCAATTGCTGCTGGACCGGTCCTCATTGGATTTCAAAAGAACCAAATCATGCTGTCGCTGATTCCTGAAGGAAAGATCAACAGAATGCCAATCCCTGCCTATTCTTCGCAAGTGCACAATGTGGCCCTGGCAACACACCGGGCCAGTGCCTTCAGACTAAGTCACTAGGCTAGGACTTCATGGTGAAACATCCCGCCTTCCAAGGGATGGTCAAGAAAAGCACGGTGCCTTTCGCCCTGCTGGGATTCAGCCAGAAGGGTTCACCTGCGGCGCCGGCCAAGCTGGTCATGCGGGAAGTGAAGTCAACATGTTCCGTCTCGTCTCATGAAATCCGACTCATGGAAGCGCCAAATTGATCCAAATTGGTCATTGATCATTGTGAGACCGTTCAATTTCAAACCTCAATTGCTTAGAGCCATGGTCCTATCTGTCGCATTCTGTCCAACAGGAGTCCCAAGTATGGCTCTTCATTTCATCCACCATGACCAGCTTCCAACATCTCCCCGGTCGGGATCGCCTTCTTTGCAGGGCACCACCAGATCTCGTCCCTGTCATTGCATCCAGGGATGATTTTCTCGCCCTGATGAAGCCCCAGTGGCTAGTTGTGAAAGATATAATGTACGTAATTTACATGAACAGTTTGCATTTTTACGAAGTTCCACCCGGTTCTGCAGGTGCCTTGAGTTTCAGGCTCACCCAGCCAGTGCTAGGTCCATCACCAGAAAGCACTTCAAAACATAGACGTTCGCCTTTCAGCTCCTCACTCGCTGTCTGGACACTTAGAGAAATTGTTCCACTGGCAGGTTTTTTTCCCTCTTAAAGAAATTGTTCGAAATCAAAAACGATACTAAGTCCACCTTTTCAGGCTTTACTGACTAATTAATATCTAAATATATGGGTGTTTCCCAAAATGAAAATACCTCCAAATCATCCATATTGATATTCCATTATTATAAACCATCCATTTTGCTAAAATACAATATATCCCAGGAACTATCCATTTTGGATGATTTGGATATATATATATATATATATTATATTATATATATATGTTTGGATATCCATTATCTTTTAATGGAACCATCCAGCCATTGGGATCTCCCAGGAACCGAGCCATCGGCAACTCCTTCTGTCGAACGATGGCGCCAGTGGCCAAGCGAGACGGCAGCTCCGGCGAGGTGAGTTTCTCACCTCAAAAAATCCGAGAGCTGCCCGGGTCACCTCCAAGCGTCCAGTAATATATTACATACAAGATACATATATAAGATACATATGTAAGATATATATATATATATACATATATGTATATTATAATATATAATATACACATAATTATATACACTACATAATTCTAATGTAGTGACTACATAGATATTACTCTGCATGTGGGTAGTTTCATATTTCTATAACTGAAATCGTGTCAAAGGGTATGGCGTTCTGCAAATGTCCTGCCTTCTCGCACCAGGATGCCTCCCCCTGCGGCTCCCCCCACCACCTTGCAGGCGTGAAGCGACGAAAAATTGGATACCGAGACCGAGACTCTACGTCTCTACGTGAAAGCCAATTGCAGGATTGCTAGTCATACAGCCTCCCAAAGCGCCATAGAAAATCAACGGAGCAGCCACTGGCAGCCACTGACTCTGATTGAATGGATGATAACTTGACCAGGAAAGCCATTTCGAAATGAAACGATGGCCCCAGTGGTATGAGAATCAAACCACAATCTGAACAGAAAAAAACGCGCAAGAGTGACTTCAATCGTGTCTTTTTGTTGGTCGTTGAATTCTGTAGACTTAGAGAAACCACTTCAAAATCATGGTCCTGTTTCAGATTCAGAAGCTTGAGCCGGCGCCAATTTCGGACGGAAGGAGACGTAGAAAAGCATTGGTTTCTGCTAGAGTCAACCCTTATTCTCCAGTTGCATATAGCAAGCAGTGTAGAGTCTAGAGCACTTCTTGGTCAAAATTTAGAAAAAGTGCCAAGCACTCCCGGGTTCGTCCCGCCCCAAACCATGGGCTAAGAGCAAGTGGTGGTGCACCCGGACACCGGTGCGCATCCATTCCATGAAGGTGTCAAAGTGCTCCTGGGCTCCGGTTCACTTGCTAATGTCATTTGTTTTGGTCATATCTCAATTCAAGAATGGTTCAATACCCATATATACCCATATGGTTTCGTCTAAAAATGGGGTACCTGTAAAACCCAACGGTTTCTCATCAATATGTGCAGTTAAAAATTCGCCCTTTTGGTTGTATTTATGCCATTTTTGGTCAAACTCAACACTAGAAATCAGAGATTTAGTCATTCGAATAGCCAAACATGATTTCCCCATTCAAATAGCATAAAATTATAGTCTAGTTCTACAACTCTTTACATTGGGATGTTTACCCCCAAACCATGGAAATCTGGAAGAAGAAATGCACCTCCGCATCCTGTGGGGCAGCATCCGAGTGCTCAGGCTTGGCCCTGAGGTAAACCTGCCACGGCGCAGTTGTCATGGCCGTGGATTTTCTAATTGATTTAAGGCAAATTTTGAAAGAAACCATGATGTTTTTATTCATAAGTCATAAGTCATAAATCCTGAATCCTAAATCATAAATCATGAATCATAAATCATAAATCATAAGTCATAAGTCGTAATTCATAAGCCGTAAGTCATAAATCCTGAATTTTAAATCATAAATCATAAGTCATAAATCATAAATCATAAATCATAAATCATACATCATAAATCATACATCATAAATCATAAATCATAAATCATAAATCATAAATCATAAATCATATGCATCATATGCACCATATAATTGTTTCCTTCATCCAATTTTGCGAAATGTGTAAATCGTTCACCCAATTTCGCCTGAGGAGCACGGCTGGCTGGCGCCAAGCGGCTGGTCAAGCCAAAATTCAGCACAGACCTGGGACATCAGAGGGAATCCACGACCTGAAATGGTTGAGGAGTGTGTGAAATACTCCGTTGAAATGTTTTCCCAAACCCAAATCTGAAAGAATGGTGGATCCCGGCGCCTGCGGTGAAAAGGACGGAAGTAAAATGTACTAAAAGTGACTTGAATACCCCCGGCCCGCCACGTTTCGCCTGTTGATCACTGACGCCACGGCCTCGGGGACACAGGGTGAACCCAGTGTCGCCGTGAAAGTCCCAATGTTCTATGGTTGATCAACCTGGTTGACACTGATTGTACATATTGATTGTTGCCCAATTACTTATGAATAATTCAATCAGATAGGGACAACTATTAGAACAAACCACTCGCAAATTCACATTTGTGCGCAGTCAATCCAGTCAGATACTAGTTTTAAGTCCCCAGCAACCACTGCCAAAGCAAAAACAATGCCTCGGAAAAGCCTCCGGGACAAAGCCCTGCCAGGGAAATGGTCGTAAGATGCAAAGCCAAAGCTGGAAACAAATTGTCACCAAACGAAACAGTTTTTGATGTTTTTGCCAAACAAATAAATCGGAAAATGTGAAAATCACCGTTCACTGTTTGGTGTATACATTTGGTTGTGCATTCAAAACCCGACCTGGAGGCATGCGAGCGGATTTGGGACAACGCCATGATGGTTCGAGCCACGCAAAACTGCAATGGGGTGTGGGCCGTTTTTGGATGCCGTAGGATGGTTTGAGCACTATTTATTTGACATGACAATTCCATCGGTTGTCTCTTCGCCCCATTTTTTGATCATACAACCAAAACGGATCCGTCACAGAAAAAATAAGCCTCGCTGGTATCCCCAAAAGCCGCAACGTTTTCATTTTACAAATCTTTCTGAAGCGTGCTCCGAAGCCAAGCGCTGGAAACACCTCAGCTGGGTTTCCATGAGTTAAATGACTGCAAATCCTGTTGAACCTGACGTGGCTCTGCACCAAAGCCTCCCAGACTTTCTCCGGAACCTTCTCCGGAACCCTGTTGAACCTGACCTGGCTCTGCACCAAAGCCTCCCAGAACCCCGGTCTCCTGTTGAACCTAACCTGGCTCTGCACCAAAGCCTCCCACACCTTCTCCGACACCTTCGCCGGAACCCTGCTGCGCCTGACCTGGCTTTGCACCAAGGCCTCCCAGACCTTCTCCGGAACCTTCTCCGGAACCTTCTCCGGAACCCTGTTGAACCTGACCTGGTTTTGCACCAAAGCCTCCCGGAACCTTCTCCGGAACCTTCTCTGGACCCCTGTTGAACCTGACCTGGCTTTGCACAAAAGCCTCCCGGAACCTTCTCCGGAACATTCTCCGGAACCCTGTTGAATCTGACGTGGCTCTGCACCGAAGCCTCCCAAACCTTCGCCGGAACCTTCGGAACCTTCTCCGGAACCTCGTTGAACCTGACCCGGCGCCTGCACCAGTGCACACCGGAGCTATTCTAGGCTGAAGACCCCATTAGCTTACGCTGTTCGGGAAAAAAATATGGTCCCAAGGTGAATTGCCAAAATTGGACTCTTTAGAATTGGACCCCATACCAATGTGAATGTCCAATTTTTGGCCATGGTCATTGCCAAAATGGTATTCAAGCACAATCGATCTCGACTGGTACTAACAGCACTGGATGGCAATGTTCACGCATGGCAATGATGGCGCGACCAGCCGGCCAACGTATTCGGTAATTAAATATGATTCATAGTAGAAAACTGGTAAATTTGCTCTCAAACGTTCACATTTTCCGAAATTATATATCCCATACTTCTTACATTGGGACAACATGTGACCGCATCTGGCAGATCAACATTTCCATTGATATGTACTGGATGTATTGGCAGATCGGGCAGCGTTAGACAAGTAAATTGTCTGGAACTAAACAAACCAGTCAAAGTCAAAATACAGCAAAGACGTTTCAAAAGTGTCAATCTCCCCCGCAAAATCATTTTGAAATCACATCATTATAAATTTCAATATGTGCACATTATTCGCTGAACCACTTTCCAAATCATGTACTGCAAGACACTCAAATGAAGCAGTTGCAGACTGTTTTGATCTGGGGATTGTCACGCAGCCGTGCACAATACTGAATGCAATGAAATCGACACGGCCGATTCCCAGCACAATCAAGGAGTGTCAATAGTTCAATTGCGACCGGACCACTGCCACGTGACACCCATGCCTGGGCATTGTAGAACCAGTTCCATCAACTTGCACAAAAGCAATTCCAACACAGTGTCTTGTACCCACACACAAATTTAGTTACATTTCTGCAAATACTTCACGGATAACGCCAACATGACATAGTTCAATTTCAATTTCCAAAGCGCCACGCACCACGTTGTCTTCAAAAGGTTTGTCTGTCCTACCAAGCATCCCATAAGTATGCCAACCCAGATTTTGTGCGAAACCCATCCCGAAAAAAATGTGCGAAGCAAATCGTTCCCCAAACAGTGTGTCCACACTCCGGGGTTCTTACGGTAGCTGTTCAAGTTGGTGCTTGATCAGAGTGCTGACTCTGGGGCGCGGCATTTTCCGTTTATCTTTCATCCAACCGCTGCTGAGCCACACAAAGAAAATGATTTGCAAGAATGTGGCTGTCAATCACTTGAACTGAGTGCACAACTCTGTAACCTGCTGAAGGCTCATCTCTTTTGAAACTGGGGTTCACTCACAGCCTGATGTTCTCCCCATTTTTCAAAGAGGTCTGTGAGAGCACCCCAACATATTGGACCATCAACTTCGCAACGTATGGCCCCTGCATCAAATAGCTTCTTATAGTCAAACCTCGAAGGAGAGTCAGCCATATTCGAGTCAGTAGGGACTTAGTAGGGACCCTGGCATACCATGGAGTGATCTGCATAATGCACTCCAAGGCCATTGTTGCTATAAGGATCTTGCGAGCTGTCACATTCCGAGAAACGCATGCAATAAGGGTATCGCGGACACCATTGTTGTCAGTGTAGATCACAACCGCGTCTGTGATCCTTCTTCCCCAAAGCCAAAACGCACAAAACACTGCAAAGAACTCGCATTCAAATATTGCTGTCTGCCTGCCATTTGGGTTCAGCGAAGCCACAACATCACTGGTCAGCTTGTGAGAAAAGAAAGCAACTGGGGTCCCAGTCGGGTCAAATAACACCGCCCCTATGCCAGCAACGACATCGCCTGCTTCAACATCATAGCAGGCGTCAGTTTGGAGGAACCAGGAAACTGCTGATGCAGGTTTGGGTTCACGTGGTCTTCCCTCCTGTAGCAGGCACCTGTGCAATCTGAGCGCAAGGAGCACGTCATCTGAAAGCTTTGCGCCACAAGTTGAATAAGCCTGCTGCGAGACAGCCGCATGCGAACAACGGGCTATCCGCCCAAAAACATTGCCCGAAGTGAACTGCAGTCGCCCTCTAAGGCGTAATGCTTCTTGCTTGGACATGTATCCACGTTGAATAACTTCTCCCAAAAACTCAACAAGTTCACGCCGTCTGGTTTCTGTGTTGCCAATTTCAACAAGTCCTGAATGCAGTGTCGACACATTGATGTTGACTCCAAGAGCCTGAAAAGACGCCCCAAAAGGTGGGGCCTTGTCACCAGCTTCAGCAAAACCCCATCCAAGAAGTTTGAAGTACATGTGCACACATGACGCAACCGAAGAGCTTTCTGAAGAAGGGGGCAACACTGATGAAATCATCAAAGTAATTTGTCATCAAGACTTTGAACTCCTTCACCAAGACGTACCAAAGGCTATGCGAGATCCGAAGAAAACTGTGCACTGATCGCACAGATCCAAAAGGAAGTGCAAGCATTGCAGAGCTAAAAAGTTCAAGGGAGCCCGGCTTTTGAACAACAATGTAGGCATACTTCTTTGAAGAAGGCTTCACAGCGCACTGCTTGTACGCCCCAACAAGATCAAAAGTCCTGCCAACCCAAGGATCCTCACTGCCGAGCTTCGACATCAAGTGAACACACATTGCAGAGAAAACATCTATTGTATGAGGCTTCGGACTCTCACATGTCTGAACGCTGGCATTGACTGATGATCGAGACAAATGGTCAATGCACCGCACCTTCTGCCCTTGAAGTATGCCAAACCTGCGGCTAAGTGGACAGTCATCAAGGATGTCACTTAGAGGAATAGGCCCAACAAGAATTCCTGACTGAACTTCATCCATTGTTTTGCTCCACACCTGGTCAATGAAATTGCCATCAGTTGCACCAACAAATTGCTGGCGCAAACCGCTACGTTCTCGGCATGCAATTGTGTGCAACTCATCCAGTGTCACCATCGCTGGCTGAAACTTTGTTGGCCATAGGCCAGTCTTTTCCACGCTGCCCACCAGCTCTGCACCGCAACGCATCTCATCAATGACACCCATGTCTGGGTAATCAACTGCACGCAACATCTTCCCACAGCAGGAGGTTCTTACCGTTCACAACTTGTGCAACTTCGACATCCATGCTTTGCTTTAGCTTGGTCTCATCACCTCTAAGTTCAACCAAACGTCTCAACCAAAAAACCCAACTTGGCCGCTCTGAACTCCACACGCTCTTGGCAAGTTGAGGTTTGATGAAAGTCTATAGCTGCCTGAAGCACTTCAGGTAAACCAGATTTTACAGTGTTTGGGTGGCCGAACTTGACCATCTGCTCAACGGACTGCTCTTCCGTCCAAGGGGTACCCCATATCTGGGTCTCGGTGGGGCCCTCTTTGGTGGTGGCTGCTGGTTGTGGATACACCTCAACAAAACTATTTACATTTTCTTGGCAAATTTGCTGCTCCGACACAACAGGCCCCCCATATAAACATGAAGGAGGAACCTTTTGGCAGTGTTGTAGGCGCATTCAGTGTTGGAACTTCCAAAGATGCTGACAACTTGGCCCGTAGGACATGTTGAGGCAGGTCTGTTTGAAACCCTGACAAGGCAACTTTCGCAGCATATGTGGGTATCAAAGGTGGCAACTTGCTTGGGCTGGACTCCAGCTTGCGCCCTCAGAACTGACAATGTTGCATTGCGGGACTCCCCAATGGCAGCCAATGTTTCTGGCGGCAAACGTTGCCCTGATTTTGCAAAGCAACAAGAAACTGAGAAGCTATGGCCCTGGCCAGCGGTGTTGGATAGGCTGTTTCCAACGCAGTTGCAAACTTGTTCGATTGAACATGGATGCCCCACTTGTCATGTTTGTGAACTGCAGAAACACCAGTGCACATGCTGTTAATCACCGCAAGTTTAGCTGCGTTGAAACCTAGCATTGTACGTTTAGGACGTGTGCTGCCATACATGCAGGATTGGAAAGTTGTAAAGGACATGAGGTGGATAACGGATTGAATGACGGTTGTCTTCCAAAATAAAGAAAATTGTGGATTCTCAATGCAAAACAAACATCCATTGTCTGTGGCCCATTGGACAAGCTGGGACGTCAAAAAGTATAACTTTGAGTAGTCGGGGGTTGGCTACAGCCTGTTAACCTCTGTAATCATTAAAAATACAAAATTAATACAAGAAAAATACAAACCCAAATTACAAAAAAAATACAACACTGAGCAGGGCAAAATTATCAACAAAAGGAAAATACAACATACATTGATGGATTCGTGGTTTTGTTCTTTGACGGCCTGTCTAAAGAACGAAAATAATACAAAAGGACAAAGTGCAATCTGTGAAGGACCGGAAAAATACAAAAAAATACAAAAATACAAATTGCATTTTTGGACGTAATGGAAAAATACCAAAAAAAATACAAAAATGCAAAGTGTATTTTTTTGTATTTTATTTGTATTTTTTCGTTTTTCTTTTGTATTTTTACAAAAAAAAATACGAAAAAATAGAAAAAAAATACGAAAAAATACGAATGCAATTGCTCAAAAATACAAAATACAAAAAAAAAACGAATCAGCAATTTCAAAAATACAAAATACAAAAAAAAAAACGAACCCAAAATTTCAAAAATACAA
>Ga0126342_10006690_pt1 | contig 20490 bp, 23 predicted proteins | sample Cyp1metagenome_FD_92528 | JGI IMG/M metagenome (GOLD analysis project Ga0126342, IMG submission 92528) | Coral microbial communities from Lord Howe Island, Old Settlement Bay, Australia - Cyphastrea 1 metagenome | ecosystem: Host-associated > Invertebrates > Cnidaria > Coral ...
ATCGTCGTGTCCAGTCCTTGCATCCTTCAAGCTTGATTTGCCTTCGATTTTTGTCGAACCCGTAGTGGAGCATGAAGCCTGTGAGAGTTGTTGGCAGCAAAAATGGAGCGGCCTGGCAAACATATAATAGATCACATTGTTCCTTTGTTGACTTTTCGCTTGTTGCTGGCATTTTGACATTGAGCACCTGGGAGCAACTGGGAGCAACTGAAATTGTCCTGCTGCACCGGTTGCTTGTTTGAGGTGTCGAAAGATATGGAGCATTGGCTGTTCCAGGCTTGTACAATTCACTTGGGGCGGTCAAGAACAGTGATTTTCATTGATGTTCAATTTTCCAGCAGATTTTTGACCATGATGAATGCACTTTGGTTCTGCAAACAGAGGATGAATCTTGCCATGACAGATTCCCTGGCATGAATCACCGAATAAGTCGTATTAGTGTTTGCTGCCCTTCCAACAAGGCTGCAAATGAGCTTGGGATCTCTTGTGTCACCATTTGCCATCGACCTGCACTTCTGGAGCACCACCATCAGATGCTGCTTGCTTGCACGTCCAGATGGACCTGGACTTATGGAATGTGTATTTACGTTGCAAGTCAGGACACAATGACGATGCATACATCCTCATGGATGTTCGGCAATTATATTGTACATTTTCAGCTGATGATGTTGACTCGCTTGGGAAAGTTGAACAATGATTCCTTTATTGGCAGTGGACACCTGCAGTACAGTAGTATGTTTGTCTTAGGGCTGGAGTTTCATGGGCTCCTGAGATTACCAGAGAGCCAAGTAAATGAGCCGAATCAATCGCACTGAGGCTACGGCTCACGGGCCGCTTAGCAGAGGACCCGAGTGTTTAATGATAAACATGTGCAGCACGGCATTCCCCACCCTGTCTTGCGTATGATCGACCATATCACTATCATTTTCCCCCTGTTTACTGAGCACTTTTACTGGTCAATGTTGCTTCTGATTGTCCCGCTTTGCCCCGAGTTGTTTGCTGAAACGCTCATTTCTGCTCATTTCCTTGCAGAGGATGGACTTGGATGGGAGCTTGTGGATTTACCTTCCAATGTGCCAGAGGCAGGATCGCGCAGTGGGCGATGCATTATTCTTTGTTGCCGAGTTCATTGAGGCAAAGCCGCCGGCTGGCAGCCATGCAGAGGTCAGCTTCAGCTGCCTATGTGGGCTTCAAGTAACTGATTGTGATTATGTTATAATATACATATCTGATCATTTGAATTCATTTGAAATCATTTGATATCATTTTGTTTAGTTGAATAGTCGACTCATTTTGGTGGCACTTTGGATCTACAATACCCATGCACTTGCTCATCTTGCTTGCTCCTTGTTTGCGCTCTTGCAAACCCTCTGAAAGAGTTGAAAGGCACATGCGCGCCTGGAAGAACTGCAAAAAGCAGGAGGTGCAGCCTTTGAAAAGACGGAAGTCCATTTTCAACAATTTCCGCAATGATACGCATGACTTATTTTTGATTTTGCCTCAGCACAAGCATCCATTGCACGGCGGTCCGATTAATCACATGACCTGCGAGGGTGCAGAAAGGCACATGCCTGAGAAGCTTCAGACGATGCATCCCTGAAAAGTCTGGTAAATGTCGCAACGATTCTGTGCGGTCAACAAGGCGTTTGCAGTGGACAAGTCCGCCGCTGTCCATGCGTTGGCGACTCAGAGGACACTCTGTGAGCTTGATCCTTCTGGTCACACCTGAAGAAGTGGTCAAATTCCTGCAACGTGAGCGTTACAAGGTGATGGTAAAGTTTCCAAGTAGTTCCAGCTGAAGTTCCAGCGGATTATTCATTTTAACCGGCTGGAATCCCTTCGTATTCCAGTATTCCAGCGCTGCAGCAGTTCTATGGATATCGAGTGAAATGGCTTGTCCAATGGCTTCAGGCCGACTGTGCGCTCTCACCAGTGTCACCTGGATGTGGTTCAGAGGCCTTAGTCAAACAATTGAAACCTGGTGTCGCTCAAACTCGGCAAGACGTCACCCATGTCACCCGCGTCACCCACTGCAATACGGGCCATGCCACCAGGCGCTATCCATCAGCACTGCAGCGTATTGCAGCATCTTTGCAGCGTGCCGCTGAGTCTTGCGACTAATTACTGAGATTGGTTTCTGCAGTTTCTCAAGCGTGCTGAATCCTTCCACTGTGATGGGAAGAGGAACAGATGGTGGTTCTGTTGCAGGGGGCCAACGAAATGTGAATTTCATGTGAATTTCATTCTCGTCGATGCAGTAGCTCACTCTGCAAAATCCCGACGCTGCTTTGACAGTTGGTGTGGGATGAGGCTGGGACAGCTTCACCACAGTTCAAAACTTCGTGCAGCGCTGTTGCTGGTGGGACGCTCAGCACTTCCTGCGGAAGCAAACAGCACGATGGCAACTTGTGGATAACTTGACGTCCTGCCAGCCGTTTGCAGCGCTACTGCCAGGTGTGTATGCTTCTGAGGCCGCAAGGAGCTTGGGAGGCCTGTCGGACCGCCGCAAATGACTTGGGCACATGTTGGCACGTGGATCACCAGGTTTTTCGAACCATTGGTGGATCCGTCTCCGTGGCAATGTGCAATGACGGCATTGGTCTTTGCAGGATACCTAGAAAGACGTTGCCAGCTTTCAACTGGTTATATAGGCACTTTGCCTTGCAAACATGTCTCGTTCAGATAGCAGTTGGAAGATGTTGGAAGCGATTGGAAGTATTATTTTGTTTAGCCAGCTTTTGTCTCACATCATTTTCGAGGTGCAGAGCTACTGACCAACATTGTGTACGTGCTGGACTCAATGTCCACTTGACATTGGCAGAACATAAGCGGGATCTGTATGGATCTGTAACGCTCGGGATCATTTGGCCATTTCAGGCTCTCACGATTCGCTTACCGCTGTTCTTGTGCTGTCTCAGTAGAGCCCCTTTCAGAGGCAGCTGGACTTTGCTGCCTGGACCGCCTTGCAGAGGTTCTCCCAGCAATCATGGATTTTTGTTCTGCTGTGCTGTGCGGCAAGGCACCTGATGTTCCTTGCAATGATGAAGCATGTCTGGTTATAGGCGCTAAGCCGGCAGCTTTCGCTGCAAGTGTGGTCTGAACTAGCCACTGCGATGCACAGCAAGGCTGAGAAAGGAATTGTCCAGACACTGTTACAGCTAGTTGGAGACGAACCAAACAACTTAGAGGTTTTCCGCTTTTCTCGCCAACACTTAATTTCACAAAAGATAACGGTAGATTCTTGCAAAGAAACTTGTCACAGAAATGCGACTGGCTACATGTGTGTCTTGGATGCTGCTTTGCATCTTTGTCCCATTCAAAATTGAGCATATTGAGCATGCAATGCTTTCCTACAGGCACTGAAAGGAGCTGCATTTCACAAGGTGGATGTGGAGAATCCCATGCAACGGATTTCTGAAGCAGCTTGGCTTCTGGAGAGCCTTCTGAATGCTCAATATGAAATGCAAATTGGGTTTGCATAGGTGGACAAACCACCGGACTGGGATCCCCTTTTGGAACATTTTGGAACTAGTGATTTATGTGGAGTTACACAAGATCCAGGCAAAACTGCTGCTTGAAGAGATCAAGGGAACCTTGGTTGCAGTTGGTCAGTTGGTGCACTTGCAAAGCCATGAGGCACGATTCATTCTACGACAAAAAGACCGCTGGTCCATTTTGCTGGACTTGTCAAGCACTCCAGGCCAGCTTCAGTACACAGGTGGCGTGACCGCTAGATGCTCAGATGGTACGATGAATCTCACTTCCCCGGAACAGACATAATTCGACAATATTCGACATATTTGCTTGATATTGCTTGATATTGCTTGCATCTGGCTAACCTAGGCTAACCTGATAGTGAGCATTCGAAGTTTCTTTGGACTTTTCTTCGCACTGAGATCCAGATGCTTTACTGTTTGCCACTCTTGGTTCGTGGAGGAGGCTTACTTCCAGCACCTCCGATGCACTGTTTCCTTGTTGTGGTCACTTTTTGTCAATGAAATATTTTCTTGATTTTCCGGTCGTCAGAATCTAAGGCACTCCAACTTGTGCTGCTTTTTGCAACACATTTCTTGGCCTGGGCCCGAGGGGAACTTCCTTGTTGCAAGGCAGTCCGAGGCCGTCTGAAGTCCAAGGGGAGGGGAAGCTGTGCAGGTGCGAACCTATTGGATGCCTAACATCAAGGCCATCGACTGCGCTATTGGTTGCCGTCCATTCAGCGCCTAGGCCGAGCTTGTTGGATCTTGGGTTTGCACTGCGATCTTTCAGGCCATGACAGCAGAAACCTCTCAGATAGAAGATCAACTCCAGGTCGGTGGGGAATCGCATGAAGCATGGATACTCATAATGGATGCTGGCAAATTTATGTCTCGCACAAGTGGTGGTGTGTCATAGAAAGAGGATCTTCCACGTTGCAGCGAAGATCCAACTGCACAAGTGGATGTGAATGCTGCAATATGCTGTAACTCACAGATTCCGCAGCGACACACGCACTATGCGAGAGGAGTTTCTCGAGGGGTTTCTCTTTAGGACCCAGAGAATCCCGAGACCCTGGGACTCTGTCGTGCGAGGTGATGCAGTCCAGGATTCGTTACTTGGCGGAACCGATTGCCTTCTCCAACGGCGGTGAGGTGGGGCTCAGCTTCGAATCGAATCTATCAGGATTCTGCACGTCCCACAGGCAGAACGTCAGCGCATTGAGGAGCACTTCCAAAGGCCTTGATGCGACTGATTTGCTGAAGCAGTTTGCTGTGCTACACCGGATATTGGAAGTAAACAAACCGCTGCAGCTTCATAGCTTTGCAAGAATATATTCAAACAAATAATGGAACTTTACATCAGAGTGTCTCTAAACGTTGCCAATGCTTTTCAAAGGCTTTGCGATCACCGCCTGAATTCTCTCAAGCAGGACATGTTTCTACCTCATTCGTTAGTTTTCCATGATTTTCCAGGTGTGGAAGCAGTGAAGCGAAGATGTCCCAACACGATGAGCAGCAGTTGCATTTTTGGAGGAGTTCACCTACAATTTCCTCACTGAGTTTTTCCTGCTCTACGACAACCTTCCAATTTGGTATACAGCTCAGTGACCGAGGGCTTGGTTGTGAATTGCTGAGCTGCCCATTCGGACATGATGCACCAAGTCCAGAAGTTGGATTGGATTTTTGGACCAGTCTACGCAGTCACTTTAATAACAGATGCTACCGGATTCAAAGGTTCCACCGACTCATCTCCTTCAACTTTGCATGGCGGAATGTTCCAATCGGAGGTGCATTGTGGCAAGTTGTTCTGCTTGCCAGAAAGGAAATCGGTGGAGTTTGTTGAAGTGATTTGGGGACTCTTCACAGGTGCATCCCCTGCATCTGCAGTGCAAAACTATTTGTACGATCGCCGCATGCTCAGTTGGACATGGCACTACCACCCAGCAAAAGGGGACCACATCAGGCCTGACATCAAGTCCACGCACGTTTGTTGTCAGATCCGAGATAGCCACAGGCGCTGTGAAGAGAAATAAGATCTTGGCTCGACGAAAGACATGTTGCAGAGTTTGTTTGCCTCGCAAATTGTGCTTGATGATCAATCATGCACCTTGGATATTCAGCTTTGTATGCGAATGTGTATATATAATTATATATACATTATATATACGTCGTATATACATGCTTTTGCTCGAAGGACTGAACAAGGGGTTTAGGATGGGTTAGGAATGGTTAGGATATCAATAGCCATCTCTTTCATAGCGGAGCTCAGGATCTTGGGGCTCTTTGCATAGTTTTGCACTAGCATGCTGTTTGTTCTGTTGGATACTATAAGACTATGACCAAAGTTGTTTTCCCTGAAGTTATCAAATTCTCAATTTTATTATGTCCAATTATGGTGAGAGCTTTCTTACAAACACACCTTACGACTGAGGCACTATCTCGATGAGTTTGGTTGGGGTTCAGGCGCTTACGGCATTTCCTGCCGAGCTCGCAAAGACTTGGCCTCAGTTTCTTCAACTCAAGACAGGCACAGTTGTTTAAGCAGACAAAGGCCTGGGCTGTTTGAAGATGTTTGAAGTTTGCAACATGGTTTTGTTCCAGCCTGCAAGCTACAGCAATGTAAATCCACCAAATCCGCATATGTGGGCCTGTGGATTTCTGACCCTGCGAATGGCGCAAATGAGCATGAAGATCGGCCAAGGATGGATGCACGGGCTACGCGCTTGTTGGAACTCCAACAGGCAAGAAACTATGTTTGAGGAGATGTTCCGTTGTGCCGATCGTAGTTCCAGAGTTTTGAGGTGCGTCTACGGGAAGCAGCAACCCAAAGTGTTAACACTCGTCAGAGAAGAGTTACTGGATGCACCACAGGCGCTGGATGCTGCTTCTCGCGTGCAGCCAAGGTTCGGTGCTGCATGGGCATGGGCGGAAGGAATCCAGAGGGGGTGTTGTTTGAGAGTTGCAGCAGAGTGTAGCAGTGTAGTTGTTGTCTGGTGAAGTGAATATACTGTGAATAGTAGGTGCCATCCTTGCTAGATTTGTGTACTCCAAGAGAGTTGAGGGATCATAGTGCAACGAGCGAAGTATCCCGACCAGATCCATTTGCTTTTTTTTTACTAGCATTGGAATGCATTGAACTTGTATTTTGAGAGATAGCCGTGCAAACCTGAACATTCGAGCGAAAGGTCTGAAATCAAGCCTTGCAAAAGATGCAATATGTATTTCTTTGACCTGCTGAGCTGCCTTCACAGGATAGAGTCAGATGGTGTGGACATAGTGTTGTCCTCAACACCTTTGCAACATGACCATATTGCATTGAGTCTGCCATCCAGTTGACATACTTGCAGTAGTTTCTGGTATTCTAGGCTTATGGCATGGCCTGGCATGGCATACAAATACTTGCAAGTATAGATTGTAATTTGATGTAAGTTGAACTCGCAATCTTTATAACTATTCAATACTATTCAATGTCAGGAATAAAAATACACAAGGAAAAGCGGTGCGAAAGGGCTTGGAACCCTGTGCTGAGGCAGTAGAAAACCTCACTCTATCAACTCCAGAACGCACAGTGCTTGCCGAGGGGTTGACCTTCGAGGTTTGCAGTCGCTTCATTTTGCGTCGATCCATCGCTTGACTGCTCTTTGTTTAGCGCGCACACTGCCTGCAGGTGAAGCGGAGTGAAGCCATTCTTATCACTGGACCCAACGGGGACTGGCTCTCAGTCTGGTGTGACATACCTGAAAGATCCTGAAAGTTTCTCATCAGCCTTCTAGCGAAGGGAAAGACTTCTTGTTGGAATCCAGGTGGTGCTTCTGTTGTGCTTGATGTGCGAAAAAAGAACAGAACAAAGCTCTGGTCACCAAGCCGAGGCAGGGAAAACCGCCTTGGCTCGTGTCCTGCTTGGGCTGTGGCCAGCGGGAAACGGTGTCAAGCTGTCCGTTCCTCCGAGCTTCAGTATCGTGCCACAAAGACCATACCTGGCACCTGGATGTTTAGGTGACCAGGTCACATACCCAAAGCGCTTTGGGAAAGATGATGAAGTGAACGCTTGGAAAGCCCTGGAAAAAGTGGGGCTCCTCTACTTGCTCCAGCGAGGAGACAGAGGAGTGAAAGGAGCTGAAGGATCTGAGGTGGCTGGGGTTGCAGAGGGCTGGCTGTTTCAATGTGACTGGGAGGATCAGTTGTCTGGTGGGGAACAACAGCGGCTGGCACTCAGTCGTGTCCTGTTTCATCGACCGTGCTTTGCCGTGCTGGATGAATGCACCTCCATGGTCGCGGCAGATGTGGAAGAACGATTGTATCAGACGGTGGTATGCTCTGAGATCACACCAGTGACCATGTCGCAGCGACTCTTTCTTCCTCAGCTTCACAGCCAAGAGCTTCGACTTGGCGTAGACAGCCCCTCAAAGTGGTCTCTGGTTTGGTCCCCAGGGTTTTTTCTGTGACTTACACAAGATGTCCTTGCAACGTGAATCAAACGTTTCACCTCCGCACATGCATGGCATTGAAGGCATTGCCCTTGTGACCAGGCCCAGCTGCGAAATGGCAATTCCTGAACAGCGACTTCTCTGAAAAGGCTTTCAAGAACGGTCTTAGCGGCTAGCGTGTCTAGTCTAGTGAGTCTAGTGGCACTTGGCCACTGATTGTTTGATCCTTTCCGGACAAATGTGCCGCACTAGCATTCGCCTGTCCAGCTAATATCCACCCGACGAAGTTGCAGCAGTACCTGCAGCTGAGACGATGTCAGGACAGATAATGAGCGTTCAACGAAGAAAATCATGTGACTCCAATCACTCATGCAATATTCTTCGCCCCCAAGTACCACAGGCGCGCTGGAGCTTGCGGTTGGTCAAGAGTGCCTATGAAGTTCAAGGATTCTTTGTAAATCCAACAGATTTGGCTCGATGAGAAGATTAGATGAAGAAGACACTCACTTCAGTGAAGCAGCCATGGCAGTCCAAGTGGAAGGAGAATCAAAGGAGTAACCAGAGGAGAACATGTTCAAAGATTGGCCAGGGAAGTATGGCCGGAAAGCCCCCGCCAGTAGCATTCTGCTGCAGTTGTAGCAAACATGGCGGACGGCCGCTTTGATGATTTGTCGCTTGCTTCCAGATATCAGGTGCTGTGTATCAGTATTTGCTGTCTAGATGCTTTTTTTTTTTCACAGGACAATGTTATGTTTACGTTTCACATGGCTTAACCAAAGGTAACATTTTTTAGCGCTTTTAGACACCAGAATGCAAATGACATGGGGCGTTGCTGCTCATTTGGGGTCAATGAGACCCACATTTCAGGTGCCCGCCGCCTAATGTAAAATGCAGAAGGATTGAATGCCTGAGGTGTATCATGTTGTATCTACCCAGCGACTATGGGAGAGCAAAACGATTGCTTGAATATTTTGCCCTGAGGCTTGTGAATATGGCCAGGAAGCACTCCAATGTAGAGGCTGCGGTATACAAAAAGAGCTTGGGTTGAAGTTGTGATGGGTAGTCATGTCATGATATTTTTCCATTTTTTTCCATTTTTTCCCATCTTCTTATTTTATGGTGTAGTACAGCCATGTACAGCCACAGCCACATGTGCCACGCGGTGCGAGGAGCTGACCTGGAGCCTTCTGAGCTTTTTTGAGCGTCGCACAGATCTCTTCCATGTCATGGAGACCTCATCAGATCGCGAGATCCCCAGCTGTGAAGATCAGTGCATGACAAGTGCATGGCAAGTACACAGAATGCTTCCCTTTAGCACTGGATATCAAACACTCACCACAGCATGATGACAAATGACGTTGGAGCTGGAATTAAGTTTGAATCCTCCTTGCTAGCTGTGGTCAGCTGTGGTATGGGGTCGTCTCCTCGCATTTTTTCAAGGCATGGGCTTCGGACCGGGAATGGCTGAAAAGATGCTGTTCAAGCACTTTCATTTCTGTTGGAGCCTTTGCGACACACCTGGTGCTGGACCTTTACATTTGTGCAGAGGTAAACAGGTAAACATTGACTCAAGAGAAGCACGGGTTCACTTCTGTGACAAACAGATTCCACTGTTTTTCCACGGTTTTTCTGCCCTTTTGCAAATAGGTCGCCATGGCGCCGGCATAGCCATCTGGCTCCCAGACAGACTGTCAAACAGGTTCTGGAGATTTCTGGAGATTTCTGGAGCATGTGTTATACATGTTATAATGAAGGCACATAGATTCAGTCCTTGGCTCAGATGCCTTCTGTGAATTGTTGGCACTGTTTTGAAAAAAGCCCAGGATGAACGGCCGACTAGGCCCACATCAAATGCTGTGCATTTTGACAAGATCCCCTGTATCTAATACGGATTCCAGAGCCAAGAGGCAGAAGAAACAAACAAAGTTTAAGTCTGACTCTTACCCCAAAGTGGACCTAAGGCGAGTCCAACAAGTATTATCTGAGGCAAGTGGAACCAGCTCAAACAAGTCAGTGCTGGGAACAATGGTTCATATGCTGGCTGCGGTCTGAGGTCCTCGGCCACATGCAGAGGACCCTGCCAATGCTTTGAAAGGATTGCCACAGTTGCTTCTTCACAGAATCTTGACTGGAGAATTAGTGCTGCATCTTTGTTCTGGAGTAAAATGCTCACATTTTTTTTTGCTTTGCTGAGCTGTAGCACTTTCCAATGTGTGGCTGAGACTTCTGTAGATAGTTCAGCATCCTGCCCAACCACTTCGCGATTTGACAGTTCTTGAGAGAGCATGGAGATTTTCATTGACAGAACAGCTCTTCCACTCTTCCACCCAAAGTACTATCATGTACTATCTAAGGGGTGCATATGTGTTGTGGACTCAGTGAGGAAGCTTTTTGTTTTGGTCCAACACAAGCGACTTTTCTTCGAAGATTGTTTTATCAGCAAACATGTCTCAACTTTTGGGAATCCAGAATCCAGAATCCAGAATCCAGACTTTTTTTGAAATGGCACGCAACTCTTCTGCGTCCGCAAGCAACTCTCGCTCTGCAAAGCACTACAAACCAGTCACAGCTTTTGCTCTCCATTTCCGATATTTCTGCATCTCAGCTCGAGGTCGCAACACAATTCAGCCAATTTCTGTGGTATGGCGGCATACCACTCCATCGAGGCACAGCGTCGCGCCGAGTGCATCCTTGGATTCGCTTAGCTCAAACTCTGCGAGGCATTACAAGAGGGTGGCGGAATGCATAAGTGCAGCTGAGAATTCAGTGACCGCCCGCTACTCAGTCTGTGAGTCAGATCTTCTCCCACTTTTTCACCAGATTTCACATGTGCCATGGTCTCAAGAGTTAGATGACGTTAGACTGTCACGTATTGGGGGATGGTCATCAATCCATAAATGGGGATGTATATACCATTATATACCAGTATAAACTATAAAGACTCCCCGGTAATGGTGGGACGACCATGGCACGCATTTTTCAAGCTGCGCAAGGAGGCGCGGATGTCTGCAAGTGCTGCTCCAACTTCCAGAGTTCCGTTGCCGACGATCACTATAGAGCCTCCGAAACTTGTAATTACCGTTCCTCGGAAGCATCCGGGTGGATCATGTCGGCTTTGTTGATTGTGTGATTGGGTAACTTCTCTTCAAAAGCCTTCATGTTTCGATAGATTTAGATAGTTTAATGATAGAAGTCATGCATAAGTGCAGACAGCAACAGTGGACATGATGAAAAGTGTCTTGCATGGTGCCGGCTTTGGTTGATGGTCGAGCTCAATTTTTGTGCCGCTCAAGTAGCTTGCTGCGGCAGATTGTTGGGATATCCTCAGGTCTCTGATCCAGACTCAGGCAGAAGTTTCCGTGCTGCATTCAGAAAACCCACATACCTTGACAATATGGAGACGAGTTGTTTTAAATAAAACAGGCTAGCTGTATCAGTACAGTATGATCTTGGTAGGTTTGCTTGCATTGAGGGGAATGAATCCTTTGTCGATCTAAGGAGTATCGCACAAGATCTCCCTGGCCTTTTGTGATGCTGTCCCGTGCATGCTCACAGGCATGGCCAATATCAATATGTAACTAATACAAACACATGGCAAAGCTTCAACTAGCCAAAATCCAGCCCGCAGAGAGCAAAGTGACTGAACACATGGCTTGCAAGGAGGGATGTCGATAGTCTTTGGAAATAGCGAGAGCGTCATTTAGTTCAGGAATTGTGCCATATCTTGTCTTCCAAAGCGAGTTTGACATGTTTCGCATCTTTGACATGTAGCACTGCAGCACCTTCAAAGCCAAGATTGTTCCAGGAACGAATATTGTGGGCCTCGAGCCAGACTGCAATCCTGGTGAAGAATCGGGCAAGATGGGAGTATTGCTAGCGTCGCTCTGCACATGGTAGTGGAAGAGTAGACCAGTGGTGGGTGCCCGACTTGATCAATGATTTGCAGTGGGTAGATTGAGCAGTTCTAAGTTCTATGATGATGCTTGAGAAAAGGTTGTGTTGATCCAACACAAGATCAGGAAATATCCCTTTGAATTTGCAAGAGCTTCCTAAAGTTCTTTGTTTGGTCGCAAAGTAAAGATTACCTTCTCAGGCAACGTGAAGCTCAATCTCGTCAGCCCAGGAAAGCTCCGACGAAGAGCAAAGATCTTCGTGCCACCATGACGTCGGGCAATGGTGCAGAGGAGAAGAGCGAGACCCAAATCTTCAGCGGCAGTACACAAAGCCAAAATATGCCAAAAAGAATTACTGTAACGTCTTGTGATTTCGACAAGAGATGAAAGAGGAGTATCTCCGGTTTTCAATCTCAAAATTTTGCCTTAGTGAAATGTTTTTTTTCCCACTGTAGGGCATAAAGGATTGTAAAGGTAACCACACTTTGCAAAGCGGCTGAGAAAGGCATGCTTTTTGTTGTGGTTGTCCCTCCGGTGAACCAGACCCCAGAGGACAAATACGCAGTAGCGTCGCAACTCTGGTTGGTTTATGCTGACGAATGCAGCAGTGCCCCAAGTTCTGCTTTGTTTGGCCTCGCAATATTTTGCAATACTTTCAGAAACTGTGTTCAAAAATGTTCAAAAGGTTGCTTTTCCTCTTGCACTACATAGCCGGACATAGCTATTTGAAGATTTTGAAGGGCCGGCGCCTCGGCACGAGCTGCAAACGAGGTCCGCGACAGCTGCAAGACATCCTGCTCACCATGAGCCTCCAGGGTGCGATTTTGCGACTCGGACTCGGCGTGAAGAGATCCCTGAGATACCATGGTTACCACACGGGCTCACACGTTACCACAGGTTACCACGTGCAACGAAAGATGGACATGGTTAGCGTTGAGCATTGTCTCATTCATGATTTGTTGCTTGAATTTTCTGTTGAATTCTCTTCAGGCACAACATCTCGCCTCGGTGGGAGATTATGGAAAGTCCCCTTCGACAGGGCTGTGACCGCCTTAGAAGTTGACATGCCAACTGCATCTGCATCCAACTACTGGGTGCTGAATCTGTTTCTGTCTGTTTCTGTCTGTTTCTCTGCCAAGTCTACGGCCTTCTGGTGTCGGGGAAAGCTGTGAAAGCCGCGGATCAGGAGGGGAACTGGTTGTAACATGTTGTAACCTTGGTAATATGAATCTATATGATTTCTATATGAACATATACGTATGAACTGTATATGATGTATATAATATGTTCATGGTTGGCAAACTGACCTTGCTTGGAGCCTGAAGTCTTGGCCACTTCCTTGTGATGATGAAAATGGCAGGAACCTGCCCAGCAAATCACAATGAAGATCCCTGGCAAGGCAGAAAGCGACGGTCGACTAGGTTGACTAGGTAATCCCATGGTATTGTTAATCACAACATGCTTCGGAGCCACGAAGTAGATCTTTATTTTCGAATAAGCGCACTCTGCCACACTGCCTATACTCTCAGACAAGTTTTGCCAACAGGTGCGAGTTGTGGATCTCTACAACGAGGTAGCAACCTTAGTTTGCAAAGTTTGGTGCAGAAAAGCAGCTGCTGGGTGAATCACAGGCCAAGGTGGCCAAGGAAGCCTCCATTGAAAGCGAGGTCAAGACATCTTTGGTGGTCAAAGGCCACGAAAATGTTGTTGATTTTAGGCCGGACGTGTTTGGTCAAGTTTGGGCAAGAGCAACAACAGGCCGGTCATATCTGCAGAATTTGGAGTCTGCAAGCCACAGGGGCATCTTCTACATGGATGCAATGGAGTGCAAGCATGTTGCTGAACTTCTTAGTCCTTCAATGGCATGTGCAAACCTCAGTGAAGCCCCAGTGAGTTGTACAAGATCCACTTTGTCTTTGGAACATTTAGAACCAAGAGACAACATACCGTGGCTGGAATCAGACGGAGAAAACCCTTCCTCTAAAGTCAGAAGTCTGAGAAGCTCCAAATGAACAACCGAGGCAACATAGCGACATACCACTCAGCCTCCTGGCAAGGGGATGGCAATGGGATGAAGTGCTAAACCACCGGCAAACTCAACCAGCTTGGCACCCAAGAATCTAAAAACAGTACCTCCCTCCCTCAAAATGATCATATCTGATCAGATCATACATAACTATACATTATATGTCCACAATATATGACCATATGACTCCATATTATGATATATATATATATATTATATTATATTATATTATATTATATTACATTATGATTGGTTGTCTACAATAGTGTGACTAAAGTCGTATTGGGCCTTTTTGATTAATGTGTGAAGTTTCCACATCAATCTGCTAGCCGCTAGCTAGCCAACATTCCATGTCCATCGGGCTATTTCAAAACTTCCACCTATCAGCTGTGGATCTTTGCACAAGTGCCATGTCTCGTCTCAATGAGACCACTGGGGAGATTTCTGGTGGTTTTCGGAAAGGTCAAAAAAGGAGTCTTTATTGATGATCTTTAATGTTCTTTCATGTGTTCTATTCTCTGGTGTTTTGAAATCCAAGGGCTATATTGAACTGGGGATTGACATCAATATCTCTCTGCATCTTTCTCAGCGTTTGACCACTATCTCTAGCCCATCTCAGGAGATTGCGCTTGTTTTTAGTAGCATTGAGGCAGGACAGTCGCTATGATTCCTCAGACCAAGAATGCATACCGAAATGATCGATTGCTGCAAGTGAAATTCAAGACTGTGCTCAGGGAATGTCGCTGCAGTCATGGGCGCACAGTGAGCATGGGCTTTCCGAAGCTTGCTCACTTCATGCGCTGAAGGCACAAGTGCAGGAGTGCAGCAGCATGGTGCAGAAAGAGACCGCAGTGCTTAGTGCTTGTTTTTGGGAGCTGTCAGGGCATTGGAGAAGCTCTACGTTATATCCATTCGCTCCAGGTGGTCCATTCTAATGCCACTCGATTGGATGGGAATTCAGGACTCACACCGGAGTATTAGCTGTTTTCCAAGGTGAACCCTGAGAGCATTTTCATCAAGACTGACGGCGAGTCAGTGCTTGAATCCTGTCAGCAATTAAGATAATTAAGCTTGTGCTTGGATGCCTCTTAGTATTTACAGAATTCTATACACTTCCGTTTGAGGCGGATTTCGGCTACGCGGTTCACATGGATGGGGGTATGCTTCGGCCTCAGCTTTTCTGGCAATGCTCCGTGACTCCGTGCAGTTCCTGTCCAAAGCACTCACCTCGAGGCCAGTGGGCCTTGGGCAGCCAGTGCCTGTGCAGTTTTCAGCGCCAGAACAGGCGGTTTTTTACCTGTTAAAATCTGTTGAATCAGCAAAATTAGACATGTGTGACATGTTCATTCTGCAGAGGGGCAGTGTCTTATCCGGTCAGCGTAGGTGTCGGATTCTTGCTGCTATGGTGGCTTGGAGGCAGAAAGGCATTGAAAGTAAAGGTTGGATGAAGCAAAGTATTGCGGGAGCCTGGCAGTCACATCGTTCAAGGTGTTGCTGCTGACATATTTGCTCTAGGAGGTTTGAGCCCAAGACACTGAGACAAAGACTTGAGCCCAGAATGGGAAGTGCTCACAACGAGAACCTGATTTGCTCCAGGTTGTTTGTATTACGCCTTGAGCGACTTGCAGCCCTTCAAAGGGAAATGTAGAGACTTGGGTGTGCAATGTAGCCAGAGAAAAGGCCATGCATCATGTTGAGCAAGTCATAGTCACAGTGTCAACCCTTGGCACCCCAATGGCCCCAATGCTTTCCCATGTTTTGATGCCAAAGGAGAGGATATCGTTTACAGTATTGTGCACCGATCTCCAGCAGCTTGGCAAAAACGTTGCTCAGCTAGACATGAGAAATATTGAGAAACCATATGGCCACAATGTGTCTGAAAGACTTCTGAAAGGATCTCGGACGACCTGAGTTCAAATATGTCAGCGTTCGTTCCTTAGTGCCGGTTCCCTTTGGTGTAGGGCCACTGATCAAAGGAGTTGTTGTGGGTGTGCAATGCCAATGTACCAAATACAGGTTAATTCGCTGCAGCTGGGGAGGAATCCTTGTTTTGCTTGCTGTTCAGGCCAAGACAAGGGACTTTATTCGAATGTTGATGCTTGGAGCTTACACCATGGAAGCGATCCCAAGCATCGCTGTTCATGTTGCAGATCTTCATTTGCTATTTGTATCTATTTGTACAACTTCAAACAGTTCTTGTGACAGAAATCATGACTTAGCTGTACAAGACTGCATTTATTACCAACTCCTGAGGTACAAAGAACCAACACTGCGACCAACAGCTGAAGAAGCCTGCCAGGTCAAAAGAAAACTGTCAAGTTGGAAAGCTGTGACGCAAACCCGGACACTTGGTGTACAAAGAAAGTGGACGAAACATTGCCAGCCCACTGAATTGCCATCGGAAACATGGCCTGACTGGCTCTGGCATCGCAGGGCATGCCATGCAGGTGCTTCGAAACCCTGAGCATTCTTTCTTCTCTGATGCCGTGAGCGAGCTCATGGATGTGCGGCAACCACCAATTACAGGCCATGGCTCTCCAAGTTTTGATTCGCCATCAGAACTGGCTAGCCAATGCATGTTCGTAGATGATTCACGATCATTCACGCGTGGCATGGTTTGCACTCCAAGTTATCAACAGATTGGACACATGCATCAGGACATGAATGTCATGTATCATATTGTATCATATATTGCATTATTGTCTTTCAAGCTTCACAATCTTCACAGGAAAAACTCTTCGCTCAAGGCAGAGGGAAGCAGCACATCTCGTTTCTGAGGTGTTGGCACATTGCTTCAGCGGATTGGTCGATGCTTACGGAAAAGAGCCACTGCAGTCCGCAGGCATTGTGTCAGGGAGCTCATTATGCAGCAGATTCTTCGTTTTTTGCATCTTCTTGCATTCACTATGTCGACATTTTTCATATTCTTCGATATTGATTTCACATCTGTGATTTTGAAAGTTCCGCTCTTACTTGGATTTGAGGAAAGCCGAGCACACCATGGATTTGCTTTGCCACCTGTGCCAGGAACTGTGCCGACCTTGCGAGGAGATCGCGGATTTCTCGCCGCAGCTCAAAGTCAGTGGTGCCTTTTGACGACTTGACATTGGTGGTTCCGGATGATCCTGGCCAAAAGAAGGCATCTATGGATATCTATGGAATCTATGGCATCTTGAGTCTTTGACAGAGAGATGTTCTACAGAGAGCTTTGATTTTTGACCTGAGCAGTTGTTTTCTCTGAAGTATTGAATCAGGCACCGAGAGCAACATCAACAACAAAATGCCTCTTGGTTAAAGAAGACAGTGACAAGGCAGCCACTGAACTTCGGTATGTACTTTTGAATACCTTTGACCTCCTGCTGTCAGTGCAAGACGTTCGAACATGTTTGCCCTGTTTAAGTTGGCCACAATTATTGACTCAGGATGACTCAGGAATCATCGCTTTGCTTTGGCTTTGGTTTTCAACTGCATGGCATCCCTACTGGAGAAGTGAGGGTGAGCGCCAGCGAGCCGTGTTTGGGAAGCAGGCTTTCTGACATTATCGGTGTGAGGTTGAGCGCAAGGCTCCCTCAGATTTGCGTCGGGACTATTTTGTGCCTTACAACTCTTGTTGAGGAGGGCCTTGGCATCCAAGATGCCAGGTAGGAGTTGCCTACAAAATTTCAATGCATTTACATTTCAGTAGATCCTAGATGATCTTCCTGCGACAGAGAACTTAACTCACGCATCCTTTTGATCACTTCAACTCTTCTTGCTGTCCGGCACAGGAAGTTCTGGGTACCAGGAAGTTTTTGCCTACCTTTCTTGCTGCAATGTTTGTTCTTCCAGATGGGAGAGAGTTGACTTGCAGCAACTGAGTTTTCTTTTCCACTTTCTCGGCAAAGCCGAGAGAGCACTTATAGGGCAAGGATCGAGACATCAAACTCGTTTCTCAAAATGGAGGATGAGAATATGTTACTTGTGAAGTGCAGGCTAACCAAAGCACCAACATGTTTTCTCCAAGTGGATTCCATGCTCAGGTCAGCAAAGATATTTGGCGAAGCATCAGTTGGAGCCCAAGATACATCCAAAGGACATTGTTCCTAGACGTTTTCATCAAACTACAAGAGAAAGCCCGAGAAGTTCTTCAGAGAAGTGAGGTTGTTTTGTCTATCAACCAAAACGAATTAAGGCCACATCTGCTGCGTGAGCCAGATGCAGAGCCGGCAGGTAAAGAGTTGCTGATTTGATGGGTGAATTCACCTTGTCTTTATTTTGATGGGTGAATTTATTTGCCAAGGTGTTTCAGATGGATTCCAGGTGGATTCCAAGTGGATTGCAGGTCCAGTCTAGGTCTATTTTTCCAGATGATTCCGGGTGGATTCCACATTGATTCCAAGTGGATTTTATGATATTTTATGTGTGGATTCTAAAGTTCTAAAGATTCATGCAGAGTAAAGACATCCCAGCACCTGCTGCGGCCCTGAAGGCTCTTCTGCATCGGCTGCATCGGCTGCTGCGGCTCCTGCAGCTGCGGCTCCCGCAGCGCCGGACACGGCAACTTCGGGTGCGACGCAGGAGGCGGTGATAGAGGAGACGGAGGAACTGAGGCCCGGCGATTTGTTCTTTTGTGGTACTTGTGTAACAGTTGTAACATTTTTGTTATGGGGGTACCCGGGCACCCCAATCTTACAAGGAATTCATCAATATAAATTATATAGTTTATCACTGTTTTGGGGGTTCACTATTGAAAATGGGTATCCCACTTACTGTAGTTCAATAAACTGGGGGTTTCTTGGTTCGAGATTGACATGAATGATTTTGGGATATTACTTGCAGATGTTTTTGTTTGTTGTGCTTCAGATTTTGCCCAATGAAATGATGTGATATATTGAGTCACAGATAAAATGCATGTCCATGGACAGGAAGATGAAGCATCTCGTTTGCAGACTGTCTGGGGATGTCAGAAGGATGGAGGGCGACGGAAAAGGGAAACTCGGATGAAGCGGGATTGCAAAGCAACTCTTTTGAAAGAAGCCCATCTTGCGCTGCAACTGCATGGACAGCTGAAGACAATTCAATATGCAAACCGGTTCCAGGCACATCAGCACGTGGAATGGAGTCGCTGACTGAGATCTAGGCGAAACTGAATACAGAGAGCTTGTATCCAAGAGGAGAGCCACTGCCATACTGCCCCTCCAAAAAAATATCCAAACACCATCCACATACAAGGTACATCAAGGTACATCCTATTCATACACAGCTCCTTTTCATCATCAAAGCTATGATCCGAGAGTGTTGAGGGTTTTTTTGAGAGTTTTCGATTGCCTGGGAATCTTTGTGCGACCTTGCAGTCCAAGGCCATTACAGACAAGTACTACTGGTCGCAGTCCTTGCAAGAACTCACTGTCGAGGTGGAGGTTGGTACATGCAAGGCACCCACACACTTCACGTAGACTTGGAGAGTTTTTTTCTGGAAACAGTTTTTTCTTGTAGATTTCTTAAGCGCAGAGAAGAGCTGTACGAGCAAAAACCATCCCAAGGCCTCTGATGTCAAGGTGGAGATATCGGCCACCAGGCATTGCATGACGGCCTCTATGACACGTGACCAAACGTATCCAAACCTCGTGAAAGCTGTGAAGCGCCCAATGCTAAAATGACACGCAGGTTGACTGTGGCAAGAGGCACAGAGGTGTTACTGATGGGAAAACTCCACGAGAAAGTCTTGCCTGAGGACAGCCGGGAGATGCCCGGAGTTGAATCCGCATTACCACACACATCTATACGTGCAGTCTATACACTTGTCACTTGTCTATGTCAATATAATATAGTATCATATACTCTATACACATACCTACAAAGTCATGCGGTCTCACACAGAGACACACAAACACACCCAAACCGTCGAGCCCATGGCTTCACTTTCACCTCGGAATGTCACTGGCAGTCACTGGCAAGGAGTCTATTTGGCACTTGGAAGATGAGCATCAAGCCGCATGACTTGAATTCCAGCGGTTCGGTCGCAACCCGAGCCTTGACCCAAGATTTCCAGGTCATCATCTCCTTGCAGAAGTCAAGAGAAAGCTGGTGGAAGTGCGTTCTGGAGGGCGACCCGGACCGGGATGCACTAAGGAAATATCCTGGGTACCGATTCACTTCACGATTTTAAATTCTTGAACTTCGGGAAAAACTGCAAAAATGTATCGGTTGCAGGAAATTGACACTACCAAGGCTGCACTCTGAGTTGTTGGTTGCTAGATTTCACTTTCAAGTCTTTCAAGTGTTCATTCTGGAAGACTTGATTGAAAAGAAGCAAAAGTTGACCGAGGTGGAATCGACCAGAAAGATGGAGGAATATGATGGCGAGACACAGGGCGCCATCAGGACACATTTGCGAGTGTCAAGAGCAAGTACAGTATCTAAGGATCAAAATTGGGATAGATGACAATACAACTTCCAACCAAATGATATAATATAATATAATATAATATAACATCATATAATATAATATAATATAACATAATATAATATAATATAATTTAATATAACATAATGTAAGAGACTGAACAATAGAATATATAATATATAATATAAAAACATATAGTATATAATATATAATATATAATATATAATATATAATATATAATGTATAATATATAATATATAATATACAATGCATACATATTAAT
>Ga0126342_10006691_pt1 | contig 20489 bp, 17 predicted proteins | sample Cyp1metagenome_FD_92528 | JGI IMG/M metagenome (GOLD analysis project Ga0126342, IMG submission 92528) | Coral microbial communities from Lord Howe Island, Old Settlement Bay, Australia - Cyphastrea 1 metagenome | ecosystem: Host-associated > Invertebrates > Cnidaria > Coral ...
ACTCACTGCGAATCCAAAAGGATCATCGAGTTTATTTAAGGAAGACTTTACAGAAAAGCATGGTGTTTTCAAACACTACTGCAACCATGCTAGAGCTGCAAGAGTTCCATGGGTTTTCTGCAAAGTTCTAAGGCATATCAGCTCAACGATCTAGTCGAGAGTACCAACCAAATGCTGTTGATGGCAAAGTCCCCACCAAGGAACCTACATGAGAACATGTAGAAACGTGATGAAACGTGTGTCGAACACCAAAGTTCGTTAGCAACACATCTCCAGCAGTTTTGGTTGGTCCATGAATTGCGCCGGGCCCCTTTCGGGACGGCGCTCTTGCGGCAACACGTAACGTGTTGCCGGTTTTTTGGGTCGGCTCATCGCCGTGGCTATGATGGTCCTGGGATAGGTGGACGTCTCTGTGGTATTTGCTGGAAACCATCAATACCCTCTGGTAATTTAACGTAGCTATTGAAAATGGCAATTTATAGTGGATTTTCCCATTAAAAATGGTGATTTTCCATAGTTATGTTAAATTACCAGAGGGTAAATCAAGATTCAAGTTGCACTTCCAGTTTAGTTGCACAACGCAAAGTGGGCGTGAAAATAGAAACGCAGCATCCAGCAACGTAACATGACACAAGCTGGAAACACACTGGGCAGGTGCAGCAGATGGCTGTCAGGACCTATCCATACTGACTGGAACCTGTCCTGATAGGAGTGCAACTGCAAACTTTGTCACTTCTTCCTGATGTTGCTTGGAACAAATTTGCGGGTGGCACTTCTCCATTTGTGTGTTGTGCAAAATAATATCTCGCCCATTTGCACATAATATCTATCTATCTATCTATCTATAGACTGTATATATGTATACAATCAGGTTTATGATCTTATTATTATTATTTTGCCCAAGATATTGCAAGATCATCTAAACCCACTACGTTCCCCATGCCGCTCCCCCTGGATTCCTGTGTAATAGCACTGACTTACAGAAGACATGGATGCCCATCCCTTACGAATATTGAGACTTAACAAGCAATAATGATAAGAAGGTCACGAGTAAGTATAGAAACAATATGACACAATAATACAAGAATACACTACAATGTGGAAGGCACATTTAAAGACATGGAACATCCGATAAAGAAAAAAAGAAGAAACACGAAGCAAAATTGTCAGTTGTTCCTTTTTTCATCCATACAGAAGAGCCCAGTATCGAATTTCTCATGTATTATCCTGTTACAGTATGTTGCATGTTTGTATTGGGTCAAAGCGGGGCATTCCACACATGTGATGACAACCCCCCAAAAAAAACAACTGACAACTATCAGGGCATATCTCAAAATTGGGCACCCCAAAACCTTTATGCTTTATTCTTCCTCCCTAAAATTCGAGTTTGGGTTTTCCCCCATTTTGAGACAAGCGAGACTCATGGGTTTTTGGATCCATGCCCGTGGGTTGGATCCAAGCCTGTTGCAAACACATTGGCCATACAGTTTTTGTAACCTGAGTGATGAAGAAAGGCAATCGCGTGGAGTGAAAACAGCTGGGCACAGTACACCTTTTAAAGGGACCCCAAAGGAATGTCAACAAACCAAAGAGCAGGACAACAACAATTATCAATTCGAAGATGCAGGGACAATATCAATTTGAAGTCTTCCGAAGTAGATTATATAAACCTTTCAAAGTATGCCAAACCACTTGATCTGCAAAGAGAACACAATCTGTGCTTGCTTTCTGGTTGTCCAACTTTGGTAATTACCTGAAAGACTTGCTTCACTACACTTGCAAGCAGGAGGCTGTCAATGGACTTGAAGGGATGAAAGGACACTTGGTCGCCGCTGCACCTGGAAGGTGTCTGTCGGCTGCCCTTTGTCTTTGCTGTGGGATGTGTTTCAAATTGAGCACCCCCAGATTGGATGATCACCCCCTGCCCTCTGGTAGTCAAAGATGGCTCAAGCACTCAAGAACATTCTCCATTTACCCTCTGGTAATTTAACATAGCTATTGAAAATGGCCATTTATAGTGAGTTTTCCCATTAAAACATGGTGATTTTCCATAGCTATGTTAGTTACCAGAGTGTATCGAAGTGTTTCCCATTCAACCCTCCCTAAAAACGAGCGACGATGGGATATCCCTGAGAGCCCGATGCTCGCTGCGCAAGCTGCTCTGGGTGGGTTGGTCAGTGTTTCTGATGTGCGCCAAATACGTGGGACACACATAAATAGAATATATATATATAATATAATTATATATATATGTATACATATATATATATATACATAAAATGACATACATATTTGATATCATTTGATACCATTTCAATGGGAGTCAGAACCACGGACCTAGCTCAAAAAGTGTTTCTGATGTTTGCGATATACGTAGACAGATGTGTATATATAATATTATATAATATAGCGACATACTCAGTTGAGCTCATTTCAATGGAAGTCACAACACACCTACCCCAATAAGCTGGATGGTTTGAAATGGAAATTCCATCTATAAATGGATGAACATGGATGATTTGGGGGTAGCCCTATTTTAGGAAACCTCCCTTCGCGGCATTTGGGTCTGAAAATGTGGTATACCCACCAAAATGGTGCTTGAAATAGGGATAATGATGATTAACCAATGGGTGAAGGCCATTATATAGGCATGTGGATTTGCTTGCCTAACTCCGGTACTGTACATTAAATCGAACTGCGCATCAATTCACAAAGCTTAGCAAACATGACAATAATGAGATAATGAGTGAAAAACGTTGAAAAATGATGAATCATCTCTGCAGCGTATCTCTATGATTCTCTATGGGGTCATTTCAACTCTGACCGATGTTTTGTCAGATTTATCAGTTGGATTACCTGATGATGACTGACTTCATTTCGAATGTTGAATGATTTTCCCAATTCCAACTTCTTTTTTTTTGTGTGTGTGTGTGACTTCTTGAGCTATACCCCCATAGGGACCCCCCAAATCCCATCGTTCGTTGCGTACCAAATCCACTCTGGGCAGTCACAATGTGCTTCGCACCTGGGGTCAAGTGCGCCAGGGAAGGTTACCCGAATCGGGAATCAAACATGGCAATGGATGGGAAATCCCCTATACATACTGTAGGGGTTTTATATGGTTTTATAATGGGAAAAACAAACATGGGAACATATGGGAAAATCATGGAAAATCAATCTGTACATGAAGGTTGATAGCTGGAAAAATACATAGAAAGAAGAATGGTGAAATTTCCAACAAACCATGTTTTGATTACTGGAAGGTCATGTTTTTCTCTAATGGAACAACCATTTGATTGGCGAATTTGTTTCGCGATTTCATGCTAGACAAAGGAAATGGTGCCAAACATGGAGGTTGAACACTTTGCCTGTGCCTTTCAAACCAACATGACTGAGAAAGTGAAGAGCAGTTATTTCTATCCCTCCCATCTGTAAACGTCTACCAGTCTCACTCAACCAATGCTTGTTGGATGGATGGTGACTAGAAACCACGGAAGAAACGCCCAATCGGTGGTACGCGGACAACTTTCTGCACATGATCCAGATTTCCTGTGCATATGGGCTGCATTGGAAAACCCAAGAAAATGGCTGTGTATATATAATCATATATATATAGTTATATATATATATATATACGTATGATTATTATAGATTATATAGTTTCCACAACTATCTGCATGTTGGAGAGGCTTCATACTCAGAAGGCAGTGAAGTCATGCCAAGTGAACACCTTGCAAACTCGACTGTGCAATGAGCCTGATCAACCCCCAAGCAACAAACCATGCTGAATTGTGTGATCCAATAACAAAGCAGGCCTTCTACGGGGATTCTGATCATGGTGAGTAAAAATATTCGCAAGTTCAATTTTGGTGAACTTATATTCTTTGCCGCTTGGTTCTTTCTTCAAATAACCATTGGATATCACCAAACAGTCAGCGTGCGGGATATTCCAACTAGTCTCATCCCCCGCAATATTAGAAAAACAACATTAGACCTCCTGGTTTAGTATTGAATCCATAAAGTGTGGGGATCCAATACTAAGGGGGTACCTAAAATATTGTTTGTATACTATATATAATATACACATGGATTTATATATATGGTATGATATATATATAATCCCGATGGTGTGAACCATGTTGAACTACTGGGATCTCCCAGCAGTTTTCAAGAAAACCAAGCCCTTTCGTCTCGTCCCGAGTCGCATCAGTTCAGGTGCCAAAGCGGGCGGCTCACCTCAATGTATACTGTGTAAATATATGCATTATATCATAAATACTATCATATTATCATGTATTATCAGTACATATTAAATGTTGTATGCATACCTGTGTATATACATATATACATATGTGTGTTTTTATGTTTTTATTAACAGATTACATAGTTTGAAGATGTTTAAAACACATATCAGGATTTGACTGGCCCGCATGAGAAAAAATGGGGAACTCCCCAACAACACATTGGGTTTCAACAAACAAAACATAGTCGCGTGTCTTCCCAAACTTTGGATGGTTCATGCTCAACAGGACGTTACACTTTAACCATCTTTAAGCCACCAGACAACTCAAGTTAGATGGTGGGCTGTGAAATGAACCAGCGAGCCCAGCAACCATTGGTGACTTGCAGGACTTTGCGCAAGCACTGATCCATGAACATGTCCTGAAGCTGGAAAAGCGCCAATCTTTGGCTCAAGATCTGATACATGGAGGCTGTGGATGGAAAAAATCATCGAAGAAAATGCTGATTCTCCATAGCAAAATGTTGGATTACCAGAGGGTAATTAGCCCTGAAGTCAATTGCCTCATTTTGCTCCCCAAAGTCGTGATTCTCCACAATTAGTCTGCGGGTGAGATGCCAAAAATGGCCGGTTTGATGAACATCGACACAGTTGATGGTCCACTTGTACCAAATGTTCGATCCATCCGATGGACAAATTCTGATGCTGCAGTCAGGCTTGAAACTAAAAAAAAAACAACTCCTGTACCAAACAAATGCTCTGACAAGGCATAAAGGATTGAAGCAGAATTGGCAACTCCGTGTATCCATCAAACGAATCGACATATGATCGTCTATTTTGTTTTTCAGGAAGCCACTGAGTCTACGCGTCATCAGGTTTGAGCAATTGTTCATCGCACTGGGAAACCCCATGAAATTGGTGACCCTCCGAAATTTCAGGATATCTCCATGTTCACTGCCATTACCATTCCTCACCTCTTATCCTCTGGCAATCAAACATGGTTTGATGGAAATTCCATGGAAAATCACCTATAGATGATGTTCCCATTTGAGGTGAAGTTTCCATAAATTAAGGGTACCCCAAAATGGATGGTTTACAATGGAAACATCCTATGTAAATGGATTTGTGGAGTACCCCTATGGCAACCCCCATGTCTTCCGTGGATTTCCAGGACTCATGACGACACACTTCCGGGGCGAGACCTTTGGGCCGCCGGGTCCTCTCCCCAGAGACCGAAGTGCAACTCCTCCACGCAGGCTTTGGGCGCCTTGCCATCGTAGCTGGCTTCATATTCACCGTTCAGCGCTGCCATGGCCTGGAACGGCAGCAAATGTTCCCAGAAATTTGTGGCGAATGGTTTTGTTTTTTTACCTCAAAAAAAATGCGGGAATATGTTGGAATGTCAACTCATCTTAATGGGTCAAAACCCAAACAGCGCAGGACTAGGCTCATATTTTGGGATGTACAGATCATTCCAAGCATGACTGTTCCTATAGGATTGAGAAGCAACACTGGTTTTCACAAGGGTGTTGATCGCGATCCATTTCAAACATAGCCGCTGCCCTTTGCACCGTTTCCAAATTCTATGGTGGACTTGTTTGATACAAAAAATCCAGATCAACCTCTGCATAGTGTAGCCCCATACATCATTTTTTTTGTGTGATGGCTTTAACTCAAGCGAACAATCATCCAGGTAGGATGGACATCGAACACTGAAAACTGCTTGGTGGTTGAAACACCATTGTAACTAGGATGGAAAACATCAACTATCCTCCGGTCATCAAACATGGGCAATGGAGAATTCCCAAGTTAATTCAATTTAATCCAATTTATAGATCATTTATTTTCCCATCATTTTCCCATCATTTTCCCCTGAGAAGATTTCAATTCCCAGGGTCCCAGGGTCACCATTTTCCCCATGGAACTGCCAGGAGGCGGGTTGCCCAAAGAACTCCACGGGGCCATGCATTCCATAACTGGCATCGGACCATGGTTGATTTACCCATTCGGACCATGGTGAGTTTAACCACAGCAACCTGTGAATTGACCGGTAAGATGGGTAAGATGCATTTTTTGGACATTGAAAAAACCATGAACTGACTCGTTCAAAGGGTGAAACTAGGAATCATTCCTTTTGAGAAGGTAGGTTCGACAGGCATTTGATGCACATTTGCTGGATCTAAACTTCCAGGGCCAGGGACAAATGGTTCCTGTCATTCGTATCCGAGCAGTCGGGTTTGGAAGTTTGTGCTGATTTACCTATTCCCGCAGAAACGTTGATCAAGATTTATTGATAATGCAATCAACCCAATCATAAACCTATCATTTCCCATAGGATCCATGTATGGTATATATGCTAACATTGGGGGTATATTGATGGTAAATGTTACCATATATAGCATACATGGATCCTATGGGTTTGGGAATGGTTTATAGCAGCCATTTACTTCATGTATGGTGATTTTGGGGATGGTTTACTATGTTTCTCACCAATTGTTCACGCTTTTCCTTCTCAGACATGAGGCTATTCTGTAATTCCCTACAAAGCCATTGGTTCAAATAGTTAGTTACAATCGCGTCTAGTTAGTGCACACTTAGAACCATAACGGTGGCCCAATGGCATACGCCGAGGGGAGACTCAACAGTGACTGAAACGCCTATGGATTGGTTTAAGGGAGAATCGGTTTACCGGAAACCATGGGCTGAAATTCCTAGTGTCATAGGGTAGTTTCCTGTAATTTCTCCCGTCCAATTCTGAGATGCAGCCGAACAACTGACAATTGTTGATGTATGGCTCGCCATAATACCTCGGCGCTTCTGGAGATCAGCATCGCTGAGCCATGCAGTAACATCCGTGCGGTAGTAAGGAAGAGAACTGCTCAACTGCTCAATACATCATCATGAAAAAAATGAAATCACCAACCCACCAGCCAAATTTTGGCTGCCAGCATCCCGTTCCGATTGACAATGAGGGTTGGAAATGGGTTGTATGGTACTGTTTGAGAAGACGGAACAATACAACTTACCACAAATCAGTGGAGGAGTTGGATACACACCTCACCAAAATTTTTGCCAATGGGCTTTCAATCTGATTTTTTTTTGAGGCCTAAAATCCCAATGCTTCTGAGGTCCAATGCAGGCTGATGGGTTCCAACATGTTCCAACCAATCTCATCTACTTCCAGCCATAAAGACCTATGATGGATGGCCATGAAATAGTACCTGGTTCCTAACTTAACTACCCTCTGGTAATCAATCATGGGAAAACGCCCCAATTACATAACGATGATTTTCATTGATTTTCCCCATGTATGCCGGCCCATTTAGTTCGGGCCTTTCCCAGCCATGATGTCCTGGCTCAAGGGAACTGCAAACAGGTGGCTGCATCAAAATAGGCCGAGCGCGCAAAGGCAGGAACACCTTAGGTCTTCCCAAGGAATTTGGGCCTTGGATTCCCGTCCTTTCTCCGAATGTTCGGCACCCGCAAGAACAAAGGTGTTCAAGATTCATTCTTGAGTCAAAGATTTGAGTCGCAACCTTTGTCCCCGCCAGTGGGGATTTGGGGTTGAAAATCACGTTAATCCTTGTAAGTGAATCGATCTCGCTGATTGTCGATCCATCGGCAGCCAAGTGGCAGCATCAGGGTCCACCTTCACAGTCCAGGGATATTCCCTCCAATATCCATCTGACAGGACCTGGACGAGGGATCATAACCTATACTTAATGTTAATGTGAATGTGAATGTCAATGTTAAACGTTAATGTTCTGAACAATAAACATTAAACCATGCCCAAAAGCACCCAACATCATCATTGTTTTTTTAATGGATGGTCAAAAATATCTAAGAATAGATAAGAATAGTATCCCCAAATGGATCCAACTGCGAGGTCAATCTACTAATATTTTAATTGGCACATGATCCAATGTCCAGTAGCAGCTATCACTTTCTAAGGTTTGACCATCTCGGCGGGATGAACTTCTGACAAGCTTTAGAAAGTAACACCACCGTAGTGAAGCTGCGAAAAAAGACCACATTGTCATCATGTTTTTTTTTTAATGTTTCATCACTTTGGGTCAGATGGGGAATACCACCTAACAATTGCCAGGACTCATGGGGAACCTGGGGATTTTGAAATATTATGGTTCCAGATTTGGCCACAGCTCAGGGCCTTCTTCCAGACTGCGATGAAGATCCAGCTGTTCAGTGCCTGGGAAATCCCCGAAATCGGGGATCCCCAAGTCACCATGGTTTCAATACCAAGTCATGGTCTAATGACGATGATTTGGGGGTACAGTGCACCCCTTTTTAGGAAACCTGCTAATGAAGGTTTGCTGCTGGGAAGGTCAACCTAATAAATATAATATACACATTGCACATGGGAGATTTTCCACTCACGGCCACGTTTGATTACCCGAGGGTAACTTCTAGTGGTTCCGCAGCGATTGCTGAGAAAAGAGTCCCATTATCCCCAAAAATATTGAACAAACATATGGGAATTGCGGAGAACCGCCGTGATAGGTCAAACTCAATGGAAGAAATCCGAAAGGTCATGAAAAGTCTCCACATATCGACCCCAAAAATGCAGAGCCCAGGAATATAACAAGAAAAGGCTGTGATATGGGGTTTCTAAAAATGGGTAATTAATCCCCGAAACCATGGGTTCAATTCTAAATGGTCCAAGTTTGGATAATTTGGGGTAATGAGGTAACCCCATTTGAGGAAACCTTCATATGTTTCTGATGTTTCTGATGTTCCGCATGAGCTGGAGACGAATCATATAGCCAGGGGTCAAGTCACTGTGCACCCCAGAAATTGACAAAACTTGACCTGTATGATAGCATGATACACGTCGTTTTGGCAAATAAAGATTGAGATCTTCCGCAACAAAAACCATATGTCGGTAGCGATATCCCTTCCTCTTAAGCAGACACAAATAGACTTGACCCATCCCCAATGGTTACAACTCAAGTGATGGGGACATGTCTCCATGTCTTTCCGTGGTTTTGTGGCTATATAAATCCCAATTGTGTTGTTTTTCTGGTGAATTTCCCCATTGGTTCCACTTAAATGCATCATTCTTTGCAGAAAACCATGGCCACTCATAGATACATTGCACAATCACTTCATTTTTAGTTTGTTAGTATACCTTCTCCATATACAATGAGGTGTCCTGACATAGAACAGATAGAATAGTCAATCAAACTACTAGGGATTCACATTTCTATTCTTTTCTTGGGACTTGGGACACATATGTGCCATGGTCAAAATATGGTGTATATATATATATATGTGCTATGATCATCCCACCATTATTGGAAATTCCCTTACAATGGGCATATATAAACCCCTACTATTGCTGTAATGGATTGATGTTCATCCCCCCGAAATGGGTAGTCACAATCTAAGTGTTGACCATGAAAAGATATCTTTCACTAATCCCATTCCCCCGATATTAAACACCACCATTCTATGATTCGATACCAAATAAGTCATTTCATCCCCTACATCCACCATGATGTCGAGGTGGTGTTTGATATGAACGGGGGAATCTATCCCAGTAAATATACCAGTAAATGCCACTAAAAACCACTACGCATCCCATGCGTGCTGGCTTTGTCTGAAAAATAGGCTACCCCTGGCTTCCAATGGATCAAATCAGTATCATCCACATATGTTTCCCATCTGGTTATTTAACAGTTCGCCATGGAAAATCCACCCATTTTTAATAGGTGAACCATCTATTTCTATGGGCCATCTATACCATGGCTATGTTAAAAACCAGATGGTAAATGGCCACTACATAGCTCTACCATGCTATAGCCCACGCTACTATCAGATCTATCAGACACCGAAACGCGGCGCCGAGATGCGGATTGCGAATCGCCACCCACCTGGCAGTGAAGGTCGCTGTCCACCACATGGGTGAAGAGTCCTCTGGACCGGCCGAGATCAGCCCTGGTGATGAATGAGTAAGATATAAAATGGCTAAGATAGATGATCAATACATGAGGGTCAATATATTATCAATATCAATATATGAATAACTAAGTAACTAACTAACTAACTAACCAACTAAATAAATTATTGAATAAGTAAATAAGGTGTGTATTTGTATATATATAATGTGTATATATATATATATGATCATGAAGATAGTCCCATCCCCCTAATACTAAACCTAAATGGTCCCAAAATATTTGAGTTCAGCCCCTGCTAAACCATGTACTTTTGGATGTTTAATATTGGGGGAAGGGATTGGATGATCACTACATGAGGGTCAATATCTTATTATTTGTTGTACATATATAATCATATATATATATATACATGTGATTGGTGATCAATGATGACTGATTTTTGAAGGAAGTAAAATAACATGAGTTGATTGTTAATACATGGATTGATGTACACATTGGATTAAGAATGATTAATACATGGATGAACACAAGGATTAAATACATGGATTTATAGAACATGGGCTAATGACCATGAGACAATGGTCACACAGCTATTATTTAATTAAGCAAGAAAATAACAACAAACTTCTATTTAGTCAAGAACATGGGATTGGGAAGGTGTGCATTTTTGAAAATGTTTCCAGCCAACATATGATCAATTTACATCAATTCAACAATAAGTTGGTACACTGACTTAGACCAAAGTCATCATCTTCTTCAAATGTGTATTAGCATCCATTTTCCACGCTGCGACGCTCACGCATGGTTTTTACGGCCATCGGAATAACAGTAACGTGCCGTTTATGAGATGTCCATTTCCTTCATATTCGAGATGTCCACCGGAGTGCAGGAAGCCCGCGACTGAGTTTCGCGACTGTACAAGAGTTATTTTTTTTGCATCATTTTGCGAATACAGTGCGTATCCTCTCTCCACTAGTTGCTGTACTTACATCTGATGGACATTGGCTGAACGGATGCGCCTGTTCCACTTCCAACTTCCATAGACCTGTTGGTGTAGACCTCAACAAAGGCACGGTGGAAAGTGGACAGGACTCCGACAAAGTGCAAAAAGACATAGATGCTCCTGGGCATCCATCCCATAAGGGGAACATGATGAGTATATTATATAAATTATATCATATCTGTTATCAATCCCTATTAGTTTTGTCAATAAGGGAACGACCATCCCCTTTTATGGGATAAGACTGACATCCTGCAATTTTGCTGGTGGACGGCATTTTATGATGCATGGAGCACCTTGTTGCATCTCCAAGGGATCTTAGGGGGTCTTCGTGGTTCACTGACCCCAACGCAGTGCAGTCTACCAACATTCGCGCAGTACAATATGGATAATATGGTTCAAAGCCCTCGAATCAAGGCCACAAAACCAGCCAAAATCATGGTTGAAGGGGACCAAATACGTGGCAATGACTTTCACTGTTTTTGGGTGCAGCCACGGATTAAAACCTTGCAGCCATTTAGACCTACCACCTACCACCTTGAGATATGACGTTCCACAGTTTCTGACAGTCTCTGAGACAACTCCGCTGGGTCTGCTGGCAGCAAATTTTTCACAATCGAAGATACTCACCTGTCCCGGAGTCCCGTTCGGGTGGAATGGTGGAATCCTAGGATTCTAGCTACGATTAGTACTGTACATATCTGTACATCACTGGATATCATTGGCCAAAAGAACACACTTTTGGTCGTTAACACCACTTAAGGAATGGATCATTGATCAACCTGGGTCACCCAATGCTTGGATACCTGAATGACTCGATCGTCACAGCAAATCTTGGGGAGCAAGGCCCAACCAATTGGGGTGCAAATCAGTCGTGATTCCTATTCTTGCTCTTCAGATTCATCGATCTGGCACATTTCTCCGTACCATTCATCATTTTTGGGTCCTGACAAGGGGGATGCTCATAATTTACCAAGATGTATACGCCCCGACAAGAAAGCTGCAAAGGGGTCAAGTCGAGAAGGTGTAGCCACAATGTGGCATGCTCAGCACTAGAAACTGAAATGTCATCGGGGGGTTGAAACATCCTAAACATAGCCACCATGTCTGCCGACGGCTACAGCACATCCTGCCTGGTGTGCATATTGCCAGGCCAAAAGCTCAACTTCGTAGCCGAAGGGCAACATCAGGGAGAAGCAGAACATCCCAGCGCGCCGCACAGGAAACTGATCCTGTGCTCATCTGAAACCCTGCACTCAATGGATCTCAATGGGATTGAATCACCTTGATTTCATGGTACTGTACATTGGAATACATGCATATATAATTTAATCATATATATTCAATATACATATACACTGCATACACATGCGTCTATATTTATATGCACATATATATATATATATATATCATATATCATTATACATAATAAATATGTTTGTATGTATTCGTTTATGCTGCCTGCAGGGACTTGCACGGCACATTATACTGGTTGTCCTCTGTGCGCTGATGGACCAAGCATATATTTTTTCTCCCCATTATGCGCGCTAACATCTGGGTTTGTCTAGACTGGCTTATACTCCCAATTTAATCATGGCAACTTTAATCGCAAAAATCAATGATGAACCATGGGATTTGTGACTACACCTGCAGACATGCTGTACCCATATGGTTGTTTTGAACCATCCAATCAATTCTCAGGGTTCTACGATATTATTTCACAGTCATCTTGGGTGAACATCCCCACATTGATTGGCTACAATAGTATTTCTATTGTGGTTGGTGCAATAAGAGTGATTATGGCTCAGGCTTGACCAACACCCTGGCTCATGCAATCACGATGCGAACAACCGTTTGAGGCTGATGTCCAAATTCCCCATTCATGGGACATCTGCCAACTGCTACTGTTGTTGTGACTTTCCCACTCAGGCTTGTCCAAAACCAGGGTACCGGTACTTCCGTTGGTCATAATTTCTCCCGTTAATCCGCCATTTTCAATCATTTTCATATCTTGTGGGTGAAATCCCATTGTACCCCCATGTTATCATACACCCCCATCTTATCATCATATACAACACCTGATGTATCCCAACATAATTTGTGTTTATCCATTCTTGCTGGGGAATCACCATTTAAAGCCATTGGTTTAGTTTAGATGATTTCGAAGGTTTACACATGATTTTCCCAAATGCCGCCCATTCAAATGGTGTTATATAGCTGGGTTTGTCTGAAAATATTGTACCTCTAAATTCCATTGGTCAATCAGCAGTTTTCCTATGAAAAGTACCTTTTGGGAGGTATACGCCGTTTTCAGACAGACCCAGTTGCCATTTTTCTGGGTTAAAAAAACGCGTCGAGTTGCCGGAGAAGCTTCTTGGGGAGCGATGTGGAAGGCTTGTCGTGGAGGTGGAAGTCCAGAGATAACCTCAATCGCCAAGCTTCCATTTTTTTTGGGGTTAATAATCGGGAATAATGGTTAATAAAATTAAATGGTATATAATGGAGTCAATATGGAGTTAATCATATCAATGGAGCTAATGTAGAGTTAATAATTTTAGCGGAGTTAATATGGAGTTGAATCGTTAACAATGGAGTTAATATGGATGTCACTTGATGTAACACGATCTAACCATCATACGTGATATATATATATATACATATCTGCGGTAATTGAACCATCAATTCCGGTACTGTAGTTCAACTGGCGAAAGTGTTAGCTTCACCATGAAGATTTGGGATTTCACCATCAACTTATCAAGGGATTTACCCAACCATGCAGCTGGGATGATCCAAAAACTGGGGAGATGAGTTCTTGAGAACGAACAAATCATGTTGAACCTTTTCTTACCACATAACAATACACAAAAAAAAACTTGCACAGAAATACTGCGATATCTGTACACATCTATGAGCTACAAATAATAAATTGCACAAGTTCATTCGCCCTCTCTGCTCTTGTGTACCTTCCATGTTTTGGAAGTAATGGCTTTGCCTATGCTTTACCTTCATGCCAGACAGGCCAGATGGGACTCATTTCAGCCCCGATTGCTTGAAAGTCTTTCCAGCATCTGGTTTCATCGCAACCCCACAGGGAAATGATACTTGTCCTGCTGGTTTAATCCAGCCAACCGATACAAAGGCCTACAAAAATCGACATATCAACACAGGTAGGCCTTTGATTTATATCTTTGATTCATATCAATTAGCACAGTAGACTGTACCTATCCACGTTTCACCAATAGATGCCTTTACAACTCATCCAATGATCTAACGGATCTCCATTTTGGATATTTTGGGGCATGGTTCGTGAGCCTGCCACATCCTGCAAGGCCTGCAAGTGTACTAAGTCCACAACTCCATCCTTTGGTTTCTTATCTGAAGGTTCGCCACCTGAGCCGTCCCCAGCTCTGAGTTCAGCAATGTTCAGCATATCAACCGCGACAAAAGGATCAATCTCCCGCATGGATTGGTCATGATGTGTCCGCAACTGTGGAATACCGCAAAAATGGCCATTCGAATCGAAAAACCTCGGTTCCGCATCTTCCTCCAGCCATCCGGCCTTTCAACCAGCATTGACTGGGACATCCGTCCAAACCTGCATCCTCGACCCACGCAAAGGATTTGCATTTGGGCTCTGCCTGGCGAGAGCAAGGAGACTTACAATAGCAACATGTACCAAACCAAAGACTCAGGTACCTCCCAGGTGTCCCAGAGTTTAGAGGACGTACCAATTTGAACGAGCCGCATACATGCATAAGAACCAATGACTTCAGTGACACCTTTTCCATCAACTGTCGGTCCGTGACTCTAAGTTTTGGCCTGGCAGAACGCACAGCACATGTCAGGGTCTGGGATGTGGTCCAGATTTTTCCCCCAGCCAGAATATTCAACCTTGGCTGAGACTCAAGAATCACAGAGCCCTTTATGGCAGGAACAACATGGTTATTGATACTATGGAGGGTACCCCGGTACTCAAACACAAGAATGGAAAATCCACCATTTATATATTATATACTGGTGATTTTCCCGTTTTTTCCATTGCCACGTTTGATTACCAAAGGGTATAACACACAATTTCAAATGGTCAATCCCCATAAGCAACTCTTGGGGCCCTGGCTGTGGCTACACTTCGGCACATCTTGGGACATCCCAGGGATACATGGCCTACACATCCCCTTGGTTCTCTGAAACTTTGGGGGAAAACCCGCAAAATCCATCAACATCCCAATAAAATCATATAAAATCCCATGTTTCATGGCCATTTGATGGGGTCAATCCTCCGCTGAAACAGACACATCCAAATATCCCACCAGTATTGCTGGTGTTTATCCCCATTAAATCCAAATTGAACTGCCGATATAACAAAACAAACATGATATCCTCATACTGTGGATGGTTGCGAAATCCTGCACCGTTGATAGGTGCTTTATCCCATTCTTTACAGGGTTTAAGTCATCCAAAGTGGTGCAGATATCCTATGTTCCTTGCTTAAATCACTAACATCTCCATGTTTTCCCGGGCCCCCAAGGGTTGGCCCCCAACGAAGGGTCACGTTTCGGTGCCCGCTGCCAGGTGGCATAGTCCATGTTTTTCTCCATGAGGCCGCACTGGCCACTGGCATCCTTTTGATCCCACCTGAAGCCACGAAAAAACGACGATGCGAATGTTCATGATGTGTGATACATGTATAATAGGCCACCATATATATATGTATATATATATATATATATGTGTGTATATATATATGTATATATATGTATGTATATGTATAATGTATCATGTTGCATAATCCTGTATAATATATCATAATGTATAGTAATGTATCATATTATAGTCATGTATATATAATAATGTTAAATCGTGTGTAATTAATACTGTATACTAATGATCTAATGTATAATATTAGGTCAATAGGTGTTGGTCAATCCCCAATTGGTGAGTCTTGCTTGAACATTTCTCTGGAAATCCAGGAAATCTTGGTATGTGAAGTGTCACTGAATGCGTTGGCCGTAGAGAAAGTGACCGTGGCACCATGTTCAGGATTGGATACAAAAAACACGCGTGTACTTTCGTCTCAAAGCAACAGAACTGTTGAAGTTGACCAAATGACAACTGATGGCGTAGTATGTAATATATGATATTATTATATGTAATCATCCTCAAATTCACAAAGACACAACACACGCACACACCTTCATTATAAAACTACATAACATTGATATTTACATATTCATTCAGGAGAACTTGACTATATGATCTAACACAAACACACCTCACACATCAAATCACATAAGTCAAAACAGAAATGACACCGCACTTAGGCGGGCAGTTACTGGATCATCCCACAATGGAATGGAAGGAAAAAACATGCAGGCTGCAGTAGCCCCATATAAAGGCTAAAAGTAATGGCTTCCCGGCTGCCTGTTAAAAGAAAAAAGCGTGACCATCTGGTTATTTAACATAGCCATGGAAAGATCCACCCATGTTTAATAGGTAAACCATCTATTTCGATTAGGGCCATCTATACCATGGCTATGTTAGTCATTTCCAGAGGGTAATTCGACCAATCCATTGATATTGCGGTTTGGTCATGAATCCCCATAGAAAATGCAGCTGGTCTCAGCACTGAAGAAACCCATTGAGCCATGGTTGCTTCTCCATACTCTCGGAGGCTTGGCTGCGTGGCACCTGCCGCAAGTCACACTTCGCATAATTGAAGAGAGTCCCATCATGTTGGCAGAAATTCATGTAGTGCCCAATTCATGTTACTCAATGTAACCCATTAGAATATCATAGAATATATAACCTTTGGGTACTACTTGTACCTCTACTTCGATGAGGTCAGATTATGTTAATCAACAAGCATGCTCCTGAATCGACAAAGATGGTACGGTTTACCCTGAAAAACAACCATCCACTCTGTGGTTGAGAGTGTAACCCGCATAGACGTTCCTGCAAAACAAGGAAAACCCAATCCCATGTAGCTTGGAACTACGACCCGGAAAATAACATGTGGCACACTCTTCCATATGAAATGCTAGCCACCAACCAAATGCAGCAAATGAATTTGCCCAAGTGTGAGACAGTGTGTGGGATCATGTTTAGTTATGTTAGTTCAGGCATGTCTACAAACAAAAACACATTTCAAAGAAACTCAACAAAATTATGACATATCATAGCCATATTGGATCATCAATAAGCATAACATGATAACATGGTATTTCTTTTGTTTTTTTCCATTCAGACTAGGTACAGATAGGTACAGTATTCGAGTCTCGACCAAGGCATTGCAGCCCATGGCACCATGGGTCATTTTTTCGATGTGTTTTTATGTGCTACTCAGCAAACTCTAGGCTCTAGACATCTCTAGACTGAAAAAATGTCTGTAGTTGAAAATTCCTAGGGTGCTGAAATAGCCTCGACAAGAGCCCTTTTTTTAAAGGATAAACAAAGGACATTACTCAGCCCGTTCCATCTCACCGGTCCCATGTAAATTCTGATACAGGAACTCCCAATATTGCTACCCTTCGGTAATCAACCATGGCAATGGGACATGCCACATTAATGGAGGCTTTAGTGGGCAAAGCATCTATAAATGGGCAATGTTCCATTGCCACGCTGGATTCAAGTGACATGTCTATCTGAGTCTATCTCTTTGCGCCATATACATTAGGTAGCTAGGTAGGAAAACAGCCCTGATAACAAGTTTCAAAGCCTTAGAAGTTTCATCTCATCAGTTTATAGTCTATTGTACATCTTCTGATCTCCAGTCGCTCCAAGAAATTCAGTAGAACTAAACTAAACAATGATATTCATACGTTTACCAGCACACACACACACCTGCACAGTGTATCTTGCCACCACGGGTCCCTGGCACACCTTGTCCACTCGGAAGACGCAAGCAATCACCAGTATGACGCCGCAAACAGCAGCAATGGACAAAGCCTGACTGCTGAATCTTCCCTTGCTAGCACCTACAAATATCCCAGGCAGGAGGGGCAAATCAAAACGATTTGAAGGCACCAAGGTTTAAAAGCGCCAACAAATTACTGTACACCACCAATGATTTGATAAAGAGGGACGCAACCAAACAATCAGGCATGAATTGCATGACGCAAAGGTGTGCATGTATCATGATACTGGGTGCAAATCTTTGCACAAAAGCACCTGGAAAGTCCATTGAATTTGGTCAGACACGTTCTGAAATCAAACGTTCAGCAATTATTTTCCCACCTTTTCTCCCTTCATCATATGTGGGTTTATCTGAAAATCGGGCACCTCCATTGGTTAATCATCAGATTTCCCTATCTAAAATTGCAATTTTGAAGGATAACAATCCCATTTGATGAAACCCCCAATATGGTAAACTTAAATTGTGTCCTTCAATGAAATACCTCCAATATAATAATGAAATATCGTCTTTATTGTATTTATGAACCCCCTATATAATGATGTAAACCCAAGGCCATAAACCTCCAATTTCCATTATTACAACGACCATTAAGTTAAATTCAAGGTATCTGAATCAAATTTGAATGTATTTGGGTCCGTGATAAGCCCACTGGATAGGGCCCCTACCCGCCAGAGCATACCAGAGCCACAACTGCTGCCGTCTACTACAATAATATTGGCGCTTGAAGCTGTCAACAAGGATACGAGAGAATGATGGGCAACGGGCGGCATCACCGTCACCATCTCCGTGATCACCATCATCATTGTCATCATCTTTTCAGGTTCATGATTGACCTAATCTAAGCCTCCTTCAACATAAACATAAACATCATGTGCAAGTAAGTCTTCATCTTCGTGCTCAGTCTTAACCCACAGAGACAACACCCCATATTATGGTGGACCAACACTCCAATTATGTCAATACACCCTAGGACTCCGACGAGCCAAAATCGATGCACCAGGGGTATCAGCAACCCAAAATCGATGCACATAGGGATTATCCCATACCAAAATCACTGCACCTAGGGACATCGGGAGACCAAAATCGATGTACCAAAACTGGATCTGGTGCATTGATTTTTTGGACTTTCGAGATTTTCTGGCACCAGGTGCGTTGATTTTTTGGATGCACTAGCCGCTCGGAAATCGCACAAAAACATCTTAGTGCATTGATTTTACGTTGCTGGCTCAACATAAAAATCAATGCACCAAACTGGATTTGGTGCATTGAAAATCTTGGTTTTTGAGGGTAGGACCTGGTGCATCGATCTTGATGTGCTGATACCCCAGGTGCATCGTTTTTTTTTTAAATAACAGAAATGCACAGAAATGCCTGGTACATCGATTTTGGTTCGCTGCAGTCCTTGGGCGCATTGACGTGTATATGGGGTATAGTTTCTGTAGCTCTAGTCTGATCATGAAGATGAAGACCTGCTTGCCTGTGATGAGCAGGGTGATAGTGGTGATAACGACGATGATGACTATGAAGAAGACTTAGGTCAATCACACAGGTTATTATGTAAAATGTTTCTTATTTCTGACGGTGATGCCACCCGTTGCCCATCATCCCTCTTATCCCTGGTGGCAGCTGCAAGTGTCAATATGGTAGTAGACGGTAGTTATTTTGGCTGTGGCGGGTAAGGGGCCTACCTAGTGGGCTTATCACGGACCCAAATACATTAACATTTGATCTAGATACCTTGAAATATGACTTCATTTTGGTGGTATACTCCCTGTTCAGAGCGCAAACCTTGGACATGTGCGTGAACAGCCGGGAAGTCGCTGGATACTGCGAAGGCTCCTGGGCCATCAGACCATGGATGGATGGATGGATGGATGGATGGATGGATGGATGGATGGATGCATTTTGTCGCCTATATTATACATGTATGTGTGTGTATTTGTTCCATGTACATGGTACATGTACCGTATGCACACATGCCGCACTTAAAAGATCTTAAGATTCAGCAAGATTTGACGCTGTCGGAGTACATTCGGCCGCAGCTGATGTGCAATGGATGTTGATCACTTGGGTATAAGGCATGTTTTGACATTATGAGATTCATTCATAGTCTTAGCTGCTTATCAAATGGGACTAGCCCTGTTTTTGGCAACTTACTTGGATTCCTGAAATCTCGGTTTTTCGAACCCCTGAGACCGTTTGATTTCCAGGGTGGAGCCCCCTTCATCATCATCATCGAGCTCCCAGCGCCGCCATCCGTGGCACCGAGCCACTTGTTTCCCCATGGTACATGTCGCCGAAAAAAAGAAAGGAAAGTGAAGAAGTCGTGATCCGAACTCGTTGTCACATGATTTGTGGTTGCGCTGTCTTGAGAATGTGTTGTGTGGACAAATGGTGGAAATCCCTGTATGCCTCCCA
>Ga0126342_10006692_pt1 | contig 20489 bp, 21 predicted proteins | sample Cyp1metagenome_FD_92528 | JGI IMG/M metagenome (GOLD analysis project Ga0126342, IMG submission 92528) | Coral microbial communities from Lord Howe Island, Old Settlement Bay, Australia - Cyphastrea 1 metagenome | ecosystem: Host-associated > Invertebrates > Cnidaria > Coral ...
AACGAACCGTGAACCGGGAACCGAACCGTTCAGGAACCGGCAGGCTAAGAACCGGCACGAACCGAACCGCCAAGTATTCTTATGCAAACCGAATGGAACCGAACCGGTTCCCAGTATGGCTTACCTGAAGAGCCCAAATGTGCACACCGAGCACATTCAGATCAATCGGAAGCCAAAGTTGGTAAAATGCAGCATTCACATGTTTCACGTGTTCGGAGTCGGGTTACAGTGATGCTCATGCATTTGCAATGCATGGTTCTTTTCTTTCTCATGCAGTGATTGGCATTGCAACTGGCCCGTTGCAATGCCAATGATGCTCATGCGTTTGCAATGCGTGGGTCATTTCTCACTTACAGTGATTGGCATTGCCACCAGGGAAAAAATCACATATATTATTAATATATACATATTATATTTATATAATATAATATATATATATATGTATTATATATATATATATATCTATATTAATATTTATATAGTGTGTGTGTGTGTGCGAAAACATTTGAACCACAAACAAAAAAACATTTGCACACGCATGCATTTTTGATCTTTGGGTGCCCTTTGTCTGTTTTTTTGCGATGGTGCACCTGACGGTGCCACGTCAACCAAACATTCCATGAAAAAAGTGGGAAGGTAATGCCCAAAATATTAATTTATTAAAAGGGGTGGATAACTGACCGCCTTAACATGAGCATTGTGAAAGGTATGCCCCACAGTGTGCATGTACCAAACCCCAATCCAATACATGGAAATTTCCCAAAATGGTGGTAGCCCTTAAACAACCATTTTAAAAAGATTTTCTATTGTAAACCATCTATTTTGGGTAACCCGTTGTTGGAACGCCATGTCACTTGATCACTCCCATTGCGGCCTCGCCGCTCACAAAACTTGTGCTCAAAAGACCACATGGGAACCAAAATTTAAACCTGGGTTTACACCCAACAAAAACTTCCAATATCTTCGTAAAGAACTCCAGGTTGTAAATTTTGGTTCCCGCCTGTGGCACCAAGATTGTACCCGAATCAACCAATTAGACAAACAGAAAAACATCACTTTTGTTGGACACAAGACCAATTTTGATTTTCCACTTGGGGGAGACACCATCATACCCCAACAGTCATTGGCATCCCAAAACTTGCAACCTTAGAGTTTGTCCGTGGGTGTCCCTTCGCGCTGCTCACCAGAGCTCGGAGCCCAAGATTTTTCATCCTTGGCAAGCTCGATCAGGGCCCTGTAGCGGTACAAGCTCACCATATCCATAGTGGACGGGTGGCACTTGCTACAAATCTTGCCAACGTGTTTCATGAAATCTTCTTCTTGGTAAAGATGGTCGTATCGCGGATTGCGATACGTTTGTTCGACAAAAAGGCAAAGGTGTAACAGGCAATGGAACTTTGGGACCACTTTGTACATTTTTTTTTCTGGGCAAGCAATCCTGGAATCAACAGCCAACTTTTGGTAAAAGATCAGAAAACTCCGACCCATGTGAGCCATCTCTTTTGCGACTTCACCGGACAACCATGGGCCGTTTGTATCCTGCAAGTATTGGAACTGAGCTAAACTCCAGGCACAGAAGGCTCGCAAACGACTGGTCTCAGTATCAATTTCTTTGAGTTTGTCTGCAAGAAATTCTGCTGCCCAAAAGATGAGGAATTTCACCATGGCGCCCTTGTAACAAGATGACAGTTCGGGAAATGATTGCCAACTTTCCCTTCCAAATTTCAAACTTGTAAAGGTTGAGCTCGTGGGGCACACTGTCTTTTTACCCTTGCACCATGTTCGGTAGTGGGGCCATGCATCGCAAGAAAGTTTTTCACTGAGCTGTGCAATTGTTAAACCAGGATATAACTCCTCATAGTGGTGAGTCACCAGTCCAGCTATTGCGTGAAGAGCCACTCCCTGATGAACTGTATGTAGCATGTCCTTCCCAAAGCCGGGTGGTATCCATGTGTTTGATTTTCTGAAACTAAAACAACGTTTGAACATTTGAACACGGCTCCAAAATCAAAAAGGTCTTGGGACGCCCTTGAACTCAGACTGCCAAGTTCGATGGTATCTGTTTGATGGGACCCAAATAAGATTAAGGGTAATAACCTTCAAATTGAACAATCCTAAGTTGGATGAAACCTTTCTTTTAATCCTATTCCCCTGGACTCAAAGGAGGCTTGGGATCAGTTGCGGTACAAGCCCCAAAATGGATTGTAGTTGGTGTACCCTATGGTCACATTAATGACAGGTTGGATGGTATCTATCAAGATGCTCCCAAACCCCAATGTAAAAGGAATGAAGTTAGATGGCATATCTTATATAATCTTAATACTTTCCCCGCTTATCCTGTTCCCAATTTAATGTTCTGGCATGCCTCCAAAATCAAAAGGTTTGGGATCAATAAACTCGGGCCGCAAACACATAAAATCAAGAACCAAGGTTCATCCAAATTGCGACTGATGTCCCAACCCCGAACATTGACCCACGAAGATGTCTTCCCTGGAGGGTTCAGCATCAGAAATTGTTGGTGGGTAAACATGCAATCCCAATACGCTGCTGAATCGCTGAAATCCCCGTACGTGAACTGAGGCAGCTTGCTCGCCAAACAATGCTCGCAAATAGAGTCCGATGCCCAGTTGCGGACAAGTTTGTGGGCTAAAACTCGCCCCTCCAAGTCAGCTTTGAAACATGCGAACGCAGCACACCACCCACCAGCAAAGTAAGTACCTGCCCTTTGAGCTTGCACTGAATGGGGTGGAAATGGATTGCCATCAGGGTCTTTGCTTGGAAACATCCCAGATTGGAGAACGTCCATGACATAGGCTATAAGATTTCCAACAGCATCATGGGTATGTGGCTTAACCATGACATTATCCCGGAAGAGTAGGAACAGGGTCTTGGTGTCAATCGATGGACCTTTCCTGATTGCACTTGAATGGCTGTAAGCCCAAACCTTCTGCGTTTTGAAAACTTTCACACCATCCATATGCCACGACAAGGGTATTGTTTTCTCAGGGTTCTTGACATCCAGTTTCTCGAAGAAGGGCAAATGGGAAACCCGCTCCCAATACTCCGCACAACGTGCACTTGCTTCTTCCATGGGGTCATGAATCCAAGATAGAAACTTGGTATGCCCTGGGCTGTTCCACATGTGCGCTAGAACATCCCATGGCCACAACACCCCGTTCTGGCGATTGTGGAATTGCACCCGCTCAGGTTGGATTGCACAATGGTCTCGGCACCACCTTGGATGCGCACGGATCCCCCAGGAAAAACCCTGGTATGTTGAGGTTCTTCATAACGCCAAACCCAGAAGTAAGAAATAGGTTCGGTCAAATTAACAAATCTCAAGTTCTGGCAGAGATTCTTTTGGAAAGATCGTTCCTCATGGGTTTCAGAAAATGATGCCAGAGCTTCACTAAGGGGGCACTGGAAACCATCCATGATCAGTTGCTTTGCCGCTGACACCCCATCTCGAACAGACGTCTCCTGTTCAGGGGCCCAACATGTTTTCAGAACATGGTGGATTTTATATGGGTTTCGTTTGGTGTACAACATGTGCATATATATATACATACATATATATATATAGGCCTTGGGAATCCCAGAGAATTGATTTGAACACCATGCAGCCTTGATTTGGTATGTTGTATCTTTGCGAAACACCCCAATAATTTGATTATCCTGGACTTCCGATGAATTCCTATCTGACAGGTTTAATCTTATCCCACGGCCCTTTTAGCTCCTAAGTTTTGCATTGGATCTTAGGGGACTTGTTGAACAAACAATTGCATCCGGTTTTGACCCATTTTGATTTTTAGATTGAAACTTTGGGGAGCTGTTGAACAAACACCTGTATCCGATTTCAATCCCATTTTGATTTCTAGAGTGAAACTTGGGGGAACTGTTGAACAAACACCTGTATCCGATTTCAATCCCATTTTGGTTTTCAGATTGAATCTTGGGAAATTGCTGAACACACAATTTCAACCTTTTGGGTGGATGGTTAAACAAACAAAACATATCCCAAGAAGACCGGGCCCCGCTGCACATCTTGTAGAAGATCCGCTGCGCAGTGCCACTGCCAGATGCCACAATATCAGCACCTGCACGGTGCACAAAGGCTTTGGTTGGGGCTACTAACTGCTCTGTTCAATGGGTTCCATGGAAACCAGAAAAACAAAACGAATTAATCACCACAATTAAAAAAAACTTCTCGTTCACTTAAAAGCTGATATGTTCGATCCCACTCGGGCACCTTCTCGCTGTCGAGCTCTTTTTCTGTTCCTTCGCAATCGTCCTGAAAATCCAGGAATGATGGTGTTGAGAAATGATCGAATGAGGGGTGACTATTTCCTGCCGTACGCCCAATGCCAAACTCATCTGATTTCTGATTCCATTTTGGGCCCTCTATGCCCTTTAACGTTGATAGATAGATCTGGGTGACTAGAAAGATAGATGGGTGGGATTAGTTTGGATTGGGCTGGATTGAATTAAGATTGGTTTAGATTATACAACATAGATTGGGTTCGATTGGATTGAGGTGGATTGGAATGGATCGGTATAGGTATAAGGATTTAAAAACCGGTAGATATAGACATAGATGGGGATAGAAAGATAGTTACATACAGAAATAGATGGGTCAGATGTTGTCCCATATACTTCTGCGTACACAGATACAAAATCATAAGTATATATATATATAAATCTGTGTGTTTCGCTGGGTATGTACATATTGATATATAGATATATATGTATGTACATGTATATACATAGGTATGCATGCGTAAATAAATAAATATATATATATATGTATGTATACTTGATTGCATTTATGTTTATAACTTTGTTGATATATCATATATAGATATACATATATATATATATATACAGACATACTGATTTGTACACACCTCTGTGTACACCGGGTGCTTGCCCAGGTCATCCCAGCTGGCCTCCATGTCCTGTTGCAAGGTTCCTGGATCTCGACCTGCGTTGGGCTTGTGGTACATCGCAATCTTTTTTTTGGCCACAAGAAATGAAACACGTGATTCTCCCATGGTGGTCAAAAGGGAAACTTTTTTTCCTGCTGGTTGCTGTTCCCACGGATTGGTGCCAACATTACGCGTGGCAGCTAAAGATGATCATTCTGATCATGTTGAATCAACTCTCTGGAACTTCTTTGTTGCCATCAAAACAAATGCCCAGCAAGGCTTTATGGCCACATCACAAACCATCCCCATGAATTAAATGTACTTTTAGAAACAAACTAGCAATGAAGCTTGAAAACAACTTCAAGCTAGAGATAGGCAAACTTCGACAGAGATTTGGTCTTGTAGCCTTAGCCAAGCTGTCTCCAGCACTTGTGAGTAGGCTTTCCCACTCGGCTGTCAAGCTATTTAGATCATGTCCCCAGCCCAAGTGCACATGTTATGCCTCTGTAGGCTTCGTGGGGGAAACCTTTGATGTGGCCTTCGCCTTCGGAGTGGCCTTGGCCTTAGGGTTCGCTGCCTTGTCGCTAGCCCGGACCAAAGCCTTGCCAAGCTCCAATCTTTCTCGGGCCAACGTGGTGAACTTCTCCACCTGCAAAGATAGAAATGATAACAGGGCATGCATGGTTTGACATTTGCAAACATTGGATGAAAACTAACATTTGAGATCATTTGAGGCCACTTGCTTCTAACTGAATTTGGACTAGACTTGGATGCCTCAGCAATCACACTGATGTAATGCTTCGTTTTGTTCTTCTTTTTCGCGATCAGATCTTGAAGGATGGTTGCACACCCTTCCAGTTTCACTGCGACGGCATTCAACTGCATGATAAGGTCAGCTGACATCTTGATGGGCTTCAGTTTGAACGCACCGTTCCTCAGAGCGTGCAAATGGGCCGGAAGATGTGCAGTGAGGTAATTGGGATCTAAGATGCGCCCCACAAGTTGTATGCCACACATTTGAAACATATTTAAGACATGCCATGGGTCCGACACTCATTTACATCCTTGAGCACCTTGTTGACCAGGGTCTGTGCTTTCTGCAATGGGGTCTGCGGTGTAACCTGCATGGGAATAAACAAGGGACATCACTGTAATTGGGGCAAGATGGTAAACAACTTCATGATCAAAACAGAACACAAGCCCCCTAGCCTCGACAGGATTTCCTGTTTGTCGGCCACCCTTTGGGGTTTTCGGTGCCTTTCCCCCAGAAGATCCCATAGCAGCAGCAAGCTTGTCACAGCCACCCTTGCCAGTGAAGTCGGACAGCTTGAGCTGGGCGTTTGGATCCAGCACCCCGCCAGCCTGGTGAAACAGGCATGGTAAAATAAGGACATGAAAGACCCCCCAAACATGTAGGATGATGACCGATTTTTTGGATGTTTCTTGGCAACTCATCCCAATTGAATCAATATGAAAACGATCTTTGATGGCATCAATCGGAATCACATAAGGCAGTAAGATACTGTTTGAAAATGGGGGAACCTTGTTGGGCATATTTTGATAACCTATCAATCAGAATCGCGTGGGACAGTATGAACTCATGACAACATTTTTGGTGGGGCATGCCTTGACAAACTCATCCAATCCAGCTTGGTCGATGCACCCTTCCATTTCAAGCTTGGTAAGGCGCCGCACTTCAGTCAGGTTGGACATATCCATGTTGATCATAGTAAAGTACAATCTCTCCTCCTCATCGTCTGGCAGCTCTGGGTCCTGGATCCACCTTGGCTTGCCGAGGCATGCTGGGTTGAGCTCTGTCATGATGGGTGGTTTCCACATGGTGGTGATTGGAGGCTGCGGGTTGCAATTGGGTGCAGCTAGGGGACAATCCCAAAGTCATTTTCCGGGCAATCAACTTCTTGGCTTTCTTTGACCCATGACGGTCTTCCAACCACTTCTCCGGCCGAAACCCCCACTGAATGTTGGAAGATTGGGCTTCAGTCAAGCCCGCCTCATACTTCAGCACTAAGTGGTCAACATTCCCACCCACCTTAACGAAGTCCGCAAAGATCTTTTGTCGCTGCTCCTGTGCAGTGAGGGGTGCATATACTTTGGTGACCATGGGATAGACTCTGGAATAAAAAGGTGAATGGCTAGTAGACCCCAACACGGTTTATCTTCTGAAATGGCTTCAAGCATACTTATTGTTGGTATGTGGCATAAACCCATGTTTGTGAATCGATCCCATTTTTTCCCTTACATGTTTGAACATACCTACATGTACATATAGTATATGGCATACTGCCGTTACATTTCTGTGAGTTTTGGTTTTAAGCTATATATACATATATATCATGGAAAAAATTTGAAAAAACACATATGTATAAACTCTTAAAGCTGGTAACCCGGTGGACCAGAGACCCTGGCCTCTGACTGCAAAGCTGCGACCATGTGTGCTGGGCACATCCTCATCTTTTTCTTGTTCTTGCGGAATCTCAAGAACTTCATCCACATTTTGCGGTGGGTGGTGCTGTTGACCTTCATATTCTGTTCAGCCTCTTGAAGCTTCTTGTCCGTCTTGTCTTCTTCACGTGTTTCATCCTCGGTCTTTTCCTTGTTCCCGGACTTCTTGATGATGCCGCTGGTGGGCTGGGTGGCAACAATCGCCACAGCGGTCTCCTTGTTCTCCTCTTTGCGCTTCTTCTCACTTGCTTCTGGTGTGGCATCTGCGTCAGATAGCTTCCTCTTCTTTCCATCGCCTGTCTCATCCTTGGCCTTTGACTTCTTCTTGTCATCTTTTCTCTCTTTCTTTGCAACACCTGAGCCTTCATCCTTGTCCTCCTTCTTGTGGACCACCTTGCCATCCTTGGCATCTTTCTTATCCTTCTTGTCCTTGCTGTCCTGGTTGCCACCCTGCTTATCCTTCTTTGCCTTCTTTTCCTTCTGGTCCTTCTTCTCAACTACCTTTTCCTCTGTTGCTGTCTGGCAATCTCGCTCTTCTCTGGGGACCTTTGTCTTCTTGTCTCTCTTGTCATACTTTTGGAGCATCTGGCCCGCTTCCTCAATCAAGTCGTCAAATCTACAAAGCTCCTGCTTCCTCTTTGCGCCGCTCTTCCCATCCTCACGGCCTTCTGACTTCTGTCCCTTCTCTTTCTTCTCGTCAACCTTCTTCATTGCCTTCTGGTCGCCCTTCTTCACTTCCTTTTGAGCAGCCTTGTTCTCTACCTTGGTGGGCTTCTTTGTCTGGGGCGTCTCCTCATCATCACTGTCCTTCTCTTCGTCGGTGTTCATTGCATCCTCCTCCTCTGATTCTTCAGCTTCTTGTTGTTCATCTTCACTGCTCTCATCGTCGCTCTCCTCTCCTTTGTCCTCCGAGGAGTCTGACATGTCATCATCACTCCCTGCATCTTCTGCGGCCTCCTTTTCTTCATGTTCATTCTCCTCTTCTCCATCCTTTTCTTCCTCATCTCCATGCTTTTCTTCATTTTCCTTCCGGGAGAGATAGGGCCAGATAGAACCCTTAACAGTCCACCTGCGAACATCCGATTTGGGATAAATTGGATTTTTGACAAAGCTGCCAACGGGTCTGCACTGGGAGTCCTGCTCATCTTCCGTAGATGATGAGCTGGAGGCTGAACCTTCGTCCTCCGAGCCCTCTTGCGTTTCTTCCTCCTTGTCCTTTCCTTTTACAGTCTTTTCTTCCTTCTTCTTGTCTGTTGCCTTGGCATGCTTCTTTGTTCTCTTGTCTGTGCTACTGCCACTGTCCGGATTTCCACTCGTCGGCTTGCTGTTCTTTTCAGTGGTCACTTCGGTCTTGCCTGTCTTTCCCTTGCTGTCCTTTCTGTCACTTGCCTTTCCCTCACGCCCATTCTTTTTCACCTCTTTCACATCATCACTTCCTTCTCCCTCGGAACTTGAACCTTCTGAGTCAGATTCTTCCTCTGGTGCCTGGTGAAGAAGAATGGTGCTGGATAGTGAAAGGGTTCCGATATACATATCATTGCTTTAGATCGAAAAGGCCTGATGGAGAATAAAGTTTCCAACACTCCAACATGCTTGGGGATAATTATGGTACCTGAAGGGGTAGTTTGACTTTGCAAACACATGTTCGCTGATTGTGGCCTGGGAACCTTCACTCTCTGATCCCGAAGCAGCTGCTTTTGACTCCTGGGATAGCAGTACCAAATGACCCCAACCAAAAACATTTTGGTGGAACAGTTGCAACTCCAATTTTGGGGCTGCAAAACACTATATATATATATTTAGAGAGTGAGAGAGAGAGAGGGAGAGATCATTTTTATGTTATTTGTTTATATATATGTATATTTGTGTATGTTATTTGTACATCATATATGTTTATACGTGTACATATCGAATCAGATATTTAATATGATCCATGTATATAGATGTTATTTTTACGTCACATCAGATCTTTTAATATGTCATATGACCTATATAAATATATATATATATTGGATATTAGTTAAGCATTTTACATCATATATGTCCATATATATACACCTAAAGGTACCATATCATAATTCTATCCCATATGGATCTGTATATACATACATATATATATATATATATTCAACTGTGTCTATTTACATATCTAATACTACCTTGGGAGGTATACAAAATGGTGGTCTCCCAGATGTATATATATATGATGATGATGATGATGATGGCCCCACATGCATCCATCGGGCTCCTGCTGGTCCTTCACGAACTTGGCCAGGATGGAATCTGCCTCGTTTTCGGTCATCTTGGCCTTGGCAGATTTCCTCAACGCAGGCTCGGGCTGCGCCGGGCGGCGCTCTCCTGGAGGGTTCTCAGCTCTGATCCTATGAACCTTGTTCTGCACAGCGAAAGTCAACTTCTTCCGGGTTGCATCCACTGAAGAGGATCTGGTGGAATCACCTGATCTAACATCTTGGTTCTTTCCTTTTATGCTTTTCTCAGCCTTCTTCAAAGATCTGGCATCTGGGCTTTTGTGCCTTCGGGCAGGATCAGGGGTTTTACACCGCAACCTCTTGTCGGGAGCAGCTGGCATCCTTCCAGAGGGTAGCAGGTATCTAGCTAAAGCCGGATGACTGCAGGATATGGTGGCTATATATCATCAAAAGCATTCAAATTGTTTGCAAGACTGCTGCATATCATGGTGAGATGTACAAGTTGGTTGACCCAACACCATTTTCCACGGTCAACCCCTCCATGGTCCATGGTCAGACGGGTCCAGCGCACCCCAAAACAAACAAGAATTGGTAGGATTTCAAACCCATGAAATATCACGGGAAATCACGGGTTTTTCACGGTTTTTTCACGTTTCACGGGTTGTGCTGGGATACCCAATTTTTGCTTTGAAGTTGAATTTTCTATCTGAAATTGCTAGACTGCAGTTCAAACTGCAGATCAAAAAGGGCTCTATTGCCCATCACCAGGAAGCGCTGCGATCACTGGTCGAAGATTGGCATGCTTGGCCCATCCAATGTCCTGGGCTCTATAGATTTGGGTATATTCCTCGGGATAAACTATATTTCAATCCAATCTGAACATCATGGTCAAAAAATCAGAAGTAACAGGGTATACTATAAGATGATTTCTGGTGGTATTGTAAATCCGTATAGGGATATAAAACACAAACTCCTTTTGAAACAACCCCGTGAAACCGTGAAACCGTGAAACCGTGAAACCCGTGATTCCATGCTCCGGCCGCTGCTGCCAGGGATCCTTCATCTCTGGCCGGGGATGGTCAAGGAGCTTTAGCCTGATCGAGCCGGGCTGCCCATATATAACCCATGGGTAGTGTGTGGGTGGTGAACACACAAAATGTCACAAAATCCATATGGCTATTTTCAATGACAGAGAGAGAGAGAGAGATAGGTGGACGGATAGATGGACAGATAGATGGATGGATGGATGGATAGGTAGATAGATAGATAGATGGATGGATGAATAGATAGGTAGATAGATAGATAGATAGAGGGATAGAGGGATATACATCTAGTTATGTTGTAAAATGCAATATATGCATATGTGCATGTATATGTGTTGTCCATGTGTTTGCACATATATATAATATGAATATTGTGGGTGAAAGTGTCATGTATTTACATATTTTTTTATATACACGTAACTACAGGTGTTGGTTTTTGCAAGTCAATATTCCTCACAAATGCCTGGGGATGTACGTGTGTATCAGTATGTATGTAGATCTTTGTGGATACGTAGATATGTGTATGTGTATATATGTAAATAATTGTGTATATATATATATATACACATGTGATATGTACACATATGTGTATATGTGTGCGCAAATAAATGCAAGTGTGCCAGTATGTAAACTTGGCTCTCACTTTCTATATCAGCATTTTTATGTACAGAAATGCGTATATACATACATATACATATATATATATATCACGTGTAGGCATACCACACATAAACACATATTTTTCAAATAGGTTCACACACATACAAATCTTGACATATGTTCAAATACACACGCCTAAACAATTTGAATATAGATATAGATATTCACATACGTACAAGTGTGTCTCCCTTATGCCACTTGGCAATTCCCCCCAGATACAAATGGGTAGATAATGATCATCTTTACAGATTGCCCCCACTTATTTAATGATTCTCTGTGGGTGTCTTGCTAACCTAGCCTGTGCTCATATGCATTGGCTTTGATGGCAGACATCTCCCTCAAGTAGGTCTCAGCAATGGTGCGTCCAAACAGGATGGGGTAATGCTGGGATCGCTTAAGATCTGAATCTCCGCAAACACGGCCTTTTCCTTGACTGTCAGTGTACCTGCAGGGGATATAATGGGGTGGTGAACGAAATTGGGATCCTGCTATTTTGGAATTGATGGTGAAGTCCACATTCCTACCAATTTTGTTAGCAATTGCCAACCAAATGAAAAACCACATGAAGCTGCAGAGACATGGCATGCCTCTTAACCATTTTTGCATCCCAGTGTTTGTCGCAAAGAGGCAAGTAAAGGTCTTTAATCAAGGACTCCACGTTCGAATAGAGCCATGTCCCCTTTGGACCTAGGGAACATTAGGGAGCAATGATTTATGCGTGAACACTTTTCTTGGAATGAGGCTGAGTGGACGAGCATTGGACTGCTTGAAGTGCCAGCAGGCCCCAAACCCGGATAGTGCTTACAAGTGGCTGCCTCCTCCATAAGCTCCCATCCAAACAAATACCTTAGGGCGTTCCACCATGGCCCCATAAATAAACGATGGTTCCGCTATAGATCTCAAGGTGCATTTCTTTTGTGGAAAAGCACTTCATGCATGCATGTATTCTTTGGGCCCAAGGGTCTTTAAATATTTTGAATTGACGGGCCAGGAGTTGAAAGCAAGGGTGGAACTCCATCACGCTTGTACTTGGTTGCTCAAGTATGAACGGCATTCCCAGAGCACACATCACCATGACGCATGCCATGCAGCGGCCCACCATGTAGTTCCTTAGGCATAGTGTTGCCAACATGTGAATCGGAAGGTTTCTTGTTTGGCTCTCCCCTCTCTTTTGAGACACTCTCTTTTTTGCCCTTATTGCGCAAGCTCTGTATTGTTGCCACAGTGGCACTAGAGGCTGAAGCCTATATCTAAACTGACCGGGATGGCTTGTCCCCACCAATCAAAACATCTATCAAGGCAAGCCATGGATTTGATGATTTTCAGGTGTGGGAACAAGCATCACATGGTATTCCCATAACTGATCGTTTTGATCTAAACCCCGAAAGCTCAAACTTCACTGCCCAGGTGGCAGGTGTTCATAGATATAGCACCTAATCATCCAAATTGGCCTGGATGACTTTCATCACTGCATCAGAAGCGGCCAGCACATCTTCCTGGAAAGAAATCCTTAGATAGCAGCTGGCTGCTTGTTGGGGGGAACCCGCTTAAGAACTAACATTTGGTTTTTAACTTTTTAACCCAGAGGAGTGAAATTTCCTAGCAGCCTAGAATCTGGGATGCCTTCAACAGATTCCCATGAACATCGCTCTTTGGCTTGAAGGCGCGCTGCCGAAGCAATACTTCGACACGAGCCTTGCCCTGCACCACCCTTGGATCATGAACGGGCTGGGATGCAAGAGGTACCCATATGAACCCCAAGACAAAAAAACAAAACAGTTGGGAGATTGGCATCAAATTCTCACATGTTTTTTATTATTAGGTGATGAGGCACGTGGTGTAAGAGTGCTGGCCATGCTTTGCCGATGCAGGGTGGAACTCAGCTGGAAGGACATAGATAACCTCTTGGTACTCCGCGGAAAAGCTTTCCAAGATCTCTTCTGTAGTATCTTCCTTTTTTTGACCTAAGAAATCATTTCAAATTTAAACATAAAGTCCTGTATATGTTTATGTTCAATTGCTATCAGCATATTTCAGTTGGTGGCATTGGTGGCAGTAACAAAGGGATGAAACTGTGCCCCACACCACTCACCGGCTTGGACTTCTTACTCTTACGGCTGGCACTACGGCTCTTGCTTCGGCTCTTAGTGCGCTTCTTGCCTCGTTGAAATTTACACTGCATATATGGACCATGGCTGAGATGCAACAGCATATTGATCCAGCTTTTGTGAATGAATGTAAGTTGGAATCCCACTCACACTGACCCCACCTCCTTGGTTCTTAACCTCAACGGGTGAAAGTTCCGGGTCCGACCAAATCTGCGACTTTGCACGCGCAAAGCCAGGAGGTGCCTAGGATGCCAAAACATGGGATCAATTTACAACCATGGTCCCTGACTATATATTTGTTGGTCTAACTGTCTAACTGAAGATAAGCCATCCTAAACTCATCAAACAATATCGTACTTTGTCATTGGTTTTGAACCTGGTGATATAACCATGTTGGGGTGTCAACTTTTTCGACAAGCCCAGAATGTTTTTTGTGAGCCCTAGATATTTTCTCTGCAAGGTGCAGGCTGATTCAACTCCTTCTTTGAACTTTCAATGTGCATATGTTCCTTGCTGGGCGATGGCTCAGGACTTTGGACCTGCTGCGTGTCCTGATCAGCAGGCCTGGCAGACCCTCGAAGCACTGGAGACCAATTGGGACCCAACGAAATGGTAGTGGCCAGGGATTCTGGATCAGACGCAGCCTCATCCCCTGTATCCTCTTCCTCTTCCTCTCCCACTGTGGACTTGACTTCCTCAGCCTCTTCACCCAACGTTTCCCCTCCCTCTTCACCCAGATCATAGTCACCAAGTTCCCCTCCAATCTCGGGGCTGCCATCAGGCAAGGAGTTTGGATCCAACCTGTCCAGAACCTGGGAGCACCGGCTGCAGTTCAGGATCATGGGGGTTCAGTAAATATAGGTGAAATCAAACATGGGCCTGGTTTAAACTTTTGTTCCTGCATGTATAATCGTTGAATGTAATTTGTTTGGCAAATGTTTCAAATTGGAAACTGTCAAGCAGAATTGCCCAGAAACGGCCTCCCATATGTGATCAAGCTCATAGCCCTCCTTGCTGTCATCGGAATCTGATCCGTCATCAGCACAGGCAAGTTGGCTTTCCTGAAGAGCATTATCTGGGGCATGTCAATGTCAATGTTTTGTAATATAGTAAAGTAATCCATGTACACCTCAATCAGATAAAACAATCATATGCCGATTTACCACTAATTCGTTTGCCGCTAAATACAGTAGACAGATGTTGCTTTTCTTCCGGGTCGCTAAAAAATGTTTGCTCACTAAGTTTCGAAAACAAATCTGTTGATAAGCCAAATTGTGTGGACATGTCAAACTGCACGGATCTCGAGAGCCCGCCTGGGTCTCGTCATGTTCAATCGCAATCTCGGCCACTGGACTGGTTTCCTGGGAACACCGATCACATTGATATGCTGGACAGTTGCAAAAATGGTATGTAATTGTCTTGTGGGATCTTGGAAGGAACATCAGATATTTACTCGCCACCCTTACCCAAATGATTGCTGCTTGGGTACCCCTCTGATCCTCATGCAATCTTTCAACGCTTGGATGTAGGGAAAGCGAGATTTGGCCGGGCTGTTCCGCCATAGGCTGCAGGGACAGCGAGATTGCAGGTTTATATGGGACTGCCCCGGTACTTGGACCCTAGGAAGTGCCCCCACCCAAATTGATTTTGGCTATATTTTAACACACTTCGTGGGGTCTAAGTTCGGGAATCAGTTCAAACATGATATGAAACTTGAATCACAAACCAATGGTCTGTTCGAAAAGGGTTTCATGAGGTGAACCCGCATTCCCCCACCTTCGGATGGAAGACCAGAGAACCCGACACTGGTTGATCAGTGCGTCCAAGTGCTGCTCCATTGTGAGGTTTGCAGTGTCACGCACGGCCAGCCCCTGCAGATGGATGATAGGAGGAGCCCCGCTTGGGAAATGGGAATGATTCTGTTGGGGAAAGATTAAACAATTGTTTTGGTTTTCACATCCCAAACAAATACTAGACAAATACTACTTGCCTTTGGTAAATTTCCACTTGGGTTGGTTAACCAAAAAAGCCTTCCACAAGTCCCCCGAAAACAGTGCTTCCCCTGCATTTTATGCTTGGGACTTGTGGGGGGCTTTTTGGGGTGACCAACCCAAGTGGAAAATTAGGACTTGCCTTGGCTTTCAAGTTGAATGCCCGCCAAATGATTTGCAGTTCTGGCTTGGTCGGCAATCGATAGCGGAAGGGCTCAAACTCCAGCAACACGGAGATACACCAGTGGTTTTTGCTCCTCGGGAGGTACAAGGTGGCCCCCTCTACTGTACTTGGCTTATAAATGTTGGTTTACTACTTTACATGGAATTTGGTGTATACTCCATACTCATTATATACATATTTACTTTTGTATATGTATATATATATATATACATGTATCTTGATTCTTATCTTGAGTCTTACCTCTAGATAAGAATCCAGAGGTACGCAATCTTTTTAGTGGGTAAGGCATGCATATCATATAGCCAGTTGCCTGGTACTTGTTACATTGTGAACAGGCATGTTTTGAAATTGTTTGAGCCAAGCGTCAACAGCTGGTTTTCAGAGTCCTGCTCGAAGTCCCCAACCAGAATTGGCTCACTTGGCTCCTCGCCCAATGCCACGATGCATTTCTCCTGCGGAAGTTTTAGAACTTGAGCAGATACCCTAAGATAAAGGAATCACCAAACCCATATATATATATACATATAATTCAACTGGAGGCATTTGTTTGGGCCCGAAACTGCTACATTGTTTGATCACATGTGCTTTTACATGTTTTATTCTATGTTGTTTTTTGGAGCCGTGCATATTGCATGCGAAAGTGATATCAATCATCATCCTTGTGATCTTCGGGAATCTCTTCAAAGAGCGCAACGCCTATCTCTTGCAGGAGCTGCACATGGCCAAGGCTATGCGGGCTCGGAGAGGACTCGCGGTCTTGGCTCATCCTACTGGCCGTGACACAACACCCACACCTAGATTCACCTGGGAATCCTGCGGATACGGGCGATGCAGTTTGATTTCAAATGCTTCCCATGAGCAAGGGACACATCCAGAATTTCCAGTAGACCAATTCCAAACCTTTCCACGACACAATCTTCCCAAACCTTCTTTGTCAAGATTCGCAGCTTGCACAATGGGAGAAGCAACACCAAGTGGCCTGTCTTGAGATCTGCCAGAGCTATGCCTTAGATTCAACAAAGAATGGCGAAATCTATAAGGCATAAAAAGAAGTTTTCGGGAAGCTATACCAAATAAGAGTGTTGATGAATTGGGAAACTTTACCACATATACATGTTGACTCTTTGGAAACTATAGATTTCAATTTGAATTTGGAAACTGTTGCCTGCTACCGCATATTTGAATACTGTGAATATTGTATGGCAAATTTGCAGTGTTGGGTCCCTTGTGTAAGGTTGGTTGGAGAACTACAAAATGCTTTTGAGCAGCCGATTCAGCCACACCCAGCTGGAACACACAGGTGCGAACCACCCCAGTCCAGCCTGCATGCTGCGCAGGATGGCATTCAACTTGGGCATGAGATCTATTTGGTTCACAAGGACAGCAGGGGTACCATGAGCCGGTTGGCATGGCTTGTTAGGAAAAAATCTAACATCTCAAATGAAACAAATTTGATGTGGCCACCAGTTTTCTCGGCGCCTGCTTGTATAAGCGCAGGCATAGGGACAACGCAAAGGAGAATCCCAGGGGATTGAGCATATCTTGGTAAACTCGGTCGTCATTGATTTCATATGTCGCCGCCGACATTCCATACCTCCTAGGTTTGGTACGCATGCATGTTTCGGGTTGGTAAGCTAGATGGTAAATTCGATCTTCATTGCACTGCGTTTAGATTTTGCAAGACTTCACATTATATAATAAGTTCCAGACTGGAACCCCCGTGCCACAGTCTTTACTCCAGCGAAAAGCTCAGCACAGTGGAGCTCCTGAGGCTTTGAAAGGTAGGTCAATCCATGTCCGACGCATAACAAACATATGAAACTGCCATGCCATGTGGTCACATGGGGTGTTGTGGGTAAAACGCCAAGCCACCATTGCTGGGTCGCCCATATTCTGCATGGTCATGTCAACCATTGCCAAGAGGGTGAACGGCAATCCAGCGCACACCAGGATCTGCATCCTGAGAGAGGCTGAGGGCACAAGGATCAAGGTAAATGATCCCTGTTTTGCAGCGGTCTCAAATGAAAGTATGTAAACATACATGCATTGATATAGCTATATTCAATCATATGTTTAGCAGCATTTTTGTGGTTGATGCTACCTTTAACTTTACATTTATATTATTTATGTTATGTGTTGATATTGTTATGTGTTGATATTGATATGTGTTGATATTATATATATATATAAAAAAAAAAACATGTATATATATATGTATACATACATACTTATATACACCTGAAACTTGTTTTGATCTTTGACAAGTTTTCCAAATCAGTGTCAACCCAAAGAAGACACTGCTGTGTCCATCGCACTTCCAGACTTAGATGCTTTTGGGTTGATTCAATCAGAACAGGAAGGGGTACCACAGAAACACTCTGTTTGTTACGGAGCATTTTAGCGTTTTGGTAGCAGCAATTCAAGGGGCAAAGAAACACCTTTGCATTTTCACCCGTTCAAGACCGATATGAACTGTGTGGTTCAAATCTGCAATTTGGTTTCCATGCTGACTCAAAAATCGGTCTTGACATGTGAAGCACCGTAACTTGCAGTCAAGAATCATCGCAGCAAACTTTGGATGCAACTTCACAGAGTGTTGGAAAGGGCAGCGTTTGATCGGAGGCCGATCAGCAACACGGACGGGGGCATGCTTGGTTTTGGGCTTTGCCCCCTTTTGGGGCTTCTTGTGAGACTTCTTTGTATTCAACTTTTGCACCCGGCTAACTGCCATCGTGATATTTCTTTGGCTTTTTGCCACCCAAGAACCCAAAATGCTGCACAAGAATAGTTTGTTTGACAACCATGGTTGATGGGGCTGAGGTGATTGGCCTTAAATCAAATGAGATTCAGGGGATCACACATCGTTCACATGTACATCTCATGTTGACTAATTAAAGGAACAAACCCCTTCAAGATGTAACTCCTGAATCCTGAAACAAATCTTTTCATGGCTGGATTATTGATGATAGTTTTCGTGTGGAACTATACGTCGGGATGATCAAATACTGTTTGACAAAATTAATTTTGGACATATATATGTGCCACCATTCTTCCGAAACTACGACATGAATCAAACCGCCTGGCCAGGGAAAACTGTTTTGGGTGAGGTGTTCAAGTAATTTCCCATCATATTTGAAAGATTTACTGTTCACTAATCACCATGGTTTGGAATGTAAAAGGTGGAAAATGGATGAACACCGCTTTGTTAAAAAAAACATTGATGGACCCACCAGCATCAGAAAGTGGGGCTTGGCACCTGGATCGGCTGTGTAGATTTGCACAGCGTCCCATCCTCACGGTTACGCGGTGCCAAGTGTCAAACCAGATATGACCTTAACATGATATCAATACCTGGGGTCTACATAATCCTACTGAATATAACATGTGTATCGCTACAACCCGTTTATGGTAACCTGTTGGTTGTGAGAAGGCTCTCTTTTCTAAGTTTCTCTTGGGGACTGTGTGGACGCGGAACACTTAGCAAGAGACATGTGTCTAGCTCACAAAATCTCGCCCTGGCATGTCTTTGGCTGCCTGCAACCTGCTAGTCTGTCTTAAGCTGAACCTTTATTCCCACCCACCAAGTTTCTGCCAGCAGTCCTGCAAATAGCACCACCACGAAAAAGGCACTCCAACGCATGGCCTGCCAAGCCAGAAAACCCCAAGAACCTTACATGCGGGGAAACCCGTATGCCACAGCACGGTTTTGACTGACAGCCGGCCTCAAACCGCCAAAGCCTGGAGCAGCTAGGGCTCACACGTGTGCCAAGCGTGCCATGGTAGCGGAGCTCCAAAGAAAAAACTAAAGCAATGTTCTGTGCAACCAAATGTTTTGAAGCATGTGTTTCCAACCTAGCTGAAACCACATGACAGCAACATCAAAGCTCTGGCCATCACTATATTGGCAGTTTTCAAAAATGTTTCTTTGTGTTTGGTCATATCTTGCCAAGCCGGCGAGGGCTCACCCCCACCCTCGCTGCGCGTGGCTGCATGGCGAAGAGCGGCCGGCGATGGACATGCAGCCATGCACGTGAAAATGTTGAAAAAGAGTACAGAAGAAAAACAACATATTGATGAACAATACTCTCACAAAATCCCAGCACGTGCACATACTATATATAACGCATCCTTATCTATCGATCTATTTGTCTATCTATCTATATACCCATTTTTTCCACAGCGCACGGCGATGATCGAAAATCATCACCAGAATGGTCGAGGATATACATTGCGACAAAAGCCGCGTAGCATTACTCTGTGCCCCGCGAGGCAAAAGAATCCATCCGTCGTCAACATCCGACATCCACAGAATATATATTGTCGGATATCCGACAGGCATGTCGGATGCATCCGACATGTTGTCCCGACATGTCGGATGCATCCGACTATCATATCGGATGCATCCGACATGCAAGTCGGATAAATAATGAAGTCCAAGTGTTTTTGCAACATATTATCGGATTCATCCGACATGCAAGTCGGATGCATCCGACATGCAAGTCGGATGCATCCGATACGACATTCTTGGAATTCTGATCGGAAGCATCCGACAATTCATATATCCATTGTCGGACACATGCAGATCATCAAAGTTGTCGTTTTGCATATAGACATGCAATTATACAAGTTTGACTCTAAAGTTGTGATATTGACAGGTTTGGGTTCTGCAGGTAGGAAACAAACCGTGAACCGAACCGTTCAGGAACCGGCAGGCGGCTAAGAACCGGCACGAACCGAACCGCCAAGTATTCTTACGCAAACCGAATGGAACCGAACCGGTTTCACATTCTCAAAATTAATTTTGTCAGCTTCCGGGGGGTCCGAAAATGATTTTCGCGACTTGAAAATCAAATTGGAAAGAGGAATCAACTGTAATGAGTGGATTCCTGCGCAACACAATCTGCC
>Ga0126342_10006693_pt1 | contig 20487 bp, 13 predicted proteins | sample Cyp1metagenome_FD_92528 | JGI IMG/M metagenome (GOLD analysis project Ga0126342, IMG submission 92528) | Coral microbial communities from Lord Howe Island, Old Settlement Bay, Australia - Cyphastrea 1 metagenome | ecosystem: Host-associated > Invertebrates > Cnidaria > Coral ...
ACATAACACACACACACATATATATATATATATATATATATTCGTTTTTGCATAATCAAAGATAATATAATACATAATTATATACATGTGGTTATTGCATATATATATATGATGATGATGATGATATTACTACCGTCAGTATTGTTATTATTTCTGTTTTTATCATTGTCATTATTAGTATATATATAATTATATGTGCATACATATTATCATATTTTATCATATGTATAATACACACACACATATATATATATATATACATATACATACTCACAGAATGCAGTGATGTGCTCCTTAAAGTAAATGTTGAAATTATTGAAAACTGCAATTTCAAGTAACAAACACATCCGGCAAACCAGTGCTGGACAGGTCCTGCAGTTTTTGCACAAATCCACGGGAGATCTGAAATGATCCCCCACACCACCCAGCGCCGAAAACGGTGACCGCGTCTTGTACCTGGTAGAGATGAGAATTTCCCCAATATTTTCCAGCTTTGGGGGTGAAAAAAACAAGAGAAAACCTGCAGGAAACCATGGTTTTCCTTGTGAAATATTGTGGGTTTCCGGCATTTTCTTCAGAAATTTCTGGCAAAAATATGGAAGCATCATGGATGATGTTTGAAGATGTACAATGTTGTAACCACCAGGGTTACTAAATTCTATAAAACGGGTTGGACCACTCTCATATAGACTATACTTAGCGTCTGACAATAAAACAATGGAACATGTTTTGCAATGCCAGGATGACTAGATTGCAAAGTCATGATGACTCAGCAAATCCACTATACTATAATACTGTTTGTAAAGTAAGAATTGATTTTCCATAGTTTGTGACTTCATCGTGCCCAAATAAATCCAGTTTATAACTATTGTTGAGAATAGGATGAGCAACTTTTTTCCTAGAGAATCAACAGTAAATAAACAAGGGGTTTTAATAAATGCTCAACTGATTCTTCACTCACTAAAACAGACCGATTGTGTGGGTCCATACAAGGTAGCTTGCAGTTATTAAGTTACACATCCCATTAACACTTATATTCCTTTCCTAGCTCACCAAGTTTTCATAAGCCAATTTAGTTATATCCTTCCTTTACAAATCCCATGAACTATATAGTGACATCTCCCCCTGATTCACCAAGTTGGAAACCAAGAAATCCATCCAAATCCCACTAATTCGAGTTATATTTCCCCTCCTAGTTCACCAAGTTGTGATAAACCAAGTTAGTTATATCTCCCTTACTTTAATACAGTTATAAGTGACAAATCCCATCAAGTTAGTTATATAAATCTCCCCTTTACGTTCACCAAGGTTCACCTTAAGTTGTCATACGTTCGGTGGTGCCCCCAGTTATAAATTAGTGAAATAAGCCAATTAACAACAAAAACCATAGTGAAATGGATAATTAAGCCCTATAAATTAGTTATAAGCCCTATAAATTAGTTATAATTAACCAGTTCGGTAGATCACCAACAAAAACCAACACGTGAAATTGGAATCATGTGAACCCCAACTGAACGCGAATAAATTGGGCATCACCAAATCATCCATTTATAGATGGACTTTCCCTCATAAACCTCCACAACTTGGGGGTACCCCCCATGACTATGAAAACCCCCAAGACTTCAACGAGGGCCCGTTCCGAGCTCGGCGCACTTCACCATTTGACCAAAGAACTCGGGTCCAAAGGCTCCGTCGTTGCCGTCCTGAGTGGAAAATTCGTTCAGGTGTCCATATATATATATATAACCATAGCCATAGATATAACTATTATGGGTAAATTATAAATGGTAATATTATAGCAAATATTATGGCAAAACATAGCAAATAAATTGTAATAATATATATATATATATATAATAAAACCATAGCCATAGCCATTCATTGTCCAATTAGCTTGAAGGTTATAGGACAATTATATATGTTGCTAATTTAACTATGGGAACCTATTCTTAGCCATCTTGCAAATACAACTATAGGATATATAACCATAGCCATAAATATAACTATGGGTAAATTATAAATGGTTATAGCCAATAGCACATATACATGGCTAATAAATAACTATAGGTAAATTATATCTGGTTGGTGGTAGACCTACCCCTCTGAAAAAAAAAATAATCAGTTGGGATGATGATTCCCAATGTAAGGAAAGTCATAAAATTCATGTTCCAAACCACCAACCAGTACATTTTGGCAAATATAACTATGGGTAAATTAAAAATTGTTAAAACTAGTTAGTTATAGTACCACACAGCCTCGATGGTACTAAACCAATATGCAACCACAGCACGGCGCAAACTTCTTTTCACAGCGCTTGAGCCAAACATACAAGGTGCGAAAGCAAAATGAGACAATGCAACATGACACGTATGAGCTATATATCAGAAGGGCTGGATTCCCTGTGATTTCTCAACTCCCCCCTCGAGTAAAGTGTCATGTGCAACTACAATTGGGGTAGGTACACACAGTACCACACGATTTCACCATGCCAATACTCGCCTTTTGTCACTTTGGACATTGCGGCGCATGCACAAATTTTGTGTACTTTGGAGTCATGGTCTCGCCATCAAGTCTGATGAACGCACCTTTGTTTCCTCTTTGGCCACAGTAGTTTGGAGCTGAGAAGACAGTGATCAGTGTTCCACTGTGCTCCACGCTAAAGCCTTCCTCCTTAAATTCGTGGCTGCGAATCACCATCTTCAAACCATTCACCTTCAAGAAGTGTTCGGTCACATCTGGCCCAAAGGCCACCCCGACTCTTCTCTTAATTGGAAGGAGCCCTGCCTGGATCCGGCTGAGGATCATTCCAAAGCATTTCGGTCATGAGACCTTCGCAATTTTGGTGGCTCACAATCTCGGTTCACCTTTCGGATGTCATCCAACGTGACGTTGTCATGGGAGAATAGGCCCCCATGCACCACGAAGACCTGCTGGTTGATGACGTGGCAAAGAGGCAACAAACAGAAGGCTTCACAAAAGAGGTCGTACATGGCTTCACCATTCTTGCTGATGACCTCCTGTTTGAAGCCGTAGCGTGAGGTCATGTTCCTTGTTTCATGATTGCCGCGCGCCGGGCGCATGTGGTTTGGAAACGCTAGTTTCCATGCAAAAAGTGTCAAGATCACTTCCACGGAAAACGATCCTCGGTCAACAAAGTCTCCATTGAACAGGTAGGGGTTCTCCTGGAAGGGCACTCCATTCAGGGAGAAAATGTTGAGCAAATCATAGAATGAGCGTGGATGTCTCCGCAGACAGTGACTTCACCCTTCTCGGGAACGTCAATGTCTACCAAGGTACTCGACTCTTTCAGCATCTCGGTCATGTCCAACACAATCTGGTTGGCAAACTTTTTATCAATTCGCGTTTTCTCTGATGTTCCATGAGTTGCTGGCAACAGTCATTCGTGCACCTCCCTGAAGGGTACACCGGTCCCCTGTAGTCCGGATCCACCTCCATCTTTTCGACTGTGCTCTTGGCCTCGGCGCAGGACATTTGAGACAATTGAGATGAGAGAATCAGAGAAAATGGCTGGGACATTTGGAGTTCCTACGGGGTTCCGACGGGGTTTTTGCCGTTCGTATCGTTCATGGATATGTTTAACAAAGGTGTGACTTTTATTGGGGCGGCAGAACAGTGCATCGCTCGGAATTGCTCGGAGACGATACAGAGCTCTCAGCCTGAGGGTTTCACCCATCCATTTCATACTATCGACCTGGAGGGTTTCAGAAGGGTTCAGCGGCCAGCAATCCGAAACCGACAGTCAAAAGGGGGCACAGCACCATGACATGTGACAGATCTTTAAAGCAAACAGGTCGCTCACCGTGGCGGCATCTTTTTCTTGGAGGCATGCAGGCCTAGAAGCAATCCAACTGCATTAAGCCCATCCCTTGGACAACGCAGTGTGACAGTTTGACTGACACTGTTGCTACAGCATAGCTACTGCTAAACCCTCAGCATAGCTGTGTACAGCTTCCCAGGCTCATGAAATTAGGAGTGAAACTTTGATGAACGTCGAAGATGAGCAGCTGATGCCCCAAGCCCAAGTACAGTAGTACACTGTCATGCACTCGCCCGCCAGGCATCATGCACTCCCATTGGCGCTTGACTTGACTCGGCCACCAATCTCTTCAATCCCTTCACGGTGTCCCTGCTTTCTCCGCTTCGCCGTCCAATTTTGAAACCTCTGCGTCTTCTTGTTCTCGGCATCCTGGTGGGCCGTGCGAACAAGGTCAGGGATGTCGGGGATGGTCGCAAGCTTTGCTCTCAACGAGGATCTTGCTACATTCTTTCTCGATCCAGTCGCTGACTCGCTCCAATCGCTTGATGTTGCTGTTGCCCTGGCGATCCACCCAGATCTGGATCCAGGTCCTGCTCGGTCTATGCTCAGCTTAATCAGCCCCTTTTGCGACAACCGGTTAAGATCATCCTCAGTAACTTCAAAAACATCCATTGCGGCAGTTCCGGATCGTCTATGTTCCGAAGGAATCAAACAAATACAAATACAAATGCATACAAATACGACATTCCCAATACAGTACACCCAAATTCTTGCACGTCTGAATCCGCCATGCTAGGAGACAGCGTACATTTAGAAAACACTACTCTGAACCGGGTCAAATGCAAGAAAAACTAAACCATTCATGTTCCCCTAGCTGTCTGCCTGGTGAACCAAGACGGCAGTCGGCACGCACCCTAGTGGCTTGTCAATGATGTAATGATGGTCCGATGGTTAGCACTTCTTCCCATGCTCACCTGACCTAGGCGTCCGGTGTCGCTGAGTTCCATGCTTTCGCCAAATACCACTGTCTGGAGCGCTGTTCCTGAGTGTCCTGGATCAGCTTGAAGTGGCACTGTGGGCCCACCAAAACCTGTCTTTGCACTACAGGAACACAACCCCAGCTCTCCTGCGTCTCCTGTCTTGGTCTCATTTTCCCTTCCTCTGCGTTCTTCTTCACTTCGAGGTCGTAGGTTCCATCCTTTGTGGCACTATGTGACACCCAAAAGCTTGTGGGTAAAGTTCCACCTCTCCATTCTGATCAAATACGTTGAAATACATTCAGAAGTTCCTTCAAGTCCGATCCGCATCACAAGTCGTATTCCCGTCCTCATGCAGCTTTTGCACTGTGCAAGGCATCCAACGTTGATAGGAGTCGCCTTTGCACGAATCATTGAACAGTTTTCACTGACCATAATCCTTTCATGCCGTCTGCCACCACTTCGTGTGCACACCACGTGCCAAGCTGCTCCAATACTCCACCAGGTCTCCGATCTTGTACTTGTGCGCCTGGGCCATCCCAAAGCTTGGCACGTCACACGTCGCAGAGAAAATAACATGTTGAGTGCGCCTGTCGCATTTTGTACCGCAACATGTTGTAGCTATGTAGCTGTGTTGCACTTGGAACCATAGAAACGTGCCTTCGTGTACACCAGACCGATCTTGCCTGGGCAAAGCATGAAACACAAACATATCCAACCTTCAAACCAAAACCCTAACATGGTTTTGACATGTTTTTACCAATAATTTGCAAAAGCGAGCACATATGTTTTCCAATTCCTCGCCATTTTCTGCTGTTTCTCTATCACTGAACTTAGAGCTGCTGCTGAGTCATAGTACTGAATCTGCTTCTGCAAGTCAAGAAAATGCAACTGTGCTTTCAAAACAAATGAGAAAACACTTCTCCCGAGCACATCGACAAGAAACTGAGATCATCCCGATTCTTGCAGCCAAGGTCAACTGCCTGGTGGGTCAAGATGTCACAACACAGATCGCAACAGCTCATTAAAGTTTATCCCCCAGCTATCTCCAGGTTAAAATAGATGATCGTATAAGCTATGATACATAGATGATTAGCTTGTCACGGTGACATGCCACCTTGTTGTGTGCTAAGCATTTCGAATGGCAAAACACAAGTGCGCATTGTTCTGGGTTTATTAAAAGAGAGTCGACAAATCGCAACTGATGAGCAAAAGAGAGTAGATGTAGATTGCGAGTAGAGCTTGCAACTGGTTTGCTTTAGTGTAGTCACAGGGGTCACATTGCGAGGCATCAAAGCCAAGGCCTCATTGTGGTGGACTTCCACGACCTCCGACTCCAGGTGCCGATATCCGTTCAAAATGTGTCGTTTGTGAACTCGTAAGCACTTCCTCTCTGTTGCAGTTTGAACAGAATTTGAAGTTCCAGAATGAAATCGGTTCACATAGAAACCCTGAGCCAAAAGATTGAATTGCATCTGCCTCTAAAGAATGAGTTCTTTGCTCAGGAATGCTTGGCCAAACCTGGAAGCAGTGTGCAAAACGAATTTGGAAGTGCAACAGCAAACAAATCATTGAAAATTTCTTGACAAAAATCTTTAAATCCTTTCCGTAGCCTGGCAGCCCTCGTCATCCAAATCCTGGGGACTGGTGCTTTTCTTGCGGCAGCCCTCACGTTTGTGGAACAAGATGCCCAAGACAAGTCCTCCAAAAGGTCGCTTGGCGACGGCGGTGCTGTCTCAGGTTGCCTGAAAGGCTGAAGCAGCGAAGCACTAAGTTACCGGTGAACGTGGCATGGCTAGGCTGATGGCTAGATGTCCCTGCCTATGGCCAGGTGGCTTGTCGGTTGGAGTTTTGCAATCTTCTGACCTCAAGTTCTACATTGAACCTTCACGGGTTCCAGGTGTTGAACTGATTTGAATCCGCGAATTGCATTGGTTCGAAATACAAATGCTGATCTCCAGAGCTGATTGATTTCGAGTCCCCAGAAATCAGGAATCAGTGGACTATGTTTTGCTCAGCAAACTTTACCAGTGAACTACACCGAAACTGTACCAGGCCTCTCTTTTTGCAGCGTGAGTTGGAAGCTCTGGCGTTCATCGGCCAGCCTGCAGGTGAGAGATGAGTCAGATGAGAATACAAAAGGTATCAAAAGGTCAGGAAGGCCTGGGAGGTGTCATTGGGAGCGCCCCAATTCTTTCGCGTTGTTCGATCGATTTGGCCACCTACAGCAGATGCCAAGACTTCACGACGCTGCAGACTGCTGACGTAAGATAAGGCGAGATGAAATAAGATATGGCTGCGCTTGCATGTCCTAGAGCAGAAACACTTGAGCAGGCGGATTCAAAGATGGTATTATAACCTGTCTGAGAATTTATCCTACGGAATCTTCGCCTATTGGCGTTGCTCTGAAGAGACTCTTCATCAACAACATTGTTGGTTCTAGCAGCTAAACCAATCTCTTTGTCTTCTTCACCTGGTTTGATGCCTGCCGAAAATGATGCTGGATCAACTTCAGGCTCCTCAGACGCACTTGACAAAGGTGGAACAACTTCGACATCGTCTGCAATGGCTGGAGTCAATGGTGCAAAGGCTGGTGTTTCAAGAACAGGAGCAGGAGTCTTTGACTCTGCTTCCTTCGATGCAGTAGATGATGCTATCTTCTCTGCTCGAACCAGGCCATTAAACCTTGCTCTGCAAATGGGAGTGTGTCTGCTATTTGGTGCTTCGAACCTGCATGCACGACAACCCTCAGTTGCTCCAAAACGGATGATGCGATCAAGGGTGATGTACTCGCTACGCTTGGTGGTTGTCTCAATTGAGATATTGGAGAAAGGCACATCTAGTGGGGTGATGTCGGCCAGAGCTGCATCAGTGAAGGTAGCCAGTGCTGTGTCTGCTGCTTGCTTCAACGGCAGGACTGGATCCTTCTCCTCAACATAGAGTTCTTCCATTGGGACAGCAATAGCCTTTCCATAAATGGCCTCCCTGTTCTTGACCTTCGCGTAGTCGATTGCATAATATACACCTTTGAAAGAGTTTGGACCTGCATCATATCTATATCCACAGAACAGCCCAGGTTTTGTGGAGGCATCGAACTTACCTCGCTGCAACGGATCTACGCGATAATGCACTAGCTGTCCAAGCAACAACATTCGACCAGAAAACTCGGCACCTATGGCTAGGAAATGCCTTGTCTGATCTTTACCTGAAGGCTTGTGCATGGCAGTGATGATTGTGGCAGCATAGTCAACGGAGTGAGTCCACAAACCAGGGATCAAGTCAAAACCTGCTTGGAGATGGCATGCACGGGCAATTTCTTCGATGGTTCTTAGATCCCTCTCTAAGACGGAGTTATGTGGGAACCTATTTTCGAGTGAACCCTCAAAAACACATCCAAGTTGCCTGCATGCAGCTCTTGTCTCTGGTGTTTGATCTGACTTAACCATCACAGAGGGCTGATCATACGGAGGTCCTAGGAAGGAAAGGATATTACCAACAACAGATGATGTATCTCTCCTAGCTAGGGGGAAAGCTCTTAGCCAACCACTGTGTTCATCTCGTATGACTTGGACTACGTGTTCTTTGCCCGAACTGAGTTTCTGAACAACGATAAAATCCGTGGCAATTCTTTGCCCAAAGTGAGTCACTGGTTCTAAGGCTCCTCTGTCTGTCAACGGATCATGACGCAGCTTTCTTACAGATTTTCTGTACATTCTTGAACGTTGGCATATGGGACATGTTGGGTTCTTCGGCAAGTGACACATTCGGTGTTCTAGTGACTGAGCTTCTATTGCCAATCTTCTGTAGCGATTCACTGGCTCTTGTGCATCGTCCTCTGAACCTGCATCAGAAGCTATCCCATCATCCCTGATCACTGGCACTTCAGGTTCTGCAGAAGCACCTGCAGCAAGAGCATGAGATGCTGTTGATGTGAATGTTTCAGAAAAGATTGGAACCCCATCTTCAACACGTGTTGCGCTAACGATGGATGAGGCATCAGCCGTCACTTGAACCGAGTCAAGCCAAAAAATGGTGGACTGCCAGGGATCCATATGAACGGCCGTTTCTCTTCTTCCACTATCCTACCCAAGGACCGAACGAGAGGACAGTCATCCATCACCTGAAACGAGGCTTTGCCAAACGTTGAACCCGGCATCTCAATAAAGGAATCACTAGCATACGTCCCATTTCCGGTTTCAAATTTTGATTGGCTTGCAAGACTGAGTGCAACTTTGTACAAAGGACATGGGAACCCCTTGTTCCAGGAATGCACGTTCGGATGCTAAGTCTCTACCCGCTCCTGAGTCCGCAATCCACTCTAGTTGGAATGAGTCAGACATCTTCGCACTTAGTGCTGCACTACTGTTATGCGACACAACTGCAGGGGACGCCCACAGAGCTGCAGAATGTGCAGACAACTGCGGTTGGCCGATGCATGAAAACAAGGATGCCAGTGCAATGAACGGTCTTACGAATGCACGAAGGGATGCTTGCAACAACTCCCACCCAAAACCACTCGAAACACTGGTTTGTGAGGCCGATGAAACTGCTGAGGCTCCGGACACCCCTTGTGCAGCTGAAATCACCGCAACTGTGGCCTTGGCACTACTGGTTGCAGCTGTAGCCTTTGGCTTTGCTGCAGGCTTTGCCTTTGGGTCATGAAAGAAAGGGCAACTCTCACCTCTGTTACATGTTCCATTTGGATAGAACAAGCACGGTACCGAGGAACGATTTTGGGAGCCTGTTGCCTCGGCTTTAGGCTTTGCCTTGGGTTTGGGTTGAGAAGCCTTTGGCTTCTGCGGGGCAGCCTTTGGCTGCTGTTTGCCACCTTCCTTTCCGCCTCCTTTGGAGTCAGCCTTGGCCTTTGGCTTAGGCTTTGCTGGACCCGGTAATGCCTTTTCACCCTTGTCATCTGTGTCAACAGCAACATTGGCTTTCACATCCTTACCCTTACCATCTCCCTTTGGTCGATCTTGTTTGGGCTTGGTTGGAGAAAGCGTGCGTCTGACAGATTCTTCATTTATATCTTCACGCATTTCAATGACTACCCTTTGCAATTTATCATACAACCAATCCCAAGTCTTGACATGAGATCCTTCACGAGCATCTTTGATACGGTCAATGAAGCGTTGCATGCTGCGGCAGGGCTTGAGTCTACTGAATAACCATGTGAATTTTGTCATCTCACTTGGCTGATGTGTTGGAGGTATGGACTTCAACACAAGCTCAATCCGTTCAATGAACTTCGAAAGGCCTTCTTGAGTGTATGAATCCAACGTCAACTCCAAAAACGACTGCTGGGTCAGGTTGGCACCACGGTTGAGATCCAGTTGAAATCGCTTTGCAATCATCTGAAGCATGAATATTCCTTTGGGAGACACCTTCTGTTGCTGACACTGTTCACAGTAAGCCTGAAACTGAACACCCAAGTCACCTTTAAGATGTTTTGGTTCAGCAAGGACCGCGGCAATGTAAGCTTCTAGTCGTGGCAAAGCCATGCGTGAACTTGCATTGAGGTCAGCAATTGGGTCTAATGCTTCGAGAATCCAATTAAGGATTATGTTCTTTCCTGTCACATCTATCGAACACAGCCTAGTGACGATCCCATTTCTCCATCCTCTAAATGCACCAGCATCCTGTGGCAAACTGTCAATCTTGATCGGTTGAAGGGCTTTATACCTATAAACCGATTCTTCAGTGATGACATCTGCTGATCCTATCCCGATGCTTTGCCATCCTCTTTGGGAATGTGGCGAACTGCCCCCCTGCGAACTGCCACCATTAGGACCTCCTCCTGGTGGACCCGGTGGCCCCCCTGACGAAGAACTTGATGAGCTGTCGCTTCCTCGCGGAATGGCTGTGGCAGTATCTGACCATTTGAAAGGACCTGGGTCTGGTGACTTATATGGGCTTGGACCTTCTGGGAATTTCTTTGGTGATTGTCCTGGGGGAAACCCTGCACAAGCTGACATGGCATCATATGGTGGCGTGGCTATCGGAATCATCATAGGCGGTTGAACTGGCTTTGCCTGAGTTTGTCGAATCTCTTGGCGAAGTGACTCAATCACATTCATCAATTCCTTTTGATTGACCGCGCCATTGAGGTCTTGCACTGGAGTTGGTGTTGATACTGAGTGTTTTAGCATGGTCACCTCATTCTGCAACGACGCAACTTGGGCAAGTGTCTCTTGATGTTCAACCTTTGGTTTTCCAATGTCCTATGTTGTGATTCTACCAAGGCCATCAATTGCTGAATTCTGACATCTGCTTCATGCAGCTGGGTCTGAGCATGCAATTGTGCCTGATTGGCAATGTCCTGAGCCTGTGCGAGTTCAGCCCTATGTTGATTACTCATATCCCGAATTAATTTCTTTGCCCTGTCCTCAACCGATGCAGCCTGGGATTGTGCCTGTTGCACGGCGATCTCGGCATCTTTCTGAGTCTCCTGAACAACATGGGCTGCTTGCGATTGAATTTCATGGACAAACTGCTGTGCATGGGATCTGGTTTCATGAACCACCTGATCTGCTTGCCTCCGGGTTTCGCTAACAATTGATTGGGCTTGGGATTCTACGGAATGAACATGTTCCAACACTCTTTGAGGATCGGCACCAACAGTCACAGTAAGATTCCTTTGGTCATAGTAATTCTGCTGGATATTTTGCACATTGACCGATGCTGATGGTTGTACACCCATGTCAACATCTGCTGGAACAATGGACCCGATTCCCCGATGCGAAACTTGTGCAATAGGCAACGATGATTCACTACGTTCACTTGAACCCTGAGAAGATTGTCTTTCCATTGGCAACCCTGGTCTTCCTTTGTTTCTTTGAGACCCGGTGGGTGTGAATGCCCTTATGTTTGATCTGGAAGCTGCATGCATGACTTTGGATGACCCAGAACTGGATGAGCGACTGGACTTGTTGGAGCTCTTTCCACATGGACACCTTTCGGACGTGCATGGCCCTTCCAGAAATCACCTCAGTAGAAGTACTAGAAATTTGAAGGGATGTTTCTTCCGACCCCTTTCCTGATTCATCCATGATTTCGGATATCATTGGCATGTTGGAAACAGCAACAGTTACGGCTTTGAAAGCAAAACTGCTAGTGCTATGTCACAACCGTAGACTATCCAAGGAGTTGCACCAAAGATGCAGACAACCTTGTCAGTTCGGATTTTCCACACAGGATGGCCTTTTTGGCCAGTGAGTCCAGCAAATTTGAACTCGATCTATGCGGCGGCACCTGCACCACGTCCTTGTAGCACGGCCTCTGGGTCAAGCCGAATGACGTGGCTCAATGCCCCAAAGATGTTGTTCTCGTAATGTACACCGTCAATCCTCCACTGCCGATTGTGGGTTCTGATACCGACTGGAATGACACGTTGAGAGTTCCTCACCTCTTCAAGTACCTCCCAACTGTCGTCGATGTGATAAACCCTTCCACTGTTCAAGCACCACTCACTAATCAAACGTTCAAGAACACGCAGCTTGCCACGGTTGTTGATCCGATCGTCTGAAAGAATGACGTGCCTAAACTGAGGCAATCCAACAAGTGCCCGGCGAACGTTCTGTCGAGTGTCTTCTGCGTGGCAATAAGAAAGAGCAACCAACGTAGCACCTGCTGCTGCTGTTGTAAGCCCGTTCAAGACACGCTGATGCAAATGACCACTGAGGGTGAGTCGCAAGCTTTCACGTCTCGACAAATTGCACCTGTCAAGCACCTGATGATAATCGATTGAGATGCAAGGGACCTGATCAATGCGAGGTTGCAATGACCGCATCAACTGACCCTGTCGGTCGTAGATTTCCGCCCCAATCCTCAAGATCTGTGGATCCCACCGTTCGTCCTCCTCTCCAACACCTGAGATTGCAATTGCCTTTGCCTTTGGCTTAGGTTTCGCAACTGCAGGCCGGATTGCAGCTGCCTTTGCAACTGCAGGCCGAACTGCAGCTGCCTTTACAACTGCAGGCCGAATCACAACTCCCTTTGCTATTGCAGGACGGCTTGAGGACGATGAAGACGATGCTGAGGCCTTTGCTGTCTGAAGTTCCACAGGTGAAGGTCCACGCGGTCGAGGTTTGGGTGGTGGATACACTGGCTCCTTTGGAGCAGATGAAGGCACACTTGGACGAACCTCAGGTGGTGGATATGCTGGTTCCTTTGGAACGGATGCAGATGAAGGATGTACTGGTTCTTTCGGAACGGATGCAGATGGAGGATGTTCTGGCTCTTTCGGAACTGCTACAGAGGATGGTATCGGATCACCCTTCCTTCTGAAGCGAGAATCCCTTCCCAGCCTTTGGCCAAGAAAACTGCCTGGATCTACTGGCAACTGAGAAGGAATCACGAATCCACCCTGATCTCGAGCTCTCTCTCAAAAACTTGACGCAAAAAAGGATCACCAAAAGGATTCTCTGTGTCCTCCTGTGGCTCACCCTCTGACGGAGGTTCCGAAAAAACAATTGTCTCTACTTCAGACACACTGTCAATCGAAACTTCTTCCTCCTGATTCTCACGCAAGTATTCCTCGAGTCTAGGCAAAACAATTTGCTTGCTATCAGGCCAACCCCGCTCCAGAAACTGCAACCTTTCCCTCACTTGATGCTCCCTTTGCACGAACTGTCTGCGCCCAGCTGCCCCTGGATCAAGAAGTGTCAGAAGACGAACAATGTACTCAAGAAGGATTTCAAGCAAATGACGATGGATTGCCCTCGGCCTCTTCTTCGCCTGAATACCTCCCCGATGTGTCCTCCTGTTCCCCAAGTGAGCTTCCAAGACACCCTGCAAACGCCTGGACAATGGCGATCGAGAGCGCTCTCGCGGCTCAGGTGGTGCCGGAGGTCGGCGCATGCACGAAGCAGCAACGACACTCACCAACTCGTTTGGGCAATTGGACGAAATTGAACTTCGGAAGTATGAATCTGTTCAGAGTTATCCCAGGATCACTTATCTATTGCTTTGCAAGTCAACAAGGATCTCGGCAAAATTCCGCACTGGAATCTAATTGGAGTTGGTATGATTCACTCGTGAAATCTTCGGAGTTTCAAGGCAACGATCAACGGCAAGTACACTTGGGACCTGAAGCCTATCTTAATATGGAGGTTATTTATTTGATTAGGTCTGGAGCTGCACGGATGCAAGAAACCCAGCCCGGAAGAAGTCTGTCCTTTGCACGGATGCTTCTACGCTTTGGCTTGCTGCAATGCACCTCTGGCAGATCACACTGGCTGACAACACAAGTGGACCAAAGGTGGTTAGCAAGTGGCGGGGTATTTCGAAGATAGGATGGCTCGGCCTAAGTTCGAAAGAATATATATGGAATTTGATCACAGAGTGAGGCTGTTAACCAGTTAGTTTTAGCACCACACAGCCTCGATGGTACTAAACCAATATGCAACCACAGCACGGCGCAAGCTTCTGTTCACAGCGCTTGAGCCAAACATACAAGGTGCGAAAGCAAAATGAGACAATGCAACATGACACGTATGAGCTATACATGAGAAGGGGCTGGATTCCCTGTGATTTCTCAACTAAACTAATAGCAAATATGCATGGCTAATATATAACTATAGGTAAATTATATCTGGTTGGTTGTAGACCTACCCCTCTGAAAAATATGAGATCGTCAGTTGGGATGATGGTTCCCAATATAAGGAAAGTCATAAAAGTCAAGTTCCAAACCAACAACCAAACATAATTTATTTATAGTTTTATATTAGCCAAGTATGCATAGCTAAGATATATATATATACATAACTATAGGTAAATTCAATACATTTTGGCAATTATATATAGCTACAGGTAAATGAAATATAACTATGGCTGCCATGATTGGACTATGGCTGCGATGCTAACGGTGATTTTGAGCATGAACTGTCACACCTTGTAGAACCCGACATCAATATTCCGAGTTTACCAACAGATGTTTGGATTTAAAGCACCGGCGGCGTTTTTTGTTCTTTAAACTATAACTACTATAACAGAAGGATTTAACATCGTTTAACATTTTTTCTAATTCCATGGTTGATTGAAGGGAAAACCGATTGTCGTCACCCATGTTTTGTTCTCCCAAATTGATTGGTGGTTCCTGTTACTGTAATCTGCCCTTCAATTCTGGGAGGATTGTTATTAGATGTTATTAGCAACTATTAGTCAGTGGGGGCCCTGCACAAGCCATGCAATCAACGTGGACACCAAAGCTGTTGTTTTTGTCTTCAAAAGGTGTGTGGATTGGTGGGGAACTCACAAAACGTGTAGAGTGAAAAAATGTAAACAGATTGGACTGCAAGATCTACACTTGATCTGTTGAATTGAGGCATTTAAGCAGAAAGTGCTCTATACCATCCAAATCCAACTAAGTAATAAAGATATACGATCGTACACTTGGAAAAAAAAGTGGTGCGTCAATGGTTGAATCTTGCCTTGGATCCTTAGGGTATTCCTGAAATTCAGAGCATCCTCCAGTGATGGGGGGTTAATTCAAATCATCAGTGGTTGGTTCCCTTAACTTCCCATGGTCACATATAAATTAGTCCCCCAAAAAAGCTGAACATCTAAGGAAATGCCTGGGAACCGCCATGAGTGATGCGGATTTCCCGAGTTTTTCAAGGGTTTTCTATGGAGTTTGTCATCATTTCTGCATGCATGAAATAGCAAGTCATTGGCTAAACCCAAAATGGGTAAGTTGATGATTATGTTGATGTTGTTGTTGATGTGGTTGTTGTTGTTGTTGTTGGTGGTGGTGGTGGTGGTGGTGGTGGTGTTGGTGTTGTCGGTGTTGTCGGTGTTGTCGCCATGGTCGTCTTTGTTCTCGTTATTGCTCTTGAGATTTTCTTTGTTTCAGCCCATTATATATCCGTTCTACTTTACCTTATTCCCAGTCCCCAGGGATAACGAACAGGAAGCAATGACACTTCTTCAAGACATCACCCTGGTGAACTGAAGGTACTACGATTGGATTGCTGCCATTGAGCCAAGGCCTGTTGCTTCTCGGATTCACAGTGCTGCTTCTCTGGGTTCCACTTCCTCCAAGGTTGACCTTATCCTAGCATGACCTATGTCCTCAGCAGCTTATATCCGAATTCTTCCATAAATCCTCATGATCCCCCAATTGTCTCATATAATTTAATCCATATATCCCTAATAGATCATAATAGATCCACATTACATATCTCCATTGAATTAGATTAGGCTTCAGGAACCCCTCTCACCACCCCCAAAAAAACCTACAGATTATAAAATTATTCCCCAAGCAGTGGATTTCCCATTGAATGTTTTTACATCTCTCCAAAGCATCCGATTCCCCAAGTGTCCCAGTGTGAAAACAAGAAATCATCGACCCCAGCAGATCCGGTTGAGGCACAAAGGGCTCGCCACGCTCATCCAACTTGTATCTAAACGACCTACAACAAAAATGCTGAGGCGAGGTTCCCGCGATCAGCCCGGGACTTTCCCTTGACAGGGAAAAAGAAACATACAGAAAGCCTATCGAGATATCTTTGAATTGGCATGTTACCCGGTTTTTTGTTGTACTTTAAGGTTCGGATGGCTGAACCAATCCAATGATATTATGTCATATTGTGTATTTATATATAATTATATATATACATATATATAATGGGAGTATATGGGAGTCATCAGTAATCTTCTTTTTCTGGTTGGCTGATCGGATTTCCGACAATGGATCATAATAATCGTCAACCATCCGGGGTTGTGAACACTGCTCAATTTGCTGCCAATGCAGGATAGACAGGCTAAAGGTGCCTGGTTCTGCGAGGGAAACGGGGTTGGATCTGAATCGGAACAAGCAATCCCGGTAATAAGGCACTGCGAACTGATCCTTTACAAAGCAACTACAAACAGAAAAGGTTTCCTAAGTTATGCTTGTTGGTTTATAACCCCCATGCAAGTCGATATATCCACCAAAAATCCCAGCTAGGTAGTTATGAACCAACTTGACTTACCTAGGGGGGGCGTCCTGCAGCTTTTGATGCCATGGTGGGCGTTTTCAACATCAACCAATGGCTTTGACGTGGAACACACAACATGTGTAGACCGTAGATCATTTTCACGGGAAACCATGGGCTTTCAACCTATTTTTGTCGCTTTAGGGCTCTTAAATCCCATGTCACCAAAATCCAAACCCTAAATCCCCAAATTCACCACTAAATCATCACGTACTCACGAAACGCACTGAGGACAAGTGCTTTTGGCTGGTGGGCAAGGTGACGTCGATCCCTCCGACTTTCCTGAAAGGCACAGGGGCCCATGGCATGGGACATCTACTGCGGGTTGAAGGATCAATATGGATTTCATGAGATTTAGATGGGATTTAAGAGGATTTAATGGGATTTGATTTAAGAGGGTTTAATGGGATACAGTGGGATGCATGAAGCCCATGGCTCACTTTGCTCAGTTTGATTAACTGGCTCTGTCCCTTATTGATTTGTGTTTCAAGGATGTCCACTTGAACATGTCTGCTTGTCTGAAAATGGTTGAAACAACAAGACGCCGATAAATTGCAATTTCACGGGCAAACATAAGGATAAACACATGGTTTCAGGCTGCCCCATTTTCAAACAAAGCAGTTCTTTCAAGGATTGATTTCTGGCTTCGTCCTTGCGCCACAGCCAAGTTCCATTTCTCCATCGTCATCTTGGATTCTAGCCCAGAGTCTGGGTGAACCAAGGAACTTCGGATTTCTGCTTCACTTCGGCGAATCTTTCATGGCCCATTTGTTTGCAGAATGACCCATCACTTTCAGACATACCTATCTTTGGCTTTCCCTGTTTCATCGATTAATGTCTGTCTCTCAGAATGGCGCCTACAAAGGTGGCAAGTTAATAAAGAACCTACCCACATGTGGATGGGGCAATGATGGGGCAGGCTTGGATATCCTATCCGCAAAAAAAACAACAGTTTAAGCATGTTCTAAAACAAAAAAGTAGGTTGAGACGTTCATCCTATCCCTCATGCCCCATGTATGACATGTTTGCAACTTTTTGCCCCAAAGAGGAGCCATATCCACCCAGCTATCATGACATTTGATATTATTGGCTGTATATCCCAATGTAAATCAAATTTATATATTGATAAATATAAAGACAACATAGCCATCCCACAATTTCCAATAGTTTTTCAACATAATTAATTGCTTATTGAAAATCACATGGAACTTATGGATCATTCTGGATTTGGATCATGGATAATTTCCCTTGATTTTCCCATAAATACATTGCAGTTACCCTCTGGTAAACATACAAAAAGCTATTGAAAATGGCCCAGTCGAAATAGTGAGTTGTCCCATTAAAATCGGTGATTTTCCATCGTTTTTTGTATGTTTACCAGAGGGTAAATATCGAAAATTGGATACAAAACGGTGCCACGAGGTTAGGAGAAGTACACGCCCTCAGGCGCCTCGTCACGGCCACAGAATAGGCGAACTGCTGGTAGATTTCGATGAGCTGTTTGTTGTACTCCTGAATTTCCTGGAGATTCAATCCTTTGTAGGCCACTAAAGTAAGGCTCATCCCGCTTAAGTTATTTAGTGAAATATCCCTGGTAAAAAGTGGGAGAAGTAGGATTCATCCGCTTATAACTGGGGTTACAGCCTCTTAATAAGTGGGATGAACCACCAAGTAGGCAAATAAATCGATGTTTAACAGTTTAACAATGTTTAACACTTGGGCTGAGGATAGTTTTGACTTACATATACAGTTGGAACACTTTGCCTGATGCTATTTGGTTTTGATTAGCTGTTTCATGCTGTTTAGACATTCGCTTCAAAGGGCTGCAAATCTCCTGCAAGGTAAATAAACACTGGTGAAAATTTGGGTTTAGGCAGGGCAGCATGCTGATACAACCTGAATTTCCGAGATTCAAACGAGACCAACTGCCAACTGGGCAGTTAAGTTCAAAGAATGGGCCGAAGGCCAAACTGATATTTCAATGGACACCCAATCAACACGGCAATTGGGAAATCCCCTATTGCAGGTCTCAATAGGAAGATCATCGTGAATGGGGGATTGTGCCATGCTTGCTTAGTGGAGGGTATCTCGTTGGTCGTCTCAAGTTCTTGAAAGAAACATGAAACATATTAAAAAATTGTGATGTGAGCAAAAACAAATGCTCCTGAAAAAACATGTGTAATGTGTACAAATGTGTATATATATATATATATGTATACTCTTAATTCTGTTATGTGTATATGATCTGAATATCATTGAATATCTATATCAATATCTAAGCAGAACTACTTAGATGTTTATCATCTATAATTAGCAGAATATCGCAAATCCTACGGCCGCGCCTTTCGTATCCGTGGCGGCAATGGAGGGAGTTTTGGACAGCCCTGGCGCGGCGGTTATCCCAACGGGATTCCGGCGTCGTGCCGTCCATAGGCCCTACAACTGGAGTGTCATAAATTGGGATTTACCCTCTGGTAATTTAACATAGCTATTGAAAATGGCCATTTATAGTGAATTTACTAATTAAAATTGTGATTTCCCTTCGTTTTTTGTATGTTTACCAGAGGGTAACTATGGCATACCATGGCTATGATCACTTAATGATCTTAATGTGGAACATAGTGAAACATAGTGGAACATAGTACCACGGCAAGGTGTCCGTTTGGCGGATTGGGATAAAAACCACACGCTTATACTGAAAAGGACGGAGATGGCCACTGGGATTCTTATGAAACACAACGGGGCTATGGGATTTTTATTGGATGTTTACCACCAACTGGTGCGATTAAATGGATTAGGTCGCGGAATCATAGTTGAAGTGTATAAATCCAAATTGTCTTTAGAAGAATTTGCAAAAAAACACAAATGACTTTCTTTGAGAGATCCCCACCCTGACAATCCCTGACACACTATTCTGATATAGTTTCTGACATAACATCTGAAAGTACATATGGCATCATATGGCATATATGTTCTGACATTCTATCTGACATTCCTTCTGGCGTCTCTGACATTCTATCTGACGTTCTTTTTGGCATGCTTTCTGGCATCTATTCTGACATTCTGGCATTCATTCTGGCGTTCTATCTGGCATCTATTCTGACATTCTATCTGGCATTCTATCTGGAATTCAATCTGGCATTCTATCTGATATGTATTCTGACATTATGTTTAAGCATTCTATAGGGAACTCTCTCTGGCATGTCTTCCGGTCCAGGCGTGCCCCACAGCATCCGGGGCTTGCGACAGTGTTCGGGTCCAGGCGTGCCCTACAGCATCCGGATCTGGCAAAGGAGGATGAGGAGGAGAAGGGGTTGCACTGTTGTTAAAATCTAGAGGCCCTCACCTGGCAGGTGGGGAACAAACCATATTGAGTCCAACATCTTTCTCTATTAGATCATCACTTCAGCGCTTCAAATCCGCGTATTTCATATCTGTGGATCCATATACTTCCTGCGAAGGGACAAATCACCCCCTCAAATCATACCCCGGTCATACTTCTTCAGAAGCTACGGCTGGATCGATAGGGTATATATGTAATATATTTATTTATGCCAGTAGTACCGCACAAGGCGGTGGCGGAAGTTTCAAAAATGGAAAACCTATAGGAGAGGTGAGTTGGTGTGGCGCAAAAATTGCAGAGCGAACCCACTGATGGATTGAAAGGTGGTTGAGTGTTTCTGCCTTTCTGTCTCTCTTTTTCTCTTTCTCTCTGTGTCTCTCTTTCGCCATCTATCTACAGAGTTACCTTTCTAGCCAT
>Ga0126342_10006694_pt1 | contig 20486 bp, 18 predicted proteins | sample Cyp1metagenome_FD_92528 | JGI IMG/M metagenome (GOLD analysis project Ga0126342, IMG submission 92528) | Coral microbial communities from Lord Howe Island, Old Settlement Bay, Australia - Cyphastrea 1 metagenome | ecosystem: Host-associated > Invertebrates > Cnidaria > Coral ...
ACAAGCATGGCCCCTGCACTAAGGATGACATGTACATGGCTAAACGCTCCGCTACTTCTGATGGCTCAAGAAAAATCCGTGCTGCAGCCTATGGGGTGCTGCAGGTGACCACTTTTAACCCCCCAAAAAAAAATATATATATATATATATCAATTATTTATAATATGTTGTAACCCGCATCAGTATGGGTCAAAACTTTAAGACCCTTTTTGCCGCTGATGGGCATGGGACTTGTTGTATCATCCACTTATTTGTTTTGGCCGGACAGGTGGGATTTACCACGAAAAAATGACAGGAACCAAGGAACCATCCAATAATATAATACATATATATATATATTAACTGGGAGTTACTGGTATTTATCAATATATACTGTAACTATAGATTGGAACAAACTTGGAATGGCTTGGAAACTTGTTGACCCACAATGCTTCCGGACGCCCTTTGCAGTGCCAAGATGTCTTTTTCAGCCCCAATTGGTGTCTTCCGGAACAGCCCCGTTTCACTGATGTTTTGATCCGAAGGGCATCCGAAGGGCGTCCGAAGAAACAAGACGCGCTTGCGCCGCCCGCCGACAGGACCAGAACACCATCGAACAGCTGATGCATCAGAAGTTCGAAATCGAGCAGGAATACCAGGCGGGAGCCTTGCACCGGTTAGATCATGGTGAGTTCAACCTTGGTTGAGTGCTGAAAGGTGCCATAAAAGTCCATCAATGGGGATGTATATTTATATGGGATACATACTAACCTGAAAGTTAGAAGTTTCTTGGGCATCAAAGGTTGGCCATGATCCAAAGACCCTCACCGGCTGACCGGAGAAATGATGGTAAGGAAGAACATCATATCCCACATGGTTAATGATGGTTAATGATGGTTGATGATGGTTAATGATGGTTACCCTCTGGTTATGACTAACATAGCCATGGAAAATGGCCCATAGAAATAGATGATTTTCCCATGAAAACCTCCATTTATAAGGGATTTTCCATGGCTATGTTAGTCATAACCAGATGGTAAATCCATCATTTTGGGGAATCTCAGTTGGGATATCCATGATAAATGGGTTATAATCCCATGAAAACTATAGATATATCACCTATAAACCATGGTTAAACCAGGTATATCATGCTGATCTCAACATGGAAATTGCTAACTGGACTTTTCGACAGCGACGGCAACCGATCTGCAGGTGGCACAAGATCGTGAGATGATGCTGCAGCGACTTGACGATTTCTCCGGCTGGAAATAGGGGGCACTTGTGCCATCACGTTTTTCACAATACAAAAACATATAATATCCATATAATATGCATATAATATCCATATAACATCCATATAATATGCATATAATATCCATATAACATCCATATAATATGCATATCATATCCATATAATATCCATATAATATCCATATAATATCCATATAACATCCATATAATACCTACATAATGCATGCCCCCATTCCGTTGAATACCACCAATCTTCCCCATTCGGATCCAGACTTTTTGGACCGAGCCGACCGAGGATTCAGATCTCAGAGTTGGACCACGATCGCACGGAGAAGCAGGAGAGGGGAACGATCGGTACTTCCCGGTACTTCGATCTGGCCATTCCAGGGAAACTTTATGTATATTACTATGCTATATTAGTGTATTGTATTAGTGTATTGTATGTATATATTTAGGGGAAATATATATATATGTATTATTATTATAGTGTATTATAGAATCTTGTGTCAGTGTTATATATATATATATATCTATATATCTATATATTATTTGAGTATTCTAACATAGATATGAGATCTGAGTATGAATATCTGTATGATCTAATCTTTGACCCATTTCCAGTTTGGACTTCCACTGTGACAGACCCAGCTGGGATGAAATGAGGAAAAATATCCTGGCGAGGAACAGCTCAGAGAAAAGGAGATCGAACGGGAAAAGGAGGCGCACACGAAGCACTGCAATGAAGATTAGTATGACTAGTGAAGTATTAGTGAAGTATTGGTTTCAGTCATAGATATTTTGAGATCTATCATGTCTATTGGGGTAAATGTTGTAAAGGGATATAGGGATGGGATTATTCAAGGGCATCAAGCAACAAAACAAAGGAACCATTGCGCAGAAAAAAGGAACTTGGCGAAGAATTACTTGCACTTAGATGATTGTTTTTGTTTACATTCCTGCAACGGACCAGATAAATATTCTTGAACTTGGTAAAACCTACCCTCTGGTAAACATACAAAAAACTATGGAACATCACCATTTTTAATGGGAACACTCTCTATTTCGACTGGGCCATTTTCAATAGCTATGTAACAAATTACCAGAGGGTAAGGTACGCATCTAACATTCTTGGACCTATCCCCGAAGACCTTGATAGACTGTCTGCAGGGTGACTCATAGTGTGTTTTACGACCCCCAAAAAAAGATTCGAAGATAGTAAATCAAAAGAAAATCCTACTAGAATAGTCAGTGATTACTTTCTTTTCTGTCTTTTGGATTCTTCTGGGGGTTACCCTCTGGTAATTTAACATAGCTATTGAAAATGGCCAGTTATAGTGGATTTTCCCATTGAAAATGGTGATTTTCCATAGCTACGTTAAATTACCAGAGGGTACTATAAAGATGATAAAGGGGGTTGCGACTTTGTGCATCTGGCATTCTTCGTGACTTCTCCCATCACGCCGCCTTTTTAAAAACGCCGAGGCCTTGCCCAAATTGCAAAGAGCAAGGGAAGAGATCGAGCTCATCAACAAGGTGAGTCGCCCGGCTGGTGCCGGCCAAAAAATGTCGAGTCACTTATTGGACATGTCCCATGAAAAAACATGGATGATCCATTTACTGGATGTTTTTCCCATTTGAATATGGATTGCTGGACCATTCCCCATTTTTTTGGGATGATCTTCTCAAATCTTCCCATTCAAATGGAATTTCCCAGCCATGGAGCTGATGACCGGAGGGTACCCCAGTTACATCCGCTGGCTTTGAGTTGGACCAACTGTGCTGATCGAGGCGTCACTTTTTTTTTCCCCCTCCCTCCCCTGCTCCTTGTTGCCCAAACAAGCCTGATGACTGATGTAGCGGGCATTGTGGTAGCCTCATTTATCTCATTTCCATACCTGGATTGACCTCTGGCCAATCCACCAGACAATATCCATCAATTGAGAATCCACTGGGCTTTAGTATGGACACTCCACCATTATCTCATCTTATAACATATCTAAAAATTGGCTTAATCTGCCGGAATCTAGTGGGATCTGTGGTATCTTGGCCTCAAAACCCCTCCCCTTGCGGGTCTCCACCAGCTGATCTTCGTGCAGTTTTCCAGGAATCGGAGGTGCTGAAGACGCGGAAGGAGAGCTACCAAGAGAAATTGGAGGAATACAATTCCCGCCTCAAGGAGGCCGTCAACAGCTGTAACACCCCTATGACCCCAATGCAATGATGATTAAATGACGATCGACATGGGGAATATATATGAAATATATATGAAATATATGATGATAGACCATGATGAGCCATGACTTTTTTTTTGTTGGCTTGTTTAGATACCCAAAGTGTGTTTTTGGAGGGATTTGGTTATCATTCTGGGCAAAGATTTCGCGAACATCCATGGAACATGGTCCTTATGATTTGATGGCCATTGGAATCGCCCAGCGGGGACGAGTCTACGTTGTGGTTCTGAAATGTTCATAGTGACATAGGGCTAAAAAATGGGGTGCCTAATGGAGTAGCATATATATTATATATATAATATATTATATATTATATTATATATATTATATATATATTATATATATACCATGGAGTAGCAAAATTAATCCAATGGGCCAAAACGAAATCCTCATTTTCCCTGAGATTTTGGAGCAATCTGACAGCAACCACTGAATCCACAGATCATTTTTTTGGACCACAGGTGGAGCAGGAGATGGAGAACAACCGTGACATTTGCAAGGCGACACTCGCCCGCGTCGGTTTGTCTGAATTCAGAGGTAGATTTCCATCGATTTCCATAGATGGTTTATGAATGTTTATCATCATGGTTTATGATCATGTTTAATGATTTCTAAATTTCCATAGATGGTTTATGATAAACCGTCTATGATAATTTCCATAGATTTCCATAGATTTACTGGTTTATGATGGTTTATGAATGTTTATCATTGTTTATCATCATTATCTTGTTAAGTTTTGACTTGATCGTTCCTCATGGCTGGAACATCACTTCCCCCGAGTCCACTGAGTCCACGGGTCGCCATCTCGGATGGATCGCAGGTCTATGATTCGGAGCTCAACAAGATCAAAGAAGATCCCGAGCGCATCCAAAAGCAGGCCCCTCCTCGCTGCTGGGGACATGAAAACCCCGAACATCACCAGTAAATGATAGGATCCGGATGGATCCGGGATTTTTTTTTGGCGACTTTCTTTGCATAGTTCTGATTTAGGAAGTCTAGTCATTTGCACAGATTTACCTTCGATGGTGATAGGGAGCATCAAACTATATCAACCTAGGAATATTGACAAACGGTCTTGGTGATCATTGAGAATGGTCCGCAAACATTTGTTGGGTCTGTGCTAAAACCGACAGGTGACAGGAACAATAGTATTCTTGTCATTTTTTTGATCTCACATCTGACAGAGTGAATTTTGCTGGAGATTACTTATGATTCTTATGCAGACAATGAGAGAGGCCTCACAAAAAGTAGCATTGCCTCACGAATTTCTGGCTGAAGAGGCTCCCAGACCTACTAGTATCTCAGACCTATCTCAAGGGGATAGCGCTGGATCTCAACCCCCAGATGGGGCTCGAAACTGTTGATCCCTGCAAAAAGTTGGAGGTTTTGACCAGCCATTTCTGCATCGGTACCAACATTATAGCATCGCCATGGCCTCTGGCTCCGTGCCATCTTCGCGCCCCTGAAAGATGCTCAAAATCAGTTGGAAAGTCCCAGAAGATCCACAGGCGGTGTAAGATGGTGTAGGTGACCAATTGGATGCTCCTTTGACAAACCCGAACATCATCCCAGCTGGACTAGTTTAGGTGTTCCAACTATTGTTCAGAAGAGCTATGTCGAAGAGGGGGCTTAGGGCACCAGTACAAAGCCGCACCAACAAAGGACAGCAGCTACCCAGCACTTGCTCTGTGAGACCAATCTCGTTTCCCGCAAAAAGAACACTATCAATAGATCACCCAACATAAAACTATGGCGACTCAAAACTGATCATTGGGCGATCTTTTCGATCTTTTCAATCCCAGTGATCTCCTGAGAATTTTCAGATCCCAAAGTTCGCCGTTTCATCTCGACGCCATGGCTGGGAGCAGCCTGCACGTGGTACTGTCAAGCCTGGGAGGTGATGAGCTGTGCACAGTGGCCCAGCTGAAAAAAGAAGATGTGGGGTTCAAAACATGAAATTACATGAAATTACCATATTTCTGGGAAACATCCATGAACCAGCTATTTTTTTGGGTAGGCTGCCCACTGGGTGCCGTTTGGTGGTCTGAGAATGGGGCACCCCAAAATCTCACGGTTGATCATCGTTTTCCCATTAAACATAACCATCTGCCGGGTATCCCATTTTCAGAGACAGCCCAAAAATGCCAAAAATAATAAGGCAAACATATACATCCCATCATATCGGACTAATTCCAGATATATCTCAGCATAAAGTTTAAAGTGGGTGGTTATATCAATCGAATATCCCCATAGACTATCAGCATACATCTCAGAGTTGCCAGAAATCGCGACCTGCCACCTGAAGGCATAGACGATGTTTAACAAGGGGCATCAATCCTCCAAAAAAATGACCATAAAATCCGTGGTTTTTAGAGGTTTTCAACATGTTTCAACCATTCCGGGTGTTTTCCAAGAATGGTGGGGGATTCATTCTTTCAGGCCTGAAACAGGGGGTCAAATGTCGCAGTGCCAGTGCGTCACTTGGCCCCAGGTAGATGTCCCTGGCAACAGCAAAGCATCGGAGTTAAAGGACTTCATGGCGCGGGAACTCCAGGTCTCTCCCTACACCTTCAAGCTGCAGCTCGATCTGGGTGTCTGATGTTTATAGCGGTTACCCTGCAGTGAAACAACTAAAATAACACACATGGTGACAACATTTTTTGAAAATAGGGAACATGATATACTGATATACTATACTTTTTCTTCCGGAATCTATTGTATTTGTCGATTTTCGATATTGTGTTAGTTCGCAGAATGGTATGTAATAGTTTTCCATAGTGCACAAATAAGAGCTAAGCAGTGGCAGAAACTCCCAATGATTCTGCTTGGGTTCAATGCACCAACATCATGGATCATCAAGCAACAACATATTAGAGTATTAATACATATTAATACAACATATTCAGTATGTGTAATCACCATATACACAACATTAGTATTAACATATATCACCAACAATGCACCACAAAGCTGAGGAAGTGATTACCATAAGATACCACGCGCGGCACGGGATGATCATGTTGATCTGGACCAGTTTTGGAGAATATTGCCTGCTTACATCATCAAAAAAGCTTCATTTTTGGGTGGTTCACATGAAAATCACCATCAATTTCGCTTGAACTACGTTGAACTCCTAAAAAATCCTGCAATTTCTGGTGGTCAAAAACTCGAGGTTTCCGGTTTCCACATTTTTCTCCCCCAAAAGCCACCACGAAACACCGAGGATCACCGTGGGCTCCGGCCTCCCGGTGGAGGGCAACGGGGTCCGTGTGGAGAGCTTGGCGGAGAGCGGACGCATCGATCTGACGATGATGAAGATTGCCACTGGGACGATGGGAAGATGGGCCTGGTGGACCTGGGATGGGAAATGATGGGCCACTGTCAGATGTCAGATGTGTCATTTCCCATCATTTCCATATATTTCCATCATCCATTGCGGGATGGGAAATCATCATCATGGCCATTGTGGGCCTACATTTGTGATTTGGTGATTTGGTGATGATGATGATGATGATGATGATGATGCTGGATGTTGGAGAATGATGAGCATTTTTGGGATTTGTGGGTTGATGCTGGATGTATCCAGAAGAAATCGGGATTTCAGAACCAAAAGACGGTATTCTTGGGGCAAGATGATGCGAATTTTTGGGATTTTTTCTGTGGGTTTGTCCACAAGAACTGGGGATTTAGCCACACCGGGAAGTGTTCTATGGTTTTTTTGTTCATTTTTTGTATGAAACTCGCATATTTTCAAGGTTGAGTTCATCTCTGGACAATCCCATGAGAATGATTTGAGGAAAAAGGTAGCAACTCCTAGGTTTTTCCCTTCTGAAACGTTGGATTTTCCTGCGGATTTTCCAACAAAAAACCCAATACAATGGTGTAGAGATGTGTAGAGTGACCCGAAATGATGAAGCGTTGAGCATCAAACGGAGCTGAAAAAAATATTTGACCCTGTGAATATTGGGGAACACCCAGTCATCCGCGAAAATGCAGAACAATTTTGGGTAACAGTGTCAATTGGGTCATGGACGGGGTTTTCTTTCCAGTTGCCGTTCAATTCTGTGTTTCGTCAGTCTTTGGAAAAGAAGGTGCCAGTGCAGATAGAGTGGGTGTTACTGTTCCATTTCGAACGGCTGCATTTGTTAGAATGTTCCATGATTTTTCGCAAGTCATGGAAAGTCATGCTTTTCTTTGCTTTGCTTGCTACATCATAGGGTACGGCAAAATCTCAAGGTCGTTGATCATTTTCCCAGAAATACGGCTATGAAACACCCTAGTCCTAAGCAAGCCATGGGCGCTGTGTACCTTTCAACAGATGGATGAAGGAAAACCCTGGGGGTTCCTTGGCCAAAGTTTGCTGCTTCCCAGTTTTCCCTCGCCGTAAAAAGCTCCTCTTTCTGGCTCTGGCGAGCTGCTTGGGGGTCTTTCTGACCTGGCAACGAATGACCAAATATCGTTTCCTCAGAGCCAACTTCATCCCACTAAGTGGACTTATGGCGCCGGCTTTGAGATCTGATTTGTCTGAAGGACAAATCTATGTGACTTTGAAAGAGCAAGGAATCTTGGTGCCCAAAGGTGGCTGTATTTGGGACATTGGAGCAAATGATGGCGTTTGGAACTCCAATTCATTTTATCTCATCAATTATCTGAACTATTCCGCGGTGTTGTTTGAGCCCGAAGCCGAAGTCTTCTTGTCCCTGCGACGGCGCTATGCCACCGCGGATTCGCCCTTCGCAGGCCGGGTGGAACTGTATAACATGGCCTTGATGAAGAGCGCCGACGTCATGGAATATCGTGTCTTTCCAGCCTCTTTGGAGAGCACTTTGGTGAAGACCCGGCGTCAATACGATCCCCAGCCGGACTACCGATATCATGTGGCCGGAGCGGATGCGCGGATGGTCTGTGATCAACAGAAAGAATATCTGAAAACAGGGCGCTGTGGGGAGACCAACTCTCAGACTTTCAGTGTCTTGTCAATAGATGCTGAAGGATCTGATAGAAGCTGATTGGTGGTTTGGAAGATTTTTTATTTTCATGGATGTTCATGAGTTTCTATGGTTTCTGGTAGATAATTGGTAGATATATCTATAGCTGGTTGGTGGTTTGGATTGTTTTTTATTTTTCCATATATGGGAATGTCATCATCCCAACTGACCAACTCATATTTTTCAGAGGGGTAGGGCTCAACCACCAACCAGGAAGTATCTTTTCACGAATTCACGAGCTGGGATGCAGCTTTGATCTTGTGATCATTGAAGCGGCTGGAGAAGACCTTGTGGAAGCCATGCGACTCATGGGCTACACCGTAGTCTTGCGGAGTGGTTACAATCTCATTTTCAAGGGCCAGTGAGGGCCATTTCTCAAAGTGTTTTGCGCGAAAAAGAGACTGAAACACCCGCAGGAACAGTTTACCCTCTAATAATTTAACATAGCTATTGAACATCACCATTTTAATGGGTAAATCAACTATAAATGGATTAAATGGGCCATTTTCAATAGCTTGTTGTTTGTTTACCAGGCCGGGTATGCTCCGGAATCCAGATGAGACCGGGCCATGGGAAATGAACTGCACATGGAGAGCTTTCCAAAATGGGGGTACCCGGCCTGGCAAACGTTTACAAAAAGCGACATGGAAAATGGTCCATAGAAATAGTGGATAATTACCCAGCTATAAAATGGTGAATCTTTCCATAGTTTTACCCATGTTTTACCCATTAAAAATGGTGATTTTCCAGTTCGCAAAATATTAGTTTACCAGGTCGGGTACCCCACGGTCGTCACCATTGGGTTTCCCATGTTCAGCCGACTCCGCCACCCAGGATGGGATTCCAACGCCCGACTCGCAAGGCTATCTACAGTTGCAGAGCAAAGGCTTTAGGGCCTGAGGGCGGGGTCCCATGAGGGTCCCATGATTTCCAATTGGAATATATATATGAATATATTGATAATTATTGGACTATCCATAGGAAATCATATAATATACATCCATGGTGACTTGTGGGGTACCCTCTGGTAAACCTTTACATAACTATGGAAAATCACAATTTTTAATAGATAAATCCACTATTTCTATGGGCCATTTTCAATAGCTATGTTAGTCTACCAGAGGGTATGCCAATGAAAATGATCATAAAACTGCCCAAAAATGGATAGCTCAATAGTTGTTGGGGGGTAATGCTCTTGTATACGTGGAGATACTCACAAATTACCAATTTCAACATTATCCCAAAAATATGAAGCAGGTTCAAACAATATTCGTCAAGCAAGGTGAGGCCCCAGGCTACCTAAGTTGGCGCACATAACTATATGGTAACTCATGGTTTATGGTATAGATAATATAGATACTGTATATGATATATTAATGTAGTTCATGGATGCTCATAAGTTTCTATGGTTTCTGGTAGATAATTGGCTGGTTGGTGGTTTGGATTATTATTTATTTTTCCATATATTGGGAATGATAATCCCAACTGACCAACTCATATTTTTCAGAGGGGTAGGGCTCAACCACCAACCAGATAGTTAATGGGTTTATAAACATGGCTATGAGTCAAAACCCTGGTACCTAGTGAACCCCAAAATAGTTGGTAAATGGATGTTCATCCCATTAAAAATGTATCTATAGGTATTGACCCATACCCACATTTCTAAACCAACAAACACTACCGGCATCGCAAGGCGATGGCTCCCCCCGCAGCGATGCCGCCCGCCGCTCGCGGCTGACGGCGACGGTCGCCATTCTGCTCTTCACGGCGCTGGTGGCAGGATTTTTCCACTTTCCCTACGGTCCCTGGGCCAACAAAATGGGTTGAAACTCGTTGAAACCTTAATGAAACCACTTGAAAAGTCTATTCTTGTTGAGGGGATGCATGGGACATAGCTTCAATCACTAAAAAAAATCACATATCCAATTAGAATTGGATGAAGGGAACATTGTTACGGTTGAAACCTCCAGTCTTGTCGGTAAAAGCCAAAGTGTCCTTTTCTTAGTTTCACCCTGAAACCAACCCTCGTTTTTTTAATAGTCACCAGTAGAGGAAACCAGGCGGAAATATTTGAAATGTGCGTTTGTTTGTTGATGTCTGGGAATTCCCGATGATTGACGGATTCGCAGAAATGAAGTCATTTTGTAGGCGCTTGGCGCTGGATGATTTCTTATTTGATTTGATGAAGAGCATGAGATTGGGGATATCATGCCATTCAACCTAATTTTGCAGCATGCAAAGGTTGGACGTGCTGGGCATACATAGATCCGCGGTGAGCATGATGTTCGGGCTAGCATATATGTTAGAATATGTTGGACATATTTGGAATATTTTGGAATGGATGGTTTCAAACTCACACTAGTGAGCAGTCATGTAGATTAAACTAGGCAATGTTTCTGAATTCTTCGGGCCCGCAATTTTCATGCGTACCTGGCGTTACAGCAAAGGATCGGATTGGAAGGGCTCAAAATCTGGGGCGGAAAGACATTTTGATTTCCCAGTTGTGCGGCCTTAGTTGTGGAAAGCTGTGATTCATAAGTTCGACCTTTTTGCCAGGAATTCCCACCCAGAATTGGATGGGACCATGGTTTCCGGAGCCCGCTAGATTTGGGTGTACCATGGTTTCCGGTTGAGAACTTTTCTTACCCAATCCATTGATACCATGATGATATATTATGATCACCGCCCCAGGCCTGCTGGTGTGGTATGTGGTCTACCTCGTGGAAGCCTTATTCTTCAACCCAACGGCCAAGGGCCTGATGCGACTCAAACAAACCGTGCCTTGATTCCTTGATGGCCCTGTGAAATCCCCAAAAAACTGCCCAAGATGTTCAAAAACTGGAAGCCTAGATGAAGCCTGGATGAAGCCATGGGATTTTCCATGACAGGCAAGATTTTCACATACTTTGGGGGGCTGTCTCAATCTTTTGCACCTTCTTGGCATGAATCCATTTGAATGTGGTTTTTCTACAGAATTGGATGTGCAAAAGTCCAGTGGTCGGGAGCTGTAGGGAGCTGTGGATGCATAAAAAGGGAGTTTCTGGGAGCGTGTTTCTAGGAGTTTCCTGTGGAGTTTCCTGTCTGCGTAAACGGTGTAAACTCCCGTGTTGCCCTGCATGGCCAGCATGATCCAAGGAGTGTATCCTGGATTATATCGATGACATTAAGGTGCTGGGATGGTAGGGGATTATCATGGATTGCGATGATTTTCTAGGCTTCCCAACTCCAACTATCATGTTGAAACATATATATATAAATATATAAGTCTTGAAATATTATTATTACACAACATATATGAAATATTAGTCATTGTTGAAAAAACCACCAATAAAATCCAATAAATTAGTCTGGTTGGATGTTATTCGGGTGGCCTCCATCTGAAGGGGGCCTCACAAAATAATCATCCCGCTTGGGTTTTTACTTGTGCGCCATAGATATTCAGCAGCTTCAAGCTGCTTCCGAAATTGTGCTCTTTTTTGGAGACATTGGCATACTTTGCTCACTTTCCCTATGGTGAATCAATCATACCAACCTTCAATTCCTCCATTTCTAGATGTACTTGATGAGATATGTCCTCCGATTCGCGGAAAATGAGCCCCGCAGGCCTGTCGCCCTGCTCCAGAAATCAAGGCGCAGTGTTATCACATGGAGACACGCACGCGACACACCACGAATCAAGATGGCACTACCCGCACAGTTACCTGGCCCAAGGTTGCCTATTTAAAAATCCCAAAGGATGAGTTGGTTCGTTTGCCTAGGCTAACGATTGGATATACATAATAATAATAATGATAATAATAATAATAGCAATACTAGTAATAATAATAATAATAGATACATATATCATATATATAATATACACAATAATATATAATATATAATGATAATAATAATTAATAATAATATTACGAATAAATAATAATAATAGTGATAATATTGATAATAATAATAAACATATATATATATATATTATAATATATATTATAATATATCATAATATATATTATAATATATATATATATATATATCATAATATATATATATATCGTTAGATTTTCGATTTGAAGAGCAATAGTAACATAAGTATACATAAGTACAATATGTACATTAGTAAAAAGTATACATAAGTTATTTTCTGGAAAACATTGATGATGTGAGAAGTCACAGTTTCCAGGGCAGAACAAGCAGTAACAACTCACAGACCTAGCCGCAGAAAGCCCGCAAACCTTGGGTATTTGAGCCAACAGTCCACCACAGGTTCACCCCCGTGGCATGTTTGGAAACACCAAGTTTAAGAAGACCTATTGGAACATACCATACCCCTACCACGAATTATATAGCAATCATTTATCATTACTGTAATTGCCAATCATTTACCATACTCCTGTCATAGCTGCAGAATTGACCATTCACATCCATTAACTATAATATATATATATATATATCCATCATGACCCGATCCCCAAGGAAACGTACAGCGAACGAGTTGACACGGCCAGCTTCACTGAACGCTTGATGGTAGCGCAATGGGACGATATCACGGGGAATGCCTCTGAGCTGATCGTTCATGGGGAGGGTACCCAGGGTACCCAGGGTACCCAGGGTACAGATATCATGGGGAGATCTTGGGGATATGTTTTTTGGATATCTGATGAATTCTGATCATGATTCATATGATGGAATTTTACTTCACCATGGAAACTTGGATAAAACCCATGTAGAATATTAGAATGCGGATATCCTGGGAATTCCTGGGATGTATTCATGTACAAACTCGAATCAAAACATGGTTTATTTTCGCAAGAGTTGGTCGTTCCCCCATAACCACTATACCACCCATTATGTTTGGAATCCCATTTATGATTGTGGCGTAATCCCAAGTCTAAATCCCTTCCTGATGGTGTTAATCATCCTGCAAGGTCCCCAAGTGGTAAAATTGGGAAAATGGGAGAATGGGGGTTGGCTGATGTTTCTTGCCTTGTCGCACTCTGATTCTTCCAATCAGCCATGGATGGCAATGGACAAATATCGAGTTGTAGATTGTAGATAGGCATTTTTTTCCCATCACCACGTTAGATTACCAGGAGGGGTTCATCTTTGGCACTCAGTGTCTCCACTGATCGTGGTAAATGTCATCGTACTTGTCGTTGATGGCATCAGTGAGATTTTATCCAAGTCTTGTAGTCTTGTTGGTTGCATCACTTAGAAATATTTAGAGACTTAGAGGATCTTATAGGTTGTTGAAACATTGATTGTTGACAAACTATGAAAAATGTTCATCAACCTCACACATTGCTGTTGGGCAGCCGCCTGAATTATTCAGGTGGTAGATGGCTTGAGTCTCTTGGAGGAGAAGCTGGGGCGGGTCGCACCATGCCTGCCGTGAATGTGGTCAATTAATATGTCAATTCAATTACCCTCTGGTAAACATACAAAAAACTATGGAAAATCACCATTTTTAATGGGAAAATCCACTATTCATGGTCATTTTCAATAACAAAGCGTTAGTCATTGCCAGAGGGTAATAACAAGGTTGTAGCTTCTCAATGGATTCAACTCCTCAGTTTTTCAAAAAGGTTTCCAAGAGAATCCCCCATCAACACATCATGAACAAAATCAGAAACACTTACGATGTCCAGGAGATGATCAGAATTACAAAACTGGGGCTTCTGGGCTTGTAGATCCCGCGTTCACAAAACAGGGGCTGTAATTTTTTTTCGCCATCCTCACCTGAAAGTTCCGAAAGTAGATCCTGGCGAAAGAGGTCCCGGCAAGCCCTCCCAAAGTAAGGCTACTTTCCTCTCCTACACGTTCACTTTGAGATTCAATGGGAGGTGCGGGTGGATAATCATGTCACTCTCAGTTTTTGAGGATAATTCCTTGAGTAGAGCTGAAAATTGACAATTTCAAGGCTCGCTCCCTGTTTCTTGGGGGGTGATTGTCTATTGCTCTAGGGTTTGGGTCCTCCCTTGTTGATTTAACATTTTGCATGCTCGTAGACTCGTAGCCGCTTACAAAGTATCCTCATGATGATCATCCAAGACCTTATATTTTTTTTTTCGTGACTTAACTCCTTTGCACAATGTGTAGACAGTGTTAGAGCATGTTAGAGCATGTTCCTTGTTGGTGACAAATTGGGATCATTGAAATCATTGAAACATGTTCAACCTCTTTTTGGTTGCTAGATCCCATCCTTGGATATTTGCATGCCGGCGACCAATGTCAACTCGTTTCATTACCTCAACAGGTTGTTTTTAATCACCTAAGGGTACCATATTTGGAGCCAAAAACAGAAGGCAATCTCCAAGAAATGGAAACAAACACATGGAAATCCGCCGAAATCCACCATTCGCAGCGTATTTTTCCATGACAACCGGGGGAAACGGCGATCACCAGAACGCCAGAGGCGGGAGACGCCGAGACACATCGCAGCCATGAACGCCAGAGACAGGCCTTGAAAGCCCGGGCAGCTGCTGCGGATCCTTGAGAAAGCCGAAAGTGAAAGGAGGAAATGGCGATTTTGGATTAACGATGGATGGGATATGATATGATATGACAATGGTGATGAGGTGTATGATATGTTTGGTGATATCTTAAAAGGATTTGAATACTTTCACCAAATCATCGACCGAGCAAAGGGACGAACCAAATTGCAACGGATTTTTCACTGTCCATCATGCCAGGCCCGGATTCTTATTCATCCCTAGGCTGTTTACTTTCGGGATATAGTTTTTTTTTGTCGCAGATGGTATCGCACCTTGTCACGCTTTGGAAGGTTACCTTCCGATTCTTAAGCAAGCGGAGTTTATTGATCCGTTGGCATTGTAGATATCTCTTGTTAGGCAGATGGGGGATTCCATGTCCCACATGATGTCAAGCAATAAGCAATTGACAAAAGAAAAAATGAACGCTTCATGCAATATACATCAATATACCAACAGAATCGAATGTACCATTTACATCCATTTACCCTCTGGTTATGACTAACATAGCCATGGAAGCCATGGCCCTAATCGAAATAGATGGTTTACCGTTCTTAATAGCATGGTGGATCTTTCCATGGCGAACTGTTAGTCATAACCAGATGGTAGATGTTTTGCATGCTATGACACCAAACATGTCCACATCAAGGCATCAATCCCGCAGAGCATTTTGGCTCAGGGTCCACATCAAAAGGCGAGTCGGCGACTCGCATTTTGCACCGGAGTCGACTGGAAAGCGGTGCCCGGTGCCCCCCTCTTTTTTTTTCCGGTGATGATGAGAATGAGAATCCGCTTTCCCGAAGAGAACGTCTATTCGGAGAAGTACCAGGATGATTGCTATGAGTACCGTCATGTGATCATGAATGAGGCCACAGCCCGCAAAGTTTGGATCTTGACGAATTTCATGAGTCGTTTGATGCCGGAGAAAGAGTGGCGTGCTGCAGGGGTGAACCAACAAACCCGCGGATGGATCCATTATGATGCCTGGAGTTGCTGATGTTTTTAGCGTTTTTCCGGTGATATCCACCAGAAATAGCTTGAATCTACTGCTCCTATTCTGCCTTTTTTAATAGCACCCTTACCCTTCAGTAAACTAACATAAATACGGACAATCGCCATGAATCGCCCATTCAATTGTAGGTACCCCACATCATATTCCCATCATATCCCCCTATCATATCCCCATGATGAATCTGACATTTTTCCTGGTAACATCCAAGGAAGTTCATTCCCCTGAGCCCCACATCCTGCTCTTCCGCCGCATCCTTCCCACGGATCCCGCAGCCACGGCAGCCGTTGACTGCAACAGAGGATGACGCCACTCGGTTCTGGTTGGACGCCTCTGTAGAGAACTTAGCCAATTTCGTGGGAGTTTCAATGAAGCGAAATTCGGAACATTTGCAGCCTGTAGAATTGCTGACGAACTTAGTTTGCCCCGCCAGTGTCCGGCAGTTGCAGACTTGCAGAAATGCTTTGTTGCTTTCACCTTGACCCTAGTGGCTCTAGTGATTGATGTGACTGGTGACAATCGGAGTAAACATGTCCCTGCTGAGGGTTGGATAATCTCATTCTGAAAATTCCTCGTCATGAATTTGACTATTGAAAACCAGATGATTTTCTGCATGTCTTCATCCTGTTCTGACCAGAGCACTAGCTCACTAGCTTTGACTTGTATAGGCCAGGTGGGCCGGCCTTTCGGGGCCTGCTCCTCTGGAATCTGAATTTCAGTGACGCGGCAAAAAGCGTGGCATGAGTCGAGTGCACTGGTAGTCATGGAGTGCTTTGATGGTTTCCTTCAATAATTGAGCCATTAAAAACCAAGATCAGAACAGTCTTTGTTGGCTGTTATAGGAGGGTCATACTCTCTGGTTGATAGGGGACAATTCCAGCCCATAGTGGGGATACCATATATTGTGTACCTATCCTATTCTAAAACCAACCAGTATGTTATGGGATAGGGGTATGTTTCACTGCTCCACTGCCAAGATCATCCGAAAGATGGTGGATTCCACATGACTGTGCTCCCATGTCCATCATCTCACATTTCTATGGGAGTTTGATGGCATAAGCATCATGGCAGCATATGGCAGCCCATATTCACCAAGGATACCTCAATGGTCATGTTCACAGGCGTAGTTGTTGGAAGAAACTAGGCATTTTTTTTGGCTTCCTCATTTCAATGGGAGATCTTCAGGATCCTAAAATGGAGGTACTGTACCATATAAGGCCATATTCTGGGGGTATATCCCCTTACATATGGCCGTTGATCATTTTCAGATCCAGCTTCCGATGCTGAGGACGTGAGCCATGACATGTCAGAGGAGCTGAGGTTGATAGATGAACAGGGTCAGGAAGCTTGGCAACCAAGGTGGTTTTTCAACAAAATCTGGTGCCATTTTCAGTGGAGATGCCTTTTGGTAATTTAATTATATATTTCATTTAGCTACTCGGAGGCTGACCTCACCATCCATAGACCATTTTTTTTGCAGTTGAAACCATCAATCTGTGATGGTTAGATAGGGCAAACACTGCAAACTATGGGCCACAATTGTGATTTGGTGATGATGATGACGATGATGATGATGATGATGACGACGACGACGACGACGATGACGACGACGACGACGACAACGACGATGATATTGATGATTGACGATTGATGATGTTATTATATATATATATGTTATTATTGTTACGAACATTCAACAGTTTGGACCATTGCATTCTTTACCTCTTGATGCTGCTGTTGTGGAGGAATGCCCCTTCTACACTGACATGATCGGAACCACTGGCGACTCTTTCCCTATGTGGTTGGGCTATTTGCCCTACGTTGCTTGGATGAAGCTTTCCAAGGGCCGAAAATGGACGCTTTCTCCGAAATTCATAGGACATCACCCTGGAAGTGTTTTCTTTCAGAATGCTGAATTGAAACAGATTTGGTCAGATCAAACGAATCCCACTTAGACTTATACACCAACATTTTCAGCAATCTTGTGGATGCATCTCCGCACTTTGGCAGGAGAGGCTTGTGCAGACGATGACATCAAAAAAAAACCAACAGCGATGAGCCCCCTTCTGCAATGACCCCAACCGTCAAATTTCAGGACGGCAGAATTGATTGAAGGAACCGTTCATTTCCAGAACCATGGTCTCCTGGAAATTTTGCATGAAATCTACTCACCTGATCATCACTGAATACCTGGGAAATTGACTTTCAGTATTTTTATGAAAAATCCCAGTGCCCACTCGTGCCATCCAGTTTCCCTGACTATTGTTCTGTTCAACATCTCTGCGAACCCCCCCGCATTAAACACATAGGAGGTGGTTTATTCTCTATACATTTGTGTGCAACTACAACGCCAAAGGCACGCACTGGTTTTTCCGCATTTCTTGCAGTTCCTGACTCCAGAGTCATACAGCGAAACGGAAAAAATGGACGAACTTTCCCAAGGCGATCTGCTGCATCCTTTGTTTGAGTTGGCCATATCGCTACTGCTTGGCTCAGCGGGCGGTCAAGGGGGACTTCATCTTTGAGAAGAGCCGCTTGCTGAAATCTTGGTCACCAATCTGCAATGTAACCAACTACCAAGTACGATGATGTGCTCACTTAATTGGCAATATCAATTTCTTATCAATTATATCCAATTGATATATTCATTTATGATGTCGCCTAGGTGTAATATCGTTAATATCAAATATATCCTATTATTTGTTTCTATTCGGGGTCAGATGTCCAGGGTGTACAATGATATTTTGGTCAGGAAGCAGTCATATGCTCTTGTATATACTGTACGTGACTGTATATATATATATGTATATATTTATTCACAATGTAAATATATTCCCATATATCATACATTCCCAACACTGCTCATATGATCATGAACCCTGAAGTCCTTGCCCTGAAAAAAACATGGAAAAGTCCGGAGAAAAGTCGGGTCCAAAGAGGTCTCACAAGTTGATCCTGATTTTCTCCATATCTTTCTTTGGTTAGGATTCCTACATGTCTGTTCACCCCCTTTGTGCTTTGTACCCCCCAGCCCTGGCGATTTCAGAAGTGTATGGGTCAATGTGGGGTGCCGGGAGAATGGGATACAGAACATCAAGATGCGTTTTGAAGCACCCACAGCCATGTTTTTGAACTTTCGGGCATCTTATCTTCCACGACTGTCCTGGTTGAAACGCGACCCATTGCATGACGAGGAGTTTGGTCCCGCGCTGGTCCTGCGGCGATCTGACGCCGTCATGGGATTGATGGATAGATCCATTGGATCATGGTTTTTTCACCAAAAGGGGTCAAAATTGGTCAATACAGGGAACACAAACTGGTTAAAACCGGGAGCCAGGCAGTTGAACACCTAGAGGACATTAGTAATTATCATAGAAGGTTTTTTTGTGTCAGTAAGGACTAGTATGGACTATTGATGGACCGCAGGCAGTCCTGCAGTTCAAGGATTGATTCGGACGTGTTGGTCCATTCAATTTGGTGATCAGAGGAACACAGCGTTCCTGGAAAGTGCAACCATTGGCATGTTTCTCAAATGTTTCTCAAAGGAACACGGGATAGGTTCATTCTCAACTCAGAAACTACACAACATTGCGGTACATGTTCGATGTCTAATAGTGAAGTACGCAGAATAAACATGATGTAATCCCCAAAAAGATAGAAAACTATGAAAAGCTCTACTCTATCACTAGTTCAGTGGGATTTTACTTCTTTTTTGTTGGGGGGGTTTACTGCAGCGACTATCCATTCAAAACGCTTGCGCCTTTTCCAGCTGACCCGCAGTGCCTTTTTCGGGTGGTGGTGACCAAATGACAACTGGGTGAACTGTCATATGGTTTCTCCAAAATTTGGCATGCCCCCAACTTGTGGCAATTCAATGTTTCTTTTTTTTGTGATGGTTAAATTGATGGTTTTTTATGGCCGATTTTGACATTCAACCCAGTCGAGAAAAGTGTTTTCCCCACCCGATTCTTTTCCATGTGGTATTGCCGGCGATGGCACCATATCCCCTGTGATCCCCATGGCTCCAAGGTTGCTGGCGAGCCGTGATATTCCTAGCCAGAAAAAAAAACATGTATATCAGTATATCATTACATAACATCAGATATATGTATATGTATATATATATGTATATAATATAGCCAGAAAAAAACTGGATGGTTTGGAGCCTTTCTAGTTAGAGGATTGATTAGTCGCAGTTGCGAGTTTGAATCATTGGCGCGAAAAAGTGCGGGTGCCGTTTTGACCCAGCGTTCTGTGTCGTTTGTTTGCAGTAATTGAAGCCAACCTACTCTGAGTGTTCTGGATACCCGGCCTGGTCAACGTTTACATAAAAAGCTATTGAAGATCACTATTTTATAGCAAAATCCACTATAACCAAATCACCATGTTCAATAGCTTTTTGTATGTTTACCAGTGGGTATATCATACCCTCAACTACTAGAGGGTCTAAGATGGTTTGCCTAGGGCTCCCAATATGGAAGGTCTAAGATGGTCTGAAAATCATTGTAGACCTTTTGCCTCCTACCATGTTAGACCCTTGCTATCA
>Ga0126342_10006695_pt1 | contig 20486 bp, 19 predicted proteins | sample Cyp1metagenome_FD_92528 | JGI IMG/M metagenome (GOLD analysis project Ga0126342, IMG submission 92528) | Coral microbial communities from Lord Howe Island, Old Settlement Bay, Australia - Cyphastrea 1 metagenome | ecosystem: Host-associated > Invertebrates > Cnidaria > Coral ...
AGCTGGGCAGGTCCCAGGTTGAGGTCCAGCGGTGCACACTGAGCTGGGAAGGTCCCAGGTTGAGGTCCAGCGGTGCACACTGAGCTGGGAAGGTCCCAGGTTGAGGTCCAGCGGTGCACACTGGAGGAGGAGGCGGAGGAGGACGAGGAGGAGGACAACAGCTCTGACAAAAACTAACAACCCTCACCTGGCAGGTGGGGAAAAACAATGATTGTTTCCATATTGTGTTTATCATATTCAATCCGAACTTTCATTCTTGGGACCTATGCAATGATTTTGAGTGCATAGACCTGCATACTTGTCCTTTTCCTACAATTATCATCCATTATCTGTATGTTTCGTTTAATATCTTTGGCATGGTTGTTTGGCATCATTTTGGCATCAAGCTACGTCCATGTCTAACCAGCTGCCCAGTGTCTGGCTGGCAGCGACAAGGTGGGCTGATCCGGAAACAGAAACGCCGTGGGAGTTTGCGGCTCCCAGCCGCTGGCATCGTCGGTCCACATGAAGGGGAAGCCCCTGACGAAAAATGTTGGTAAACTTGGTCACCATATGTCAAGATATGTATGATATGGTCATGATCCCAAGATGTGCAAGGTACGAAAGGTACGAAAGGTATTTATTGTAGTGAGAATCTCCTTGTAGTGGTACAGGAGATCCGGTAACCCCCATGAGCTCATGCACTCTGCATACAGCTGCAATGAGTTGACGAGACTACTTAAGACCGTGACCTGCCAATCCTAGTTCCTTAAAAACAACAGGTGCGGCAGCGGCAAAATGATCCTTTCGAATGCTGTCTTTGCAACCTCCCATCTGCTCCAAGTCAGCTACTGTAGGGCTCAATCAATATGCCCCGAACACTACCCAAATCTACCCAACATCCAGCCATGTCCACCAACAATCCTTGACCACCATCCGCTGCCGACGCAGCCGCCTCTCTTCACCATAAATCTGCATTCGACTGAGCAATGCTTTGTTCTCAGTTCGAGGGACCTCATCTGGAAGGAAACTGATCTGTGCTGTGAAGCGAACCTCGGTCGAGCGTCATCAACAATGGCTTCAACCCTCCTTTCGTGTCTGGAGGTCAATACATACCTAGCAATCCTAGCAGTGAAGGGTAGGTGGTAGGTGTATGGGAGAACCCGTACTTCCACAGGATGGTGATCTGCACTCCAAGAACTAACGAGTCATGAAGATGTTGTACATCAATGTGTTCTTCTGAAACCGATGTGCCATAGCCTCTGGGTCTTTGTTCATTTACCAAAAAGTGGACGGTGGTTTCAACTGGTGCCGGAAGGTTTCAGATCTTCACAAGTACATACAGTACACTGAAGAACCTGTATCGCTACGCAGAAATATTGCATGCAAGTGCAGCTCCAAAATTTCAAGACAAACACCAAACATCTTATTCAATACGGATGTTGGACAATCAACCCCACAGAATCAATGTGGTAGTCTTTTGATGGACAACCTCCCCAATTGCTGTGCATCATGTGTAGGACCTGCGAACAAACCATAAAACATCCCAATATCCCAAGGGTTCAGCCGGAATTCAACTGTCGGTTTGCCACCTCACCCATCCGGTATCAGTATGAGGCAAGCATCTGTCGGTTCCTAGGCGCCAGACTTTGGATCTCACAAGCTCTGAGACAAGTGGATTTCACATTTCACATGGGTGTTGATCAAAATGAAGGTATCTGGGGCAGCTTCAATCGCCGATCAACCGCGAACCAACCATGTCATGGTTGCAAGATCTATTTCATCGAGCTCCTACCTTTGCGTTCATATCATTTCTAGAGATGGAAGCGATTGCACATAACCAAATAAACGTGACTACAGTGAGGTTTGAACTCTATATAAGTTTACATGTTTAGTTTACTGTTCTTTAGTGAGTGGTTATCAGATTTCCATCTGATATGTCAAACGGCATAGCGTTTCACTTGCAAACCATGAGTCATGAAACCAAACTGCCACAGTGACATCACCTTCACCTTCTAACCAAGCTACGTGCTCATGTGGTGCACTCCAGGAGCCACTGCCATAGTAACCATGCAGAGTTTCAGGCACCCCCTGTCAGGAGGTCCGACCAAATGGCATTTGCGTGAAACATGGGAAGTTTGGGAGAAGTTGGTGGCAGCCGCATCGAATGGAACTAATGGACTTTGCATCTTGGAAATTCGGGTTCATCCCGAAGGGGTCTGGAAGTCCTGCAGAGACGGTCTCTGGGAAGCTCAACCAAGGTGTCAAGCCTCCATAAATAATCATAATAGCAGGTCTTGCAATTGGCGTCTCTACGGATCTGCTTCCAAGACCGCTCCAAAATGCCCCCCGGAGCTTGGGGGAGGTTCACGTGAAAAATCACTGTGTTGGACTCAGAGCTGCCCCTCCCTTGCTGAAGCAAGAGTAAACTCCAGCTAGCTACTGCTAGCTTTCGTGATCTGTCCAAATTCCACCCACGGCGGCCTTCAACTCGCCTCGGTGCAAAAGGAAGGCGGAGGGGTGGCGTGAACTTTGTTTTGCAACCACCGGGCTTTCAAGACAGCCATGCTGCTGCAACAAGTAGTATGCCAGTGTGATGACAGGTGAAGAAGTCTTCCAGATATTATCTTCCAGATATTACTGTAACTGCCCCTATGACCCACGGTGCACAAATGGATGATGGCTGATGGATGCACTTGGAATTTTCCAGCCACATTCCACCCCATGCCTCAGCGCCAAGGTGCTGGGTATGTGGCATCGCTGAGGATCGTTTCGGGTCGGGATGCTGGAACATCCCAAGGTCTTTGCACCTGCAGTCTGACTGTCAGGGCTCACTGGCTAAGACCAGATCTTCAAGATCTTCTCCAACTGCACGTTTTGCCATCAAGGTTTAGAGCGTGCAAATTCCACCATTACAAATAATTACTATAGAAATATGTACCATTATATACGTGTATATTATATATATATATTTATTTATTTATTCATTTATCTATTTATTTATTTATCATTAGTTAATATTATTTATCTATTATATATTAAATCGATTCCAGTCTATCCCAGGTTTTTTGTCCCAACTTCACGATTCCGTTGTGAAGCACATCTGCTCCAAGAGGCTCAGCCAATAGTTTGGGCCATCCGGGTTCTGCCATGCGTGCGATCATGGGAACACCGCTGGGATGGTGTCTAGGTGATTCTAGGTGTACCTGGTATGCATGTCTTTGTTATGGAGGTAATCTGTGATCCCCCTTGTGATCCCCCTTGTATATCTTGTATCCGACTTCAAAGATCTTGGACCTGAGTTTTGACAAATATCAGAAATTGCACCGCACAGCAAATTCCTGTCCTTTGGCAAACCGATCGCAGCTCCCTTGTATCGCAGCAGTGCGAAACCTGCTTGGGAAGCAAGCGTGACGAAATCTGACGAAACAGGCAGAAGGATGTATCAAGCCGCTAGTACAGACCCAGGGTCCAAACATCCAGTGAGTCACTGGGGATCTTAGTTGTGTTCTTCAAATCTGGGCCCTGATATTTGACAAAAGATTAATATATATATATATATATCTATCTATCATTATCTATCTATTATACATGACTGGAGACTGCACAGTAGCGTTGGACCATGTTGGACCCCTCTATATCTGGATGTAGCTGGTTTTTGGAAAGAAAGAACCAATTCACTGCAAAATCGAATCTATGGCCCTACGAGCAGCATGAGCTAGCCCTGATGTTCAAATGTAATTGTTCCACACCTGACCTGCCAAGTCCTTTGGATTTGGATCCTGTCCCTGGTGCCTTGATGAGGAAGATTTGGCTCCGACGAACCCCATCCAGCTCCCAGGTTGCAGGGTCCTGCAATCAGAGGCTGCAGATCTTTGGGTATGTTGACTTCTGACTGCTCATTGATGCTCTTTGTGACTTTTCGGTGAAAATGCCTATGAATTGTATGGTAGCGCATGCAACAACCAAAGTTTTGAAGGAGAAGAGGGGCTCGCCATTGTTTCAGTTCTGCAAGCTATGTACAATGTTGAGGTGGCTACGTTTGTTCGATGTCCAACTAAAGCATATTCAAACAGCGCTACGCCATGATGAAGTGGATGTCACAAGTGGACTTCACAAGTGTCCCGTGTTAAATGATGTTAAATGATGTTAAATGATGTTAAATGATGTTAAATGATGTTAAATGCATATGGCCAAGCAGCCAGCCACTTCTCCCTTAAAATAACGTGCTATTATAGCCATGGGCTATAGAATTCTATATGGATATACATTTTGAATCATGTTGATGCCCGAAATGGAGAGAACCATGGAGAAGCACATGGGATTGCACCATGGTTCCTCCAGGTTTGCCACCGCAATTGAACTGCCAAGGCTGCCTTATTGGCAATCACTGGCCGAGTCGGTGGAAAGTGTAGGAAACAATATCAGCCATGAACGGAACAGCAGTTGACAGATGTACCATGTGGTGACATATATGGTGATGGCACAAAGGGGCAACTACAATTAACTACACACACACAGCGGTCAACAGTCAAAAAAGATCAACAAATCGATCAAATAAGTCGGATAGACGATTTTGACATATAATGCTATCTTGATGTCTCCGGGCTCGGCTAAGAAGACCCAGGTGCGACTCCAAATACGCGCCGTATTCCAACGTGATGAATCGAATCTTGTAATCTCCAGGCTCCTCCAAGAAAGCCGCGCGCGAAATCGCGCGAACCACAACGACGTCCGATCAAATCGATCAATGGAGCATGTCACGGAAAATCCTCTTGACACCCGATCCTGGTTGGCTGCCACGGAAATGTCATATCTCCCCAGGACCCATGATGACGCACTTCGTTTCCTCGGACTGGGTGTGCGACATGATGAATGGCACTCTGAGAGGCGTCCACGAAGCAAGTACCCAATTCATAATCTTCATGGAAGAATCTTTTAAAATCTTTTAAATGTTTCAACAACATAGTCACTTTTGCAGGTTGCGAGATCAGGTCTCAAAAAAATCATCAGTCCGGGCCTCGCTGATGGTTTCAAGTATAGAAGGAGTTTCTTACCTTTTGGTGGACCATGGAGGACCCTATCTCTTGATATCAAATCTACATAACTCTACAGCGCACAGCTCAGGCTATCACAGATTCAATTGGTCCCCATTATTCCCCATTTGAATTTGGTTAATTCATCATCATCCCATACCAAAAAGCTCCCCGGCATCGGTTCCCTGCGGCCCCAGGGGCAAAGGGCGACACGGGCATCATGTCGGAGCCCAAGATCGTCATGTTGTGGCCATCGATGCAAATCTACAGTGCGCTGGTAGGGCAATCAGGATTCGGTGCTAGGATGTGCCATGATGTGCGGGGGGGGGGCATTCAAATGATATATGACTTCCACATACTTCCACCATCCAATCCATTCCAATCGAATCCATCTTGCAATGTGAGAGCTTCAATGCAATGTCGCATCCATCAATATCACCCAATATCCATCCATTTCCATGCCGAGTCCACGTCAGCACCCTGAGCCAAGCCTGCAACATGTAGAGCTGAGCATCAGAGACCAGGTGAATGATGCCTGGACTCCGGGTCGGGACTGAGCGGGGCACCAACAGAACACCTGTACAATCATTTAAAACGAGATAGAAATTCATCGAATATCAGTTCTCCTTATTTAATGATGATGATGATGATGATGTTCGTCAGAACAATGCTCTGTAAGGTAATGCTCACATCAATGAAGGAGTAGTTGCAGTTGAATACGCACATACAACTCCTCTAGCAGGATACTGCGGCTTCAACTGGCTGCGTACAGAACATGTTCCAGGACCGCAGGGCAATCAGGCTGGCAGGGTTGGTGCATTTGCGACGAAGTCAAGTTGCTGCTGTTGCCCTGCTCAACTTCAAAGACCTCTGGCGCTCCGCACAACGAGGCAGCTGACGAAATGTCACACTTCTTTGAACCTGTCACAATCGGTAGCATTCTGTTGCCAGGCGGTTGTGGCAAAGAGGATCAACAACTTAAAAGCAATAGAACTTTTGAAGTTGACTTCCCCTGAGGGGCATGATGGGGCTATATCGCGTGATTACAGTAAGTCATCAAAACTCTCCCTTTCTCCCTTAAGAATTGCGGTTGGGTGAACCCGATGTACAATGCGCCACCGTATGCCAGCGCCAAGCAAACATGTTGGTCCACAAACTGGCTCATATACTACTTCAATCTACTTCATGTTGTTCCCATGTTGTTCCCATGTAAGTATAAGTTTCATCAATTCTATGTCTGATGAACATCAGTCAGCGATGACCTCACCCAGCATCAAGGTGGCCAGCCTTGTCCAGGGGTATAGCCTGAGCCCACATGGATCTGTGAAATCACCAATCATGATGGCTACGTATGGCCAGGTATGGCTAGGTGTCACGTAGATCCAACTGAGAATTTGAAGAACCTAATAGCCAGAAATTAATCCTTGCATATCCTTGCAGTGTCTTCAAATCACTTGAAACATGTTCTCACAATCTATCCACCGATTACATTGGTATTCATGCCTTCCAGCCTTGGTGCCTCACCAGCACTTGGTAAGCTGGCCCCATCACTTGGTCCTTTTCTCCGAGCAATGCCGAGCAGCAAATCTGGCATTTCGGAGGGTCCATCTGGCCCGGGCAGAATTGTGCTTTTGCTGACAGGCCATGGGTCTTCACCTGAGGCAGCTTCGCAGCTTCGAAGTGTCTGAATCTATGTCTGAATCTATGTCTACAAATACCATCAAAATCCATCAAATCATATACTCTTGATTTGTTCTAACATGTTCTAACTATGTCTGTAGTCAGATGATTACAAAATATTATGAGTAGTACCTTCAATATCGTAGGAGTGTACAAGTGGTGATATATTTACATCACACCCAACTGACAACCATGTATTTCCTGTACCAGCAAGCTTCCGTACTGCCCAGCGCAAAAAACTTGGCTTCCAACTGTCAGTTGGGTGGACTCATAGTCGTAGACGCCCTGCCGCCCGACTGTGGGGTGGGGGAAATTCTTTCTCTAAAAATGGCAACCCCTACACATGTTCGAAACTGGTAAATTAGAAACAGTACGAAATACTCCACCTCTCTCCATCTTGCCCTTCCAAAGAAATTCTTTACAAACGAGTGACTCCAGCCGCGCTGCAGCTCGGAGGATTCGTTCTGATGACGGATAGACTTTAGCATCTGTGATTTGTCAGGATTGTTTGGACACTATACACCCCCCCGATGAGGACTTCAACACATCCCAATATAGGAAAACATGCTGAGAATATTGTAGCACAGCAAGGAAAAATATCAACTACTCATATCACATGATCCTGCTACTAGTATCAAACAGGCTGGACATGACAAGGCCCTTTCGTCACTCGAGCGGGACTCCTTGCCATTGACCACCACACTTTCAAACAGCAGCGCATCGCCCATGACTGCATTGAAGGTGGACTTGTTGTGCCTATCAGAAGCTGGAGGATCACTCTTATGGATCTTATGGGCTGAGTTGGAATCTTTTATCTTATGAATCTACTGTAAATCCTGGGTCCAAGCTGAAAGTCCAGCAAGATATGCAAGAGCGATTTTCTGAAGATCTATGTCGGTATAATAATATGCATTTGAATATATAAATACATTCAATCATTCAATGAATCATTGAATGCTATTACCTGCCGCTGATCGGAGTCCAAGAATGCACCATGTCTCCACACGACTTTGCCAAGGAGCCAGGAAAAGACTGCTGGGTTGAAGCCAGCCACCATGTCTGGATTGGAGAACGTCAGGCAGCCACCAATGCTGTTCCTTAAGTCCACTACAAGCCCTTGGAGAGTTGTCAGTGTGCCCTTTCTCTATGATAAAGAACATGTTTTTCTGAAGGGGTGACCAGGGCGAAAGTATCCATTGAAAATGCATGGAGCATCATGGAGCCAACATGAGCCAACCACCGAAGAGCCATAGCAGCCAGGGGCTTGGATATACATCTTGTGATATCTTGTGCCACTTTTCTAGTCCAGGATCTGCTGCCAGAAGTAGTACAAAGTCTGGGCTGGAGAGCTCCACCAATCCTTGAGGGCCGATCCGATCACCGCATCACTGCATCCAAAGTACACGGGATGACACCACTGCATCACAACTGCAGAAACAACGTGAAACAACTACTGTAACACGGAGCACTGCGAGTACTGCGAGTACTGCTGTCCTTGAAGAGCGCAAAATGCTCAGGACCAGTGCTGTAGTTGGCCCTCTGTTTCTTCAAACCAGAAATGTCCTGAGATGCGAAGACATTGCGATCAAAATATCAAGGCAATGGGACTGGGATGGACTATGACTACACTTGAGGCTTCCAAGGCTCAAGTTACTTCATGAATTCTCTGGCAACTTTCTCTTTCCTTCAAAAAGGTGGAAGGGATTTCCTTCCCATGACCCGCAACCATCCACAACCCTTCCGGTTTCTTGGCCAGGCATCCTTTGGATCGCGCACGTGAACCAATCCGCTAAGACCAGCCTCGTGTTGCGTAGACACGTGCGAGTGATAGAAGGTGGTGCCCACAGGATGCGCGTAGAACTCGTAGTTGAAGAAACCACCTGCAACTTCAAAGCCAAACATGTGGCATAGATTTGGCAGCAACTGTATCAAGGAGCATATGATCATATTCCAAGCTGACACCTTTATGTATGATTCCTATGAGAGTTTGATGACTTTTGGGGTGGTTCAATCTTTCAAACGATCACTTTCATAGCAACCTGTATCCGGGCAAACAACTTCGACAGGATCCAGACCCTGGCCACGGATGGCCACGGCCAATTTCCCAAAACATGACTCAGACCAATGGCAGTGTTCTTCTGGCATGGTTCCTGCCTGGTGGGATGGCGCAGTTGCTCAAAGGAGTGCCATCCATGTACGGTGTCCCAAACCTCGTTTGAGGAGCCATGGTCCATGGTCATTGCTTGGTCGTTGATGAAGGGAGGCTGAAATCAAGAGAAGACTCTGAACCAAGCAGACACATTTCCAGTACTTTGATAAATAATTGTATGAAGGATTTGTTCACTTTGGGTCAGAAAATGTCACAAATTCAGCAAGGGACATCTCTGATCAAAATAATCAAACTATCAACTGGTTATCAGCATCCAAATACTGGAAATATGTGGATTCACAACCAGCATCAACCAGCCATGACCAGAACAAGACCATATGACCTCATGACCTCATGACCTCCGGTTCCGACGGAACCTCACATCGGCGCATCCGCCAAGGAGCTGGGTGATCCCATGGAAGTGCACGGTGATGGGTTCGTTGAGATTCTAAGAAGCACATGGGACATGGATCATGGGATATCATGGGACTGCATTGCTGCAAGCCACAAATTGGATGGCTCATCGGGAAATATCCTCCACTCATCCAATATCCAGAAATCATGGCAATTCACTGGATCCCTCCACATCGATAGCATTTGATAGTGCCGAAAAATCTAACTGCTTGTCGACTGCGATGGCTCACTCTGGACATTCTGAACAACCAGTGAAGATGTGGCCACCGCTCGACAATTTACTTTCACATTATCACCCCTGAATTCATCATGTTCTAGTAACTATATATGTAACATTATGTAGCTATAGTTTAGGATAATTTATAGGATGGTTCAAAGATGTTCAAAGAACACACATGTCACATTTATTTCTTTTAGTACACATCTTTGCCAAGAATCGTTCTTCACCTGCGCCAGGATGCTGCGCCAGGTCACAGGGTCGGGAGTGGCAGCAGAAACAAATGGTGAATTGGCAACGACACCATTAAAATAACTATAAATGACATTATAATAAATTTATAACATTATAAATTATAATATATTTATATATATATATATTTAAATAAAAAGAGCTTGTGACTAGCAAAATCAGGGAAATGGTCAGAAGGGAATGCATTGGTTTTCTCTTTGTTCCACATCCCCTGGATCGAGAGAAAATTTGCCATCCTGGTTTGAGAAAGAATCCTCCTGTTGCTGAATTCCACTTCCCAGTTGTCAGTCCAGCTATACAGTGAAGCCACTTCAACAGCTCCTTATCGTTCAATTCCTGGCTATAGGAAAACACCAAGAATCAAGAAACCAGTATGTAGCAGTATGTACATAATGATACTCTATATATTAATATATTACATTATTAGTATATCATAGTTTATAGTTTAATTAATTTTCAATTATGTGTAATTATGTGTAATAATAATTATAAGTAATACAGATACACCATTTTTTCCAATGGGACCATCACCTCATATCGCCAATTGCCTCGATGCTGATGAGGTCACCCAAGTCAGCTTCCACCATAGGTCCAGGGGTCATGTCGTTAATGGTAATGGCCTGACCGCTGGGATCCGCTGGGCGCTATGACTTCATTGTGGTGCTGCACCACATGGGGAAACATTGAGGCATAGTAATAAGACCTGATCATGTCAAATCAACTGCAGTCTCCTGATTTCTTATCAGAATGATGTAATGCATCAGAAAACACCTACCAGCACTCTCCAGTTGCCAATTTCCAGGAAGGCTTCGAAGCAGTCTAAGTCATGAAGGGAACTCCAGCTAAGTACAACTCGAACTTAATGCGATTAAGATCCAACCGCAATCATTCAAATTGTTCGTACTATCCCAAGCCTTGGACCGCACGCCGTGGAAGATGGGTCCAGGGGCCGCGTCTGTCGAACAGGGCCTCAGCCATCCAGTAGCAACTCAGCCAAGCCGTGCTATGTGCCACATGAGATACCTGGTTCAACCTGGTTCACAAAGTTAACCGATATTTGAGATGATTTGAGTATCCATTTTCTGGTGGTCGATACGTGTCGATATTTTGAGCTGTAGTCCTTCCTGGGTCCTTTGCCTCGCCTGTCATGGATCCGAGTGGCTGATTGAAACCGTTGTTGGGGCAATTGCGCCATTTGACCTCCCAACTCTGATTCACCACTTTGCCTTGGCAAAGTCATGTGGAGAGCATTTAAGCGAGAAACCCGCCAGTCCTATGCGTTCAGCAAACATGTGTATTATTATAATATGATATTATATAAAAGACATTAAAAGGCAACATATTAGCTCGTACTCTGGAAAGCATTGGAACTAATTCAAGGTCCTGCAAGTCAGATCTATAGCAGCACTACTCTTGTCTGGCAAGTTCCCCTCCTGAAGGAATACAAACAATATGTGACTCACTAAGAGTCACTATGTGGTTGCAAAACTAATTCTCAAGCTGGTAGGTAGCTCGTGTCGTATGCCCTGGTCAATGTATATTATGAAAGTATAATATAATATATATATATATGTATATAAATGATATAAAATGATATTAAATAGATCATGAAATTGAGCGAAATTCAAATTTCCAAGAATTGTCCAATGTTAGGAGTGAGCAATGGACATTGCAGCTGTTTGCAGCAATCTGTTGATCCCCACAGTCCCGCACAATCCATTGCTGGGTCTGATTTCATCTGTTGCAGTCAGTGCACCTGTCTTGATGCCATCGAACACCTTGTTGAAATTCACAAGTCCATGTTCCAACGTTGGCAAGGACACATCAGCGAGGTCAGCAACACTTCCGCTGCTGTGAGCACTTCGGTCATCCTTAGCTATCTTAGCTGGATTGAACAGGTTTGGTCCGTAAAAAGGGAATACTGAATACTGGTTCAAGTATGTTCAAGTTCCGAACATTCGACAAAGATTTCAGTCAAGTATACTGACATATTGACCAGGCACCGGGCAAAAGCAGCACGGAAAACAAACATCCCTTCAAATCTCCAACCGGCTGAGCAAACCAACTCAGTAAAACTGAATCTGAGCACGAAAAACAAACAACCAAAAGCAAACAAAGCATAATTCAGATCCATCTTTGAAGTTTTTCTTGTTCGGAATGCCAGTCACTATGCGCACGCCTATTTCCCCCGCGACTAAAAATTCATCCCATGTGCCTGTGAAAATTGCCTGGAAAGCAGGATGCTGTGTCCACGTCAGGGCTTGCGTGCGACTTGTGTCCCTTTAAGTCCCTTTTGCATCCTTCCTTACTTTTTGACCTTCTTGTCTCCCTTCTTCCTTGCCTTGCTGTCTGTAAAAGGGCATATGTCAAACATTGTCAAACTCATGTCAGTGGCGCGCGAGTCCACGCAAGCGCCGCACAAGCTCAAACCACGTCTAACAGTCAGGAAAAGTCCCAAGGAACCATCTGGGACCATCTGACAAATGCCTACTCTCTGCAGTCCTCCGGAAACCCCTCACGAAAAAGGCATGCCAGAGATTAACGCAAGTTTATGATTCAGCAGTTGTGTTGTCAACAATGCCTAAACATCAAGCCCACATGCGAATGCCCCATGAAAACGACTTTTGCCTCAAGCTATACAATTTCTTCAGCTTGCCTTTATTCACATAACCCAAGTACTCTGTAACCTTGTCTTGAGTTTATCACACAACGGCACACAACGCCATGAAATGTGCAAACCGAGGTGCTTCAACGAAGGTCCTCAGCTGGCTGATGCACAAACACATCGTTTTTGCATGTTTCTGCTATGTGTTTTAGTTCTGATCTTTGTTCAGTTGAGATCTCTGAGATTCTTCTGCTTATGTTGTGTCGCATGTTTGAGCTTGTTAAAAGGTAAGGGCAAGTATCACTAGAGCTGGTTAAAGCTGAGGGGACCTCACACATCAGCTTCCACACGAAACGTCAAACCGTCCGAAAATATCAAAAACAATCAAAAACTATGACCTATCATTCATCGTAGAACCACGACCAGTGATGGATACTGTTGTAAAACATGATAAAACATGGTTAAACCCTGCCAAAAACATGTCGCCAATGTCGCCAATCCAATTTTCCAAGCGTCGTTGAGAAGAAACCGCTGGCACCTAGGGCCACGAGCGCTCCCATTGCTCCACCCAGGATCAAAGCGCCTGTGCCGATGGCCACCAAAAGTGTCTGCATACGACCTGGGCCACTGGGCCACGGGACCTGGATCTGGTAGATCTGGTGGTAAAGAAACAACAAGAAACACACAAATCACAAATCATTCAATGCAGCCAATCTCAGCCAAGCATGTTTCTGGCTTAGGTGTTTCAGCTGTGTCAGTGATTTTTTTGGATGCACTGCTCACACTTTACACCTCATCCCCCCAATAGATTGCCCAGCGTGAAACAAGTGGGGCTACTTCACTGGTCTTGCAATCCGCAAAAAGGCAACCATCGAAATGAGCATGAAATCAGATGCTGGAAGCTGATCTGTTGCTTAATGATCATTGTCAACAATCTCGAATCCCAAGGGTGGTAACAGGATGCTTACAGTGAAGGTCTTTTATGGGCTTGAAGCTAAGTGTTGGCCAACATCATACTGTAGGTAGTTCTGCAGTTCAAACACGTTTAAACCGTTTAGCACATTGACAAATTCAAGTCCGATTTGTTGGATGACTTCCCTCATGCTATCGCATTCACTGCCACATATTGCCACATACTGCCACTAACATCACCCTCTGACAAGTCACATCTTTGTGGGCCCGCCTGACCTTTGGAAGCAAACGTCAAACATTGAAGTGACAGCATGCAACAACACACGTTCTCAAAGCTTGCAGTCTTGATCCATTTCCGCGGTCTTGTTTTCTAACACAATTTTTTTGTGTGCTCTAGGGATGGCCATCAGCCTTGATGCGTTCAAAATCTGGGCAGCTTCGGCAGAACAGCATTCAACTCCAGCAAATTTTGAAAGATATCAGCTTTGAAAGATCAAGGGTGGAACTAACAGAGTAGACTAGACTTCGAACTGGACGTGTCCTTGCTGCTACTGTCCTTGTCCAGCTCCTAACTTGCTGCCCAATGTTACAGTGCAAGTAAATCATCTAAATCTGAGTCAAATGAATATACATATATATATAAGTTTATACATATACCTGGAAAACCATAAATACAAAATTTTCTGTCCGTACGGGTTTGGACATTTTTGTTTGTCTGTTACGTTTTTTTCCAAATACGGCCATGTCCGGGTGCAATCCCTCTACTTAATAGGTCAATAGTTTTCCTGCGACAGTATGAGTGTCCCACCTAGAGGCAGTGTTTGGGGCAGTATGTTGAAATATGGTTGCTGTTTTTTTTTTCAACATGATGTTGAAAAAATACTACTATCTTATGGGTACACCCATATTTTGTGGCAAATATCGGAGTATTTGTGGCCAGACTTGGGTACCCTATCATGACTCCCAATCTGCTCCATTTTGGGTTGACATTACTCTTTCAAATCTTTCAGAGGCTGTGGGAGGATGTCGGAACCCGGGGCTGTCAAAGGATTTGCACAACCCCTCACGATCAAAAACCCAAATACGCAATGCAATTGAACCAAAAGAAAAAGGTCCATACTGGAAAAAAAATTGTCCATACGGGTTCCCAGGTATAATATATATCTATCACATATATATATATGTGATAGATGGTTCATGTTGAATAATTTGGGGGTCTTAGCAACCAGGGAGACCATTGACCCACGGATACCCACGGTATCCAGTCATATCCAATGGGCCCCTGCAGCCAAAAAACTGCTATCGAAACCTGGCTGTGGCTGGGTCACCAGGGAAAACAGGAGACATAATCAACCACCACTGACCAATAAAGAGCCAACAATACTAAACAAGGATTGGGATGATTGGATATGTTTGGGATGCAATACTGACACAAAGATATGAAAACTACAGCGCAAGTACTATATAAGAAAGTTATGTATAGAAATTTGAGGCCTCGGCTCCAATCCAAACTATATCACCTTTGAGTCTCTAGTGAAGCCACCCTTGCTGATTGCAGGCCTTCCTGCTGCAGGTTGGCACTAAACCTATATAAACCCAATACAGTACTACATGAAGAAAGTGATAAGAACTTGAGCTGAGTGACCCTCACCTAGCATATCCCAATTTTGTTTGACCATTATATAAGAATTTGATAGACTCGCTGTAGTTGGTCCCTTACCCTGATCAGGCACATGTACCAGCAACACTTATGATGATCCAATGCTTCGCCCGTACATTCACTGATATTCACTGGGAATCGGAACACCAAACACATCCAAACACATACCCAATCAAGACCACTGCGGAATCGTGCTGACCGTTAAGAACCGGGGGCAAGAAAGAAGTTCCTAGAGCTCCAGAAATTGATGAGAACTGTTGCAAGTGACGACACTGACTTGAGCCTCCCGAAAAGCATCGAAAAGCTACAGACAAATGTAGAACCGCTGGAGGGAATTTCAATCAGTTTGTCGCGTCTTTCAGAGTTTTCAAGAATTATACCCAAATTGGATGATCTATTGCAATGTTAGGCAAATGATCAAGTTTGTAGTTACTCATTGTAGTTCTATTGTCACCACCTTTTGAGCCATCATACACGTTTGACATTTGGCCAAAGCAGCTTTCTTCTGAAGCTTCTAAATCAATCGGCATGGGTGGCATGTGCAGCTTTGGCTTAACTTGGCCGCCAAACAAAAATAGAGGAACTTGGGCCAAAAAGTTCCACACCACATACCAGACCCAGTTGGTGCACCACCATGTATTCATTGCTTGCCTACTCTAAAAGGCTACCCATGGCTACCAAATCGCCTAATCAAAAGAATTCAACAAAATCATGTTGCTTTCGCATGCTGTCGCGCGAATCAAAAGGAGCCGATGCACTTGGCACTTGGCACTTCTCCATACTTCTCCTGCACCCTCTGCGCCGTTGTGTTCTTTTGTCATCTTTTGTCGGTTTGCGGCGATGGTGTCCACATCGGTGGAGCGCCGCACCCGAAAGCATTAGCCAGGCCTCAGATGGCCTCAAGCCCCGCCATTTTCGGGCAGGGGCCATGAGCACAGTGAGATACCAAAAGCGCCAAAAGGTCTCGAGATTAGAGCCATCCGCATTGCTGAGGGCAAACCATTCTGAAATTAAATGCCTTTTGGAGAAGCTTTTTGCTTTCACCAATTCATTGTACTTGCATACAGCCATTTGTGTCAAGGTAAAAATCAAGCGCATATCCAATCAAGTCAGTTTTGGACTTGATCTAAACTAACATGATGCATATAGCTCAATCTGACATATTTGCAACCTGCAACGCAGGCCATCAGACTGGGCTATCCACTTGACTGCCAGAAGGACTAGCACTAGCACTAGCTCTGGTGGAAGATTCAGACGAGTTGATCTCCGCCATTGGGAACTCTCGTGCATCGCAGAACTCCGATAGATCATCCCGCAGAATGGTGCAAGTCATCAGCAAGCAAAAGAGGCCGCAGGGCAACCAGAACAAGATTCCTAGCCTCGGAGTTCAACATAGTGCAACAGCAAACTTCAAATATCTTCAAATTCCTCAGCAGCTCGCTCATAAGGAGTCTATACAGTTCGTAATGTTCGTATATCATACGGGTTCGTAGGAGAACATTTTCCCAAGAAAGATGGATCCACCACCTCAGGGCATCGGCATCGTTTCCTTCCAAGGCACTTGAAGGCATCGGTTCTTCCCATAGCTCTGACCCAACTGGCCACCAAGGCCGGCCCAAGACCTTTGCCCAGGTCGTCCATGATGGTGTAAATCCCAAAGAGGGATCCACGACTTTTCTGTGGCACTGTATTCAGCAGGATAGCCTTGGCATTGCCACCTGGGTCCGAACGGATCGGAACGGAATTTGGGGAGCAAGATGGAGCAAGAAAAATATACAAGAACAAAAAAGTAAGAACATAGTGCCAAAGATCACATTTCAAGAGAGTATGACGGGATATGTGATTTCAAAGAGCTCTAAAGAGACTATGCAAGACATAAGATCTCACGAGATCTCATCTACCACCAGAAGGCACAATCTCTGCCCTCTTCCCATCTGCCCTGGCACACCTGCAACAGCCACCATCAATCCTCCACTGAACGCCAGCAGGTGGAGGATCCACAGAGCTCTGATGGCGTGGTCACCGCCAGCACTGAAGAGCACATAGAGAGGCAGCGTGCCACCCCAGGTGGTGAGGGACATGAGAACAGCTTGCAAATCTTGGGCGGAGCGGGAAAAAAATATGAAGAAGGAAAATTTACCATGAAGAAAACCCGGTTGTTTGAATTAATCACCATTGCCATTGCTACACAAGTGTTTCCATTTCATTCTTCTTCACTCTATTTCTTTTCAGGTTCAAAGCTCGTCCACTGCTAGCTGTTCCACACAGAAAATGTGATGCTTTACACAGTTCATCACGGGTCAAGAAGCCGCTTGTCCTTCTTGTAGAGATTTTGTCCCAGTTTCCCACCGACTGCAGTACCTCCGAAACAACCTCTGTGGAGCGGGATATCTTGGGATCTCAATCTATTGGGAGTTGGGATAGGTATATACCCAAGTGACCAATTGGTCCAGAACAAAACCCATGACCTGGAATTGGTTTTCCATTTAGTTCCTACATCATCAGTGATGTTCTAAGATGTTCTAAGTTTGTTTCCGCGTCTCGAAACAACAAAAAGAAATAAGGAAAAAAGAACAAATATGAAGAAATAAAGCTTGAATGAAGCAAAGCATGGAAACCAATTCCAAAGCTCAAGCACACCCCTGTAGCCCGCAAAGTGCCAAGGCCGCCATTCTCTGCCAAATAGTCGGTCATAAAGGTGGCCACGGTCGCCCAGGGGACGCAGCCAGTGATGCCTGGGTAACCATCCAACACACCAAAGCTCCAGCTGATTAAACGCATTGAAAAATTTCGATTTTAATTGTTTAAATAGTTTTTAACACAACAAAACTCATCCAAACCATCCCAAACCCCATTGAAGATCATTGAAGTATGTGTCAGCGGATGAAACTGGATGCTCACGTTCAGGCCCTTGATCTGGGTCACCCATTCCCAACTTCCACAGGGGCCAGCCTTGGAGACAAACGAGGATCACAGTGCGCCGTCGGAGGTCATAAACCCATTTGCCACAATAGCGATTCCTAAAGACCGAGCTGTCACAAGATCTATATTCCTGCCACCTCTTCCACCTTCATATTGCTAAGTTGGGGACGCCCCAAAACCTGCCAACAGCCCAGCCCGTTGAACCACCAGGCCATTGTAACAATATGGTTCCAGGTTCCCATTGGTACGAGTACGGACAGGATATGAACCACACAGGATAGGCTATTGAGGCTATTGCAAAAGCCATCTGTTTCCTGCATACGACAGAACAAGAAAAACAACGTTTATGCCACCTACTTGATCCTGTGCCACATATCTGCACATCATTACAAAAATCAATTTGAAAACAAATAATCCTATCAGGCAGCAAATGCCAAAAGGTTTCTGATCTGAAATTGTGACAACTGCAGTAAAGTTTCTTGGAGTTTTCAGGGCGCTGCTCAGTGACCTTGGCATCCACCACAGGCTCCTTCAGGAGCACGAACAGCAGAATGGACACCAGAAACCCTGCAGCGCCCACCACGGCGAAGGGCTTGCGCCAGTCGCTGGCACCCACCAGAACCGCCTTGGCCATCTGGCGAATGATTAAAAACTGGTGTATCCGATACAGTGTATCCCTACTTGTATCATCTTGTATCTGTTTTGAGGTCATGAAACACATGAAGAATCATGAAACACAACAGGGTGAAATGACTTCTGCCGAGCGGCTAGAGTTTGCCCCAAGGAAATCCCAACGCCAGATGTGATCGCGATCAGAGCTATAGCATGAGGACGCTCCTTTCAAAGCTGCTGTTCCAAGTGAAGAACTCACAAGTGTATCCGCAAGGCCTAGTCTGTAAAGTATGCGCGGATGTGGTGATTTGTAGCTGTAACATCAACTCAAAAAAAATCTGTGATAGTGCGTCTGTGCATCCAAAAAAGAGTTATCCTCAAATTGGGAAGTAGCATCTATAATAATTACATGTATTTAATTATTAACATATATAATTAATAAGTAACCTGTAATTACCTCGTGATTTTTCCAGTGTGGGATGTGCCCAGCCCTCAACTTTGGTCATCTCCTCCGCAGGATACATATCCGCCAGCATGGCATAGCTGGCTGGCAGCAAACCACCCAATGCCGCTCCAGCTGCTCCACGACACAGCAACAGGCACGCAAAGCTGCCAACCAGCGAATTGCAAAAGGTTCCAAGAGCCCCCAGGACCATGAAAATGCGCACCTGGCCACGCGGCCACGAATAGTCACAGGTGTTTGCACATGTTGAATCCTGGGAGAATATGCGTCAATGCATGTTGGCAGTATGATATCGAATCCGTTTCTACTTATTGTTTGTCATCATCATAGTAACATACAAGTAGATCAAGTAGTAACATCAGGTAAATCACACCACCCCGTCCGACGGTCCACAAGTCCGTTTTCGAGTTTCACCCTCAACATGGACAATGTATGATCTGAAGGCATCGCGGCACCACATTGATCCGCTTCATCACATCTGCCATTCGACCCGCCAGCAGTGAGGAGACTGCTCCACAACTGAAATACATCACTGAGACAACTCCTCCCAACCTGAGGCCGGAGGCAGGAATGGATCAAAACCTGTGATATTGTGTAAATCAATGTAAAACAAACATCAATTACACACATTCATTTGGTTTACCTAATTATTATGTAAATGATATGCCCTTGGGGAGACATCACACCAGCTCTTTGCCAAGATTCACCAAGGTAGGGTTTTGATTGGGGATGTTGCAGTTGGGTGCAAGCCTATTTATGTATATATATATATATACATACATTATAGGATCATCGTATAGTATCTACATAATATAGTTTCACAGTGCAAGTCGACATGTAAAAAAAAAACCTGGTGATCCGTGAGGGCCCCGGATGGCCCCGGTGCCAAGGTTCAAACCAGGAAACATTTCGTCTCGCTCGGCATTGTCCAGACTCCACTCCTTGGCGACCTCGGCCATCCACAAACCAACTGGCGGTCGTTACCACACTTTGTAGACTTCCCATAAATTCAAGTTATAAATGTTATACTATACTACAGTATACTACAGTATACTACAGTATACTATACTATACTATACTATACTATATTAAATTATACTATACTATACTATATTATACTATACTATACTATACTATACTATATAATATCAATATATCAGCATATCCCATTTCTTCATGCCAGTTGACCTTCTTTGGCCTAAACGCCCTTTGACAAACTCTGCTGTTGAACAGGGCTTTTCAATAAGTGTCCGCAGGGCTTCAACCCTGTTTTCCAACATCCCACCCTTTGGATCCCTTTGGATCCCTTTGGCACCTTGGTCATATTCACTGACAGCAGGGGTTGATCTGCCAACATCAGCATCTGTGCCAAGGCCAACGGCAACAGCTTGCGATGCTCCTGAAACTCCGCCTTCAGCCCGCCACATAGCGTCTCTACCTCGGATTGTGGACATCCCACCGAATGGGTGAAGGATCAAAAAAAAAATAAAAACGCATCAAAAAAAAAATATCCCCATAAGTATCAAAATAAAAATTGATTTGCATCAAAAAAAATATTCCCCTGGACTTCTATGGAACTGTCCAA